>Ga0111538_10004324_pt1 | contig 19776 bp, 19 predicted proteins | sample SoiMethybrSBSTD1_FD_79669 | JGI IMG/M metagenome (GOLD analysis project Ga0111538, IMG submission 79669) | Bulk soil microbial communities from a Populus tree surrounding site in Tennessee, USA - Soil MetaG P. TD hybrid SBSTD1 (version 2)... | ecosystem: Environmental > Terrestrial > Soil >...
CCGACGCCATCAGCACCCATCCGGCGGATGGATCGCCGTACGACACGTTCTCGATCACCTGCAGCGACGAGACGGGATCCAGCTCGAAGCCGCCGCGGATCGACCGCGGTACCCACATCCCGAGCAGCCCGTGCACGTGCAACGCGTCGACGAGCGGTGCCGACAACTCACCGCGCTTGTCGCCCTCATCTGCGCAGGCGTCCGCCACGTGCGCCACGCCGGCGGCGCGCGCCGGCAGATCGACAGTCATCGTCACATCCGCCACTGTATCGGTCATTGTCCCGTTTCGCCGCCGCGCATCGTGAGCACCTTGCCGTCGGGAAGCGTGCCGCTGACGAACATCCCGCCAGGCTTGCCGTCTTTCATCGGTCGAAACGTGACCGACACTTTCATTCCCGGCTGCATCGAGCTCCGCGTCCATCCTCTGCGCGACAGAAAGTTCGGCGTCATCCCCTCGAAGCCGTAGGTCTCCGTGGTTCCTGACGACTCGGTCACGTCCACCCAGATCCAGATGTGCGGGTTGGTCCAGTCGACCTTCTTGACGACGCCCGTGATCGTCTTCTCCGCGGTCATATCGAACGCGGCGAACGAATGATGCGCCGATGCGATCCGGCCCGTGCTCGACGCGACGGCAATCATGGCCGCGATGACAAAAACCGTCCTCATTCCTGCTCCTTCTTCTCCGCGGGACTGTCCTTCAGATTGATGCCGGCCTTGCCCTGCGCATCGACGTAGTTCCGATTGTTCTCCTCGCAGATGTACTCGCGTGTCGTCCAGTCGCGATGCCGGGCGAGCGTGCGCGTCGTCGTCCACGGCGCGGTCAGGGCTTCAGGATCGGTGACGGTCGTTTCAACGGTCATCCGATCCGGTTCGGCCAGACGGAAGCGCTCGACGATCTTCATCTTGTCGCTGTGCGGCGTGTTGCGATCCATGTTCGTGCTGTCGGAGAACGCGGTCGTCTCGACGACGAGCGTTTCGCCTTCCCAGCGGCCGATCGACGTGCCGTTGAAGGTCGGATCGGGATCGGTGGGCATCGGCCGACCGTCGGTGTAAATGTGGCGCACCTGCATGTACGCTTCGCCGACGATCGTCACCTTCCCTGGAGTCAGCATGAACTCGTACGGATAGGGCTGGCCCATGATGCCGGGCATTCCGGGCGGGAGGCAATTAGCCGTCTCCGCGTCTTCGGCACGACGCCCTTCCAGCGCGCGCTTCTTCACCGCGTACGCGGGCGTGAGCTGCGGTCCGCGGGGAGGGCCGCCGGCTCGACCCGCACCGCCGCCGCGACCGACGGTCACCGCCTCCCACACTCCCGTGAAATCCGGCAGCTTGGCAAGTCCGGACCAATCAGCCGGCGTCGGCTGCTTCGTCTTGAAGCCCTGCGCGTCGACGATGGTCCAGGATGCAACGGCAGCGATGGCGGCAACCAACAGCGCGCCGACAAATCTCTTTCTGTTCATGATGAAATTCGTACGTCCTCTGGAAACGACTCCCGACCCATTTATACGTCGAGCGGCTCGCCAATTTTACCCTCGGTAGCGAGACACGATGAGCAGCGTGCGATCGGCGGGAGGATCGTTGGCGTAGTGCGTGGAAACTGTCAGCTCGGTACCTCTGGGCAACAACACAGGCCGATCGAGCAGAGAGGGCGTCGGCCATTCGGTCGAGATGTCTCGTGCGAACAGCAGGATCTCAGTGCGGCCGTCGGGTCTGCGTGCAGAGACTTGAATGGACGTGAGACCGGGCGCGATGCGAGGCTGCAAGGCCCACAAATAGGTATCCGTCCCGAGGCGCGAGCGTCCACGAAGAGTTGCCCGCCGCGATGTCGGTTCGCCCATGATGACCAGGTCCGAGATGTCGCGCGTCGCGCGATCGTCGGCGAACGTCACGCCGAGTCGGCTGGGATCGCGCGCCGGCCATGAACAACACGCCGACGACGAGCAGCACCGGCGCGATCGTCCGCCGATACGTCGCTGCGTTCATGATCAGGGAGTTTCCTTCTTGAACAGCTTCTGATAATCGACGCGCGGCTCACACACGAACTCCGACACCCATTCCAGTTCGGGCCGGAACGGGAAGGTGCGCGCCGGGATCACCCATGGCGTCTGCCACACGTTTGGATCCTCCACCGTCACCTCGTACTGAAGCGAGAGGTCCGGTAGCCGCTTGAACCGCTCGACGACGTGCAGATCCTGCGTGTGCATGAAGCCGTGCACTTCGGTCTTGTCGTTGAACCCGATCGCATCGATGACCAGCGTGTCGCCGTCCCAGCGACCCACGGAGCTGCCCATCCACGTCGGATCAGGATCGACTTCATGCGGCCGGCCGTCGACCGGAACGAAGCGAGGCGAGTTCGGATACTCGTAGATGATCACCACCAGCTTCGCCGTCTGGAGGATCTGGAACGGGTACGGCGTGATGTAGGTCTGCGGAATGCCGAGCGGGCTGCAATCGCTTCCCGACGTGAGCGTGGTCCGGCCGCGGATGTCGTTCGGGCCGCGGACGATGCGGAACTTCTCGGCGCCTGGCTTCAGCGGCGGAGGCATCGTTCCCGCGGGCAGGCCGGCGAAGTTGTAGACACCGGTGAGATCCGGTTTGCCATCCGGCATCCGTGGGATCGCGGACGAACTGGCAGCCGTCGCTGCGCCCGCGGCGCGCCCTCTGCCCGTTGCAGACGCTGCGGGTCGCGCCGGCGCCGCGCCCTGCACGGTAACCGTGACGCTTTGCATCGGGCCGTTCCGCATGCTGAGCGTGTAGGTCGTGGTCGTCGATGGTGCGACTTGACGACTGCCACGCGCGGTGACCGGTCCGATCCCAGGATCGATCGTGACGCCTGCCGGATTTTCGGTCTGCCACACGAGCAGTACCGGTTCGCCGGCTCGAACGGTCGCCGGCTTCGCTTCAAAGCTGACGATGCGCGGCGGTGGACCACCGCGGCCACCGGGACCCTGAGCGAAGACGGTCGCCGCGACCAGGGCCGATATCGCCAACGCGGGAACAATGGTGGAGAACAGACGCTGCATCACAGCATTCTCCCCTAGCTACCCGGCTACCCGACCACTCAGCTACCTAGTCGTCCCGGGATGCCTTGAAGTCGCCCTTGCTCGTGCCCTGTGTGAACGTGCCCACGAGCGATCGCCGACGATTGGTCACGTCCTCGATCTTCGCGTCGATCACGATCGGCGTCGCCTTTCCAGCCGCCTGCTTCGGCGTCGCTTCGAAGCGTACCGACCACGTGCTCGGTTCGAGCGTGATCTTGTCGAAGCGGACGGCGTCCAATCCCGGATTCATCATCCCGGCGATCGCCTTGCCGTCGAATTCGAGGACGAGGGTCACGTCGTGGCGGTCGGTCGCATTCGGGCCCCAGGTCCCATGCCAGGTGCCGACGAGGGGATGGCCTTCCTGCGCGTGCGCCACGAAGGTCCGGCTGACGCCGGACACGACGAGAAGGGCGATCGCGAACGCAACCCTTGTGATTTGGGTTTTGGGATTTGGGCTCTGGGATGTCACGTGCTCACCGCAGACGTGAGTAATCGCGCTCATTGTCCTGACACAGATATTCGTGGATCTCGCCGCCCGGGCTGCCGTCCCAGTTCGTGTAGGTCCACGGCACGGTGAAGCCACCGGTCCACGGTTTCGTGTACGCCTTCGGGTCGTCGACGGTCACTTCGTACTTGAGCGTGTCGTAGTCGGGACGCGAGAAGCGCTCGGTCAGATGCAGCGCATCCGTGTGCGGCAGACCACCGCGATGGAACCAGAACTTCTCGTTGTATCCGGTCGAATCGACGACGAGCGTGTCGCCTTCCCACCGTCCCGTCGAGTAGCCGAAGTACGTCGGGATCAAATCGAGATCATCGAGCTTCGGGAGCGGTCGACCGTCAAGATAGATGAAGCGCCAGCTGCGCGGACCGCCGCCGAAGATGATCGTGATCCTCTTGCGCTCGGGCTGCTCGATGAACTCGAAGCCGTTCGGCGTCTGGAACTGACGCGGACCGCCGGGAGGCAGGCAGCGCGCGTGCGGATCGTCTTTGTCGCCGACCTTCAGCCGCGCTTCATAGAGCGCTTTGGCCCACGGCTGAAACGGAACCTCGCCGACCTCGGGATTGGTTGGCAGACTGCTCCCCCGCTTGCCGACGATCGATCCACCGCCGCCCCAGAATCCCGATCCTCCCGCGGGCGCACCCAGATTGACATGACCATCCGCCCAGCGTGGTGTCGGCTTCGACGGACCGCGTGCTCCGCGACCGCGGCCAGGACCGGGCGTGCCTACGCCGCGACCAGCGGGACCCGGCGTGTCCTGTGCGATCGTCGGCGCGGGCAGCAACGACCAGAACAGCGCGATGGCGCCGAACGCCGTCACCCACGCGCGTGTCATCTTCACTGCTGCTGTCCGTCACCGGCACTCGAGCCGGCGCCAAGCCGTTCACCGGTCGCGGCCATGGTCACCACGCGCGCGTTGCCGTGATGCGCGCCATCCTTCGCGGCCCAGCCTTCGACGATGAGCACGTCGCCGACCTTCATGCTGGACCGCTTCCAGCCGGTGCGCTGCAGCACCGCCGGCGCGGCCATCTCGAACGCCCAGTTGACCACGCGGCCCGTCTGCGCATCCTTGACGTCGATGTAGAAGTAGGCGTGCGGGTTCTGCCACTCGACGCGCGTCACCGCACCCGTGAGCTTGATCGGCTTGTCGTGGTCGTACTCGGCGGCGAAAGAATGATGAGCAAACACAGAGCCCGCGGCGTTGCTCAATGCCATCATCGCGGCAACGACGAGCAATGTTCTCAGTCGCATGACAAATCTCCGGTCCAGTCGTGTTTCGGCTCTGGGCTTTCGGCTCTGGGCTTTCGTCCTCGTCAGGCCGAGAGACCAGAGCCACGAGCCTAAAGCCTGTCTAGAACGTCATCGTCACATTGAATCGCAGCAACCTCGGCGACATGATCGCCGTCGGGTTCAACCACGTCGCCCCACCGTTGGTGTAATCGTAGTTCTGCGTCAACGTTGTTGCCGCATTGGCGTTGAACACGTTGTAGAGATCGACGCCCAGATCGTACCGCATCGTGCGGACCTTCACGATCTTTGCAAACCGCAGGTCGAGCTGGGTCTGCCGGTCGGGCGGATAGAGGTCGGCGGGCCGCAGCACGTTCAGCGTCGTCGTTCCGGTCGCCAGCGCGCCGGCTGGCAGGCGACCGAGATACTGCTGGAGAACGGTGTTGGGCAGCTGGTAGTTGGCCGACACGGAGCTGCCATTGCTCCCCATGGTGCCGCTCGCCGTCGTCAGCGTCGACCGGACGATCGCGCTGACGAGGACATCCGCCTTCGGGAGGCGATACGACGCGAGGCCACGCCAGGTCGTGATCCAGGGCTCGGTGACGTCGCAGGCATCGCTTCGCTGCGGAGTGGGCGTCGTGCTCAGCGCTGGAATCACCTGCTGCAGGTCCGGACGGACATTCCACAGCTCACAGGTGTCGCGCACGCCGCGCCCTGTGCTGCCGCCGCCCTGCAGCGTCACGCCACTGGTCAGCCGCGCCGTCGCGCTGTAATCGGCACCGTGCCAGTACGTCGTGCGCGCATCGGCAAAGTTGGTCTCCTTCGTCATCAGGTTGCGGGCGCCGCGCGCCGCTGCGTCCGGTTTGATGGCGACGAATGACGCCGTCGAGCCCGCGCCAGGCAGACGGGAATCGTTCGGCAGCGGCAGGCTGAACTTGTCGTAGTCGCTCGCGTCGACCAGCGTGTTCACCGTCTCGAAGTAGTTCCCCCACCACCGCCGGTTGTAGCCAACATCGACCGACAGCCGCGGCAGGAGCTCGTGCTGCACCGACGCGCCGAACTGCCAGTTGTACGGCCGCACGCCCCAGCCGCCGAGGATCTCCGGGTCGATTGTCGTCAGATTGGGATCGAGATTGCCGAAATTCAGGTTGTTGCCGGTCAGCGCCGCACAGACGTCGCCGCCCTGCGCGCTCAGGTTCTGCGCCGCCGGATTCAGGAGGTTGCAATCGACCTGGTAGTTACCATTGCTATCGGTCCACCCGCGCCCGTTCGTGCCCGACAACTGCGTGACCAGCTTCAACGCAGGATTGTTGGAGGAGTAGACGCCGTCGGTCGTCGCCGCCGACAGATACCTCCCGGCATTCACCTTCAGCGCCGTCTTGCCGTTGCCGAACACGTCGTACGCGAACCCGAGGCGCGGATTGATGTCGTTGTACCCGCGCACGCTCACCGTCCGATCGAAGGCGATCGGCTGCGGGTTGAACCGCGACGTCTGCGTCGATCCCTGGCTGTCGCCGCCGGGTGCCCAGCTCCCGGCATGGTCGTAGCGCAGCGCGCCCTGAATGGTCACGCGTCCCTTCGTCCATTGGTCCTGCACGTAGACCGCGTGCACTTCGGTGCGGTTGCTGAAATCGAACGACGGCGCGACATAGTAGTTCACACCGATGGGCGCGCCGTTGTTGAAGATGTAACGCATTTGCGTCTGGTTGACGAACGTGTGCCAGTCGTACATGAAGTACGAGCCCTGGTATCCGATCTTCGCGTTATGTGCGCCGGTGACGTACGAGGCGGCGGCCCGCCAGTTCCACGGCACGTTGTCGTATTTCGAAAAGGTGAACGGCGCCCTGTAGGTGAAGCCGGATCGGCCATACATCGCCGACCGCTCGGTGACGCCGACCATATTCATGACCGCGTCGCTCGGCACCTGACCGCTGCCAACGATGCCGTACGAGAAACGGGAGACGGCGGCATCCACCAGCAGTCGATTGGAGAGCGTGGAGGTCCACGTCGCCTGGGTCAGCGTTGTGGGATCGCCGCTGTACCCGGGCCCGGCTTCGGCCGTCGTCGTCGCGGTGCCCATGCCGATCCAGTCGGTGCCGCGAACGCGGCAGTCCTTGCCGTTGGCCGTCAACGACGAACCGAAACAGCGATCCTGATACTGGTGCGAGAACGACACGCGATTGCGCGGCGTCACCTGTTCGGTCACACGAAGCGACAGGTCCAGCTTCGTTTCGACGCGGCGCACCTCGACCCCGGACTCGGGGTCATAGAGCCACTTCGTCGCATCACCAACATTGCGATTCGGCGCTGCCCCTTCGACCACCTGCGAAAGCCCGAAGCTGCGCACGTTGCCGAAGAACCACAGACGATCGCGCTTCAGCGGTCCACCGAGACTGCCGCTGCCATCGAAGTTCTTGCGCACCGCCGGCGGCTCCGAGATGCCCGCACGGCGCAACTCGTCATCGATGTTGTCCGCCTGAAACCGCGAGCTGGTGCCGCTGTAGAACGCGGACCCGTTGAATGTATTGCCGCCGGACTTGGGAACGAGGTTGGCGAGCGGCCCGCCGGTTTCCGACTCACCCAACCCACCCGACACGAGCACCTGGAGCTCGTCGGCGTTGGCGAGGTCATAACCGAATTGCGCGACGCTGTTTCCGGAGAACGAACCGGCCACAGGCACGCCGTTCACCATCATGCGCCCTTCGGTACTATTACCGCCGTGCGCGGTGAACGTGGCCATGCTCGGCGTCAGATCGTTGCCGCCGACACCAGGCTGGACCGATAAGCCGGGCACGGCATAGAGCACGGCGCCATAGCTTCTCGTGATCGGCAGCGTCCGCAACGACTCGGCGTTGATCACCGTCTCGCGGCGCGTCGTCTGGGTGTCGACCAGCGGCGCTTCGCCGCTGACCGTCACGGTCTCGGCCAACGTGCCGACACCAAGCTCGATGTTGATTGGGATGACTCCCGAACCCGAGACAGTGACGCCTTCGCGCTTCACGCTCGTGAAGCCGCTCAGCGAAAACGTAATCACGTAGCTGCCAGGGGGGAGCTCGGTGATCCGGTACTGACCGCTTCCGTCGGTAACGGCCGAGCGCACTCTTTCAATCAGCGCGGGGCTGGAAGCGTCGACCGAAACGCCCGGGAGGATCGCGCCGGACGTGTCACGAACGGTCCCGGACAACGTGGCCTGCGCATAGACCACGCCTGGAATACACGAGATGAGCGCGAACAGCGCCGCCTGTCTTAGCAACGACCGCATCCTTATGACCTCCTGGCCAGGCGTCTTGAGGGCTGAAATCCTTGCACGTGAGTCAACTCGTGGCCCGGCCTTCAAGACGTCTCGCCCCGCCGGAGGCGGGGCAATCAAACGCTGTGGTCCTTGCGAGGCGGAGCTATCCCGTCCATGCTCGCTAGTCTAAGGGGAGCCTCGCCAGGACCTGCATGCAAGTGCCCGCGGAGGATACGGCAGCCCCAGGCGGCGGTCAAGTTGCGCGATTAACGGCTGTGCCGTGAACCATTAGCGGCGACCGGCGCTCAGCGCGCGGTACATGCCCGCAACGTTCTGGGGTCTCTGCGCGTCGTAGAACTCCCAGTCCTTATAGGCATCCATAGTGATGGTCGCCTGGGCCTGCTCCAGGGTTTGACCTGCGGCCACGGCTTTGGCGACCGCCTCGCGAAGCTCCTCGCGATAGCGGCGGTTGGCGGTCACGTCGGTCTTCTTGCCCAGCGCTCCGTGGCTGCACACGAAATACTCGAAGTCCATGTCCTCGACGGCCTTCACGGAGGGCGTTTCGGCGTCGGTGATCGGCCCGAACGGCATGCGATGCACGGTGATCCAGTCCGAGGCAAAGACGACGTTCGTGCCGTCGACGAAGCGCACGATCGTGTTGTCGTCCGCGTGGATCGTCGGGCGCGAAATGACTTCGACCCGTTTGCCGCCGACGTTCAGATACAGCCGGTCGACATAGGTGATGTCAGGCGCGCTCACGTTCTTGATGGGGCCGCGCGCCACCTCCGCGCCGCTGAGCACGCCATCGCCGTTGGCGTCGTAGAGGGCGAACTGGATCTTGATGTTGCCCTGGGCCTCCGATTGTTCGATCGTGCCGTTGCCATTCATGTCCTGCGCGCGAACGTTCTGCGGCAACGGCGTGGTGGGCGGCGGCATCGCGATGTTCTTCAGCAGATTCTCGTGGCCGATGAACCGCGCGGTGTCCGCGTAGACCGATCCGCCGGATGCGTGATCCCAGTGGGAGTGGCTGTAGATGACGTACTTGACCGGGACGTTGAATCGCCTGGCGAGCTCGCCTTTCAACCACGTCGCCATCTCGGTCCCGATCGGCTCGACCAGCACGATGCCGTCGCGCGTGACCATGAAGACCGAGACGTAGTCGTCCATGCGCGCGTAATACGTGTCGCCGGTCAGCTTGCCAATCTCCTGGCCCTTGTACTGCGTCTGCTGGTAGCTGGCCCGCGGTTGTGCCGCGGCGAGACCGGGAAGCGCGATCACAACCGCCCACACGAGAAGAGCTCGTTGTCCGTTCATGCCTGCAGATCTCCAATATGAGCGCGCGATTATCCCACGCGTGGTGCCGGGGCGCGTCGAATCAAAATGCCGCCGGGTACAACTCCGAGCTGCCATCCATATCGCCCGTCTCGTCGTAGCGCATCGGCGTCGCCTCCTCCTCGAGGACGGCACCATCGACGACCTCGGCGATCACCACGGCGTGATCTCCAGCCTGCGCACGGCTCGTGACGCGACACTCCAGAAACGCGGCCGCTTCAGACAACACCGGCGCGCCGAACTGGCCCGCTCGCCACCTCACGCCATCCAGCTTGTTTCCGTCACGCCCCGATCGCGTCCCGAAATGCTTCGCGAGCTCGAGCTGATGCTCCCGCAGGACGTTGATGACGAAGGCGCCGCTGGCTTCGAGCAGTGGATACGACGCGTTGGTCGTGTTCACGCTGAGGGCGACGAGCAGCGGATCGAACGCGACCTGCATCAGCCACGCGGCGGTGAACGCGTTGGTCTGGCGGGCATGCGCGACGCCGATGACATAGACGCCGGTCGTCAGGCGTCGGAAGACCGCAAGCGGTGTTCGAGTCATTGCGACCGTTATATCCCATTCGGCTGGTTGGTGGATGGTGGATGGTGGTGGGCACCACGAACTACCAACCACCACCCACCAACCAGCCATTTGGAGTAACGTCTCGCGATAGGAGGCGCGCGCATGGCGGACCGGTATCTCAAAATCATCCTCACGATCATCGCCTTGGAGCTCGGCTGGCTTGCAGTGAATCAGACGACGTCCCCGGTGGCGGCGCAGGCCAACGCCACGCCCGTCATCCTGCGAGGCATCGACCTCGGGAACACCGATGCCTACCTGCCGGTTGGTGTCATCGGTGCGTATCGCCAGGTTCCACCGACGGCTGTTCCAACGATGGAGCGGTTGACGGTTCGCGTGGACCCGGGAACGCCGCTCAACGTGAGAACCGTTGCGCCCGTGGAGATCGACAACCGCCGGCCGGTGAGGGTCGAGAACGTTGGTTACACCGGAGGTCAGCGCCCCGGAGAGTGATCGGCGATGACCGCGACGAACCGCTCTCCCAACTCCGCGGCCTTGCGCTCACCCACGCCGTAGATGTGACGCAGGGCGGCCACCGTTGCCGGGCGCGCTCGCGCCATCTCGCGCAGCGTGGTGTCATGGAAGATCACGTACGGCGGCACGTTGCGCGATCGAGCGATCTCCAGACGCAGCGCACGTAAACGCTCGAACAGCTCGCGATCGACGTCCTGCCACGACTCGGCTTCGATGCGTGAGCGTCGCGGGACGCGGTCCTTCTCGGGGCGTCGTTGCCGCGCGAGCGTCAGGTCCGCGCCACTCGTCGCATCCTTCAGCAGCCGAACACCGGCGTCTGTCAGCTTCAGGACCGGATACCCGTCATCGGTCTGTCGCAGCAGGCCGCGCGAGCTCATTTGCTCGATGTAGCCGCGGATCTCCGGCGTGGTCGCGTCGCGCAGCAGACCGAACGTGCTGAGGCGATCGTGACCGCGTGACGCGATCGCTTCGCCGCCCTGACCGCGGAGGACGTTGGCGATGTGCGCCGCTCCGAACCGCTGGTCGACACGCGCCACGCACGACAGGATCTTGCGGGCGACGATGATCGGTTCGGCGATCGACTCGAGCTCCTCCAGACAGTAGTCGCAGGCGCCGCAGTCGCGTCTGGCGTACGGCTCGCCGAAGTACTCGACCAGATGTCGATGGCGGCAGTGAACGCTCGTGGCGTATCGCTCCATGTCACGCATCGACGTGCGCGCCGCGTCGGTCAGCTCGCCGGCCTGCTCGAGCATGACGCGCCAGCGCAGGAAATCGGCCGCGGAGTAGATCAGCACGCATTCAGCTTCCAGTCCGTCGCGTCCTGCCCGGCCGGACTCCTGCTGATAGTGCTCGAGCGAGCGCGGCGAGCCGGCGTGGATGACGAAGCGCACGTCCGAGCGATCGATCCCCATGCCGAAGGCGACGGTCGCCACGACGACGTCCGCGTGTTCTTCGAGAAAGGCATCCTGGTTGCGATGACGTTCCCCGTCTGACAGTCCGGCGTGATAGGGCCGCGCGCGAACGCCACGCTCGGCGAGCGAGGCGGCGAGTGCGTCAACGTCCTTGCGCGAGGTGCAATAGATGATGCCGGCCTCGCCACCATGACGCGCGAGCAGATCGTCGATCTGCTGACGCAGTCCGGCCCGAGGCCACACGCGATAGACCAGGTTCGGACGATCGAAGGAGCCAACCAGCTCGATGGCGTTGCGTAAACCAAGCTGCGTCGCGATGTCGTGGCGGACGCGTGCCGTCGCCGTGGCCGTGAAGGCGTGCACGCTGATGTCGGGCAGCGCCGACCGAAGGCGGCCGAGCTGTCGATACTCGGGCCGGAAGTCGTGACCCCACTGACTGATGCAGTGGGCTTCATCGATCGCGACGAAGCTCACGGGTGTCCTCGACACGAGACGCAGAAAGTCGTCGCCCGGCCCCGGCGCGAGTCGTTCAGGCGAGACGTAGAGCAATCGATACCGGCTCTCACGCAGGCCCGCGACCACGGTCGCCCGTGCGTCGGCTGGCATCGCGCTGTTGTAACAGGCCGCCGGCACGCCGTTGCCGACCAGCGTGTCGACTTGATCCTTCATCAACGAGATCAACGGCGAGACGACCAGCGCGAGTCCCGGACGCACGAGCGCCGGCGCCTGGAAGCAGAGCGACTTCCCTCCACCGGTCGGCAGCACGACGACCGAGTCGCGGCCGTCCAGGACCGCGGTCATGGCTTCGCGCTGCAGCGGACGGAACTCGGTGTAGCCCCAGTAGCGCTGCAGCATTTCCCGCAGCGCTGGATGGTCGATGGTGGGTGGTGGTTCGTGGTTCTGACTCATGCCGAGTTGGTGGATCGTGGTTCGTGGTTGGGATTCATGCCGGGTGGCGGTCGACTATCCACCAACGACCAACCAACGCCACTATCCACCACCCACCATCCAGCTCACGCCGACATGCTGGGACGACGACCGCCGCGTTCCGGAGGTGCGTGCTTGGCGCGCTGGCGCCGCTCCTCCGCGCGAAGACGACGCTCTTCGCGCTGCGCGCGATCGTCAGGCGTGTTGCGATTCACGAAGTACAACGCAGTCGCCACGATCGCGCCGACGATCATCACGAACGCGGGAAAGAACTCGAAGAAGAGCACGATCTCATTGTACGGCCTTCGGGCTTCGGTCTTCGGCCGTCGGGCCTGGAATGAGCTCCGCGCTCACTCTCCTCGCAGCAACTCGATCAGCCCGCGAGGATAGACGGGCAGGTCGTCTCCGAACGCGTCGATCGGCACCCATGTTGCCGGTTCGATGCACGCGGCTTCATCGACCCGCAATGCGGCTCGATCGTAGAGCGTCGTGTCCGCGAACGCCGCGTCGAAGACGAAGATGATCTCGTGGTGACGGTGTCCCAGGAGCTCGAAGATGTTTTCGAGGACGCCGAGCAGGCGTGGATTCCGGATGTCGGCGCCGAGCTCTTCGCGCATCTCGCGGCGAATCGCGTCCTCGGCGCGCTCGCCGAACTCGATCGCTCCGCCGAGGGTGCGCGCGTAGCGCCCGCCCGTTCGCGGGTCGACGCCGAACGACACCAGGATGCGATCGCCGCGACGGAAGACGCAGATGACCCGTGGCCGGATCACATCCGCGAGGTCGAGCCCGATCCGAGTCGTGCGGCAAGCCGCTCGGCGAGCTCCTGACGCAGCACGAGCTGATGTCGAAACGCCCGGTCCTCCGCGCGCGCGATCTCGCGTCTCAGATCGGGCAGCACGCCGTCGAGCAGCTCCCGCAGGACACGGGCTTCTTCGTCGGTGAGATCGATCTGCATGGCCGCCTCTGTGTTTGCTGTGGCCTTCGGGCTTCGGCCGAACGCCGTCGCGCCTCGTCTACTCTCGTAATCCGTACACGATCAGCGAGTTCCCCGAAATCACCGCCACGTATTGCTTGCCGTCGACCGAGTAGGTCATCGGGCCGTTAGCGATCTGGCCGCCGACCGTGGACCTGTACAGCATCGCTCCGGTCCGCGCATCGAGCGCGTAGAAGTAGCCCTCACGTCCACCAGTGAAGAGCAGGTCGCCGCCGGTCGTCAGGTTGCCGCTCTCTGTCACGTCGAACTGATCGAATCGCCACTTCTGCTGACCCGTCTTTGGATCGATCGCAAGCACGGCGCCATGTGCCACCGCGTCGGTCCAGTTGTTGATGGGTCGCGCGCGGCCTATGCCGGGGGCCGGGGCGCCCGGCACAGGTGTGAGGGTGATCGGGAAGGCGCCAGCAAACGTGCGGCCCGCCGAATACTGCACCTCCTGCCGGCGATAGATCGATGCATAGTCGAGCCACGCCGACACATAGAACAGTCCGGTGCGCGGGCTGTAGGACGGGGAGAACCAGTTGGTCCCGCCCTGGTTGCCCGGAAACGTCGGCATGCCGGTTGGCTGCGGCGTCGGGATCGGGCGACCGTTGGCGTCGTGGCCGCTCGCCCAGTTCACCTTCACGAACGGCGTGCCGGACAGGAACTTGCCGGTCGCACGATCGAGCACGTAGAAGAACCCGTTGCGGTTCGCCCACATCATCGCCTTCGTCGGCGTGCCTCGGAAGTCGATGTCCGCGAGCACCGGCACCTGCACCGAGTCGTAGTCGTAGCCGTCGTTCGGCGTGAACTGGTAGTGCCACTTGATCGCGCCGGTCTCCGGATCGAGCGCGATGACGGAATCAGTGTAGAGGTTGTCACCCGGTCGTTGCGCCGGCGTCCAGTCGGGACCGGGATTGCCGACGCCCCAGTACGTCAGGTTCAGCGCCGGATCGTACGAGCCGGTCACCCAGATCGATCCGCCGCCGTGCATCCAGTCCTCGCCGCGCCAGCTGTCGTGACCCTTCTCGCCCGGCCCGGGAATCGTATAGGTGCGCCACAGCTCCTTGCCGGTGTGCGCGTCGTGGGCGGCGAGGAAGCCACGGATGCCGTACTCACCGCCACCGACGCCGACGATCACCTTGTCCTTGACGACCAGCGGCGACAGCGTCATCGAGTAGCCAAGCTTCGGATCGCCAGCCTCGACGTTCCACAGCAGCCGTCCGGTCTTCGCGTCGACCGCCACCAGATGCGCGTCGAGCGTCGCCATGTACAACGTGTCGCCGAGGATCGCCACGCCACGGTTGTTCGACCCGCAGCAGACGCGCTGGTCGGGCGAGTTCGTGTAGCGATACTGCCAGAACACACGCCCACTCTTCGCGTCCACCGCGACGATGTCGTTCGGCCGCATCGTCAGGTACATGATCCCGTCGACGACGAGCGGAGACGCCTGCCAGGCGCCGAACACCTGGTTGGGAAGGATCCACTTGATCTCGAGGTTCCTGACGTTGGAGGTGTCGATCTGCTTCAGCGAGCTGTAACGCTGGCTGAAGTAGCCGCCCGAGTAGGTGAGCCAGTTCTGCGGCTCCTCGGCCGCTCGGAGGATGCGGTCGTAGGTGACCTGCTGCGCGTGCAGGCCGTAGGAGGCGGCGAGGACGAGCGCGAGCGCGACGAGTGCTCTCTTCGGCATAAGCAATATCCAGATGCGGCGCGAACCTTTATGGTTGGCGACTACCCTCTCAGCGTCAGCAGATACGCAATCACGTCCGAGATTTCATCCGCGGTCAGTTTTCCCTGATACGCGGGCATCGACGACTTGGTCTCCACGGTCATCGACTTGATGCCACTCTTGTCGACCGACACGAGTCGCTCCTGCTCGTCGATGACCTGCACGGTAAACGTGTCCTCGTTCAGCCGGCGGCCGGCGATCGTCTTGCCGTCCTTCATCACGATGCGGACGGGGCGATTGATCGGCATCATCTGTGACGAGGGATCCAGCACCGAGCGCTGGAGCGATCCGGGCGAGCGCACCGCACCGACATCGCTGAGATCGGGCGCCACTCGGGGCCCGCGGCCGTTGACGCGATGGCACGACGCACAGGCGCCCTTGCCCGCGAACAGCTCGCGGCCGCGGGCGGCGTTGCCCACCTTCACCGCGGTTCCCGCGGGATCGAAGCCGGCGCGGATGAACGCGATGACGCTGTTGACTTCCGTCGGCTGCAGCGCGAACGGCGGCATCGCCGTCCCCTGAACACCGGTCGTAATCACGCGCGCGAGATCCTCATCGGAGCTCACGCGGCGGAACTGTCCGCGGCGCAGATCGATTCCCGTGACCTGGTCGCCGGTCAGGCCGTGGCACAGCTGACATTGCGCGCTGTAAAGCCGGGAGCCTGCCTCGACGTCGGCCTGCGAGTACTGGCCGGGATGCTCCTGTGGATTCTGCTGGGCACCGACCCGAGCGGCGAACGCCATGACCAGACAGGCGACCGCAATCAGGACGGCACGCGCGAACGACACCATTGACTGCATGCGTCAGCTTGTACCCGAGCGGGGTGGGGTATGTCTACTGGGCTGGGTGGTGGGTGGTGATTCGTGGATGGTAGTTCGTGGTGGTGGATAGCGGCTTCCCACTATCCACCACCGACCACCCACCAACTCGCTACTTCACGTGCTTGTTGACCAGGCTGGTCATCTCGAACATGTTGACCGTGGACTTGCCGCCGAACACCGCCTTGAGGTTCGCGTCGGCCTTGATCATCCGGCGGTTCTTCTGATCCTGCAGGCCGTTCTTCTTGATGTACTCCCAGAGTCGCTTGGTGATCTCGGTGCGTGGCTTCGGGTCGCCTCCGACGACCGCCCCCAACTCCGCGCTGGGCGTGACCGGGGCCATGAACGCGGCGTTGCTGCGACCGCGACCGCCGCTACTCTTGCGGCTGCCTGCGCTCGCGCGCGACGTCTTCTTGGCTGAACCCCGGCTGCTCGCGCCTCGGCTGCTCTTGGTGCTGCGTGCCCCCTTCGCCGATTTCGCGCTCTTCGCGCCGCGGGCACTCTTCGCGCTCTTCTTCGCCATCCGGCCTCCTCTAATCGAGCGTAGATACGCGACTGCGATTATGCCGCAGCTTTGCTCCGCGTGAGCATCAACTTTCGGGTCATCGCGCCGCAAAGTTATTACAATTCTCCGGTCATGAGACAGCGACCCGGTGCCCGTCGACGTCGCTCAGGGCACATCCGCCGACGTCGCTCAGCTCTGGCTGTCGTCCTCCTGCTGGCGGTCACGCTCGCGACACCGATCGTGGCGAGACGGCAGCTTCGGCAGGCGGGAGAACAGTCGTGCGATCGCGCCTGCCTGCGCGGGCTGCTGACGCAGTCTCTCGATGCGATGATCGCGCACACGCCGGGACGGCTGCCGCTCGCCAACGGCGTGCGATTCACGGAGGACACCGTCGAGAAGCCGCTGGGCGAGGGGCTGTGGAGGACGGCGTCCCGGCTGCGATCGTATCGACAGGACATCCTCGACGTTCGCGCCGGCGTTGCCGGCACGCACACGATCGTCGAGGAGAACGGCGCTCCGGTCTTGTTCCAGCTGCGCCTCAAGGTGTCGGATCGCCGGATCCTCGAGGTCGAGACGATGGTCGTGCGCAGCCGTGAAGAGGGTGTGATTTTCCAGCCCGACGAGTTCAAGGAAGCGACCGCCGCGATGAACGTGACACCATCACCGGCGCAACGCAACACTCGCGAGGACGCGATCCGGATCGCCCAGCTCTACCCCGCCGGCCTGCGCGCGGGCAGCTTCGTCACCGTCGACGCGCCGTTTGCCGCCGATGCCTACCGTTTCGAAAATGGTCGCCTCATGGCAGGACCGGGCTGCACCTTCCGCCCCGACTGCACCGACATCAGGACGCAGAAGATTCCGACGCTGCCCGAGGTGACGTCGCGCGTGGCGGCCGTGGACGAAGAGCTCGGCATCGTGTGGCTGCGCATGGATTTTGGTGCCGGCTCGCTCCCGGACAAGACGAGGTCGCTCATCGTCTGGGAGGCGTTCAAGGTCTACGGCGGGCAGATTCACGCGGTGGAGGCGCTGATGGAACAGATGCCACGCGGTTCGTCGTCAGGCTGGGGGGACGGCGGCACCCGGTAGCCGCGGATCGCGCCAAAGCTCGCCTTCAGCGAGCGAAGGCGGACCGCGACCGGATCGTTCCCATGAGTGGCTCTCGCATTCTCCTCGCGGCGGCAGCGGCGCTCGGCATCGCGGCCGGTGCGCAGGCGCAGTTCGGATTCGGTGGCCTGTTCAACCCGAGAACCGCGCGCGCAGACGACTTCGACGGACGCTTCCACTACTGCCGTGTCGTCTATCCGAGCGCGCCCGACGGTGACGGTGGCAGCTGGCGCACCGATTATCCTCGGGCCGACATCAATTTCTCGGTGCGGCTCTCAGAGCTCACGAAAACGCGCGTCAGCCGAACCACCACCGGCGATCCCGCACCGCTGCTGATCCGATTGCGGGACGAAGCGCTGTTCAAGTGCCCGTTCGTGATCCTGTCCGCTCCCGGAGCCGCGTTGATCGATGACGTCGACGCCGCGCGTCTCCGCGAGTATCTGCTCAAGGGCGGCATGCTGTGGGCGGACGATTTCTGGGGCTCCTATCAGTGGGATCACTGGGTCGTGCAACTCCGGAAGGCGCTTCCCGCCGACCAGTTCGCCGTCGTCGATCTGCCGCTCGAGCATCCGGTGTTTCGCACGCAGTTCGAGGTGCACGAGATCCCGCAGATTCCGAACATCGGCTTCTTCATCCGATCGGGCGGCGGCACATCGGAACGCGGGGCGGACAGCGCCGTCCCTCACATGCGAGCGGTCATGGACGGTCTCGGCCGCATCATGGTCCTGATGACCCACAACACGGACATTGCCGACGCGTGGGAGCGCGAAGGTGAAGATCCCACCTACTTCTACACGTTCAGCCCGCGCGGATACGCCGTCGGCATCAACGTCGCGCTTTACGCGATGACGCACTAGTCGCGCGCCAGCGTAAGCTCGGGCTTTCGAGCCCGCTTCTGCGCGTCGAGGACGACGGCCATCGATTTCCTGACCACGCCGATCAGATTCGAGCTCGCGCCAAGATAGGTGAGCGTCGTCAGCTGCGCTTCGTATGCGCCCTTTTCGTCGGTGCCATGCAGCACATGCCACTCTTCGTGGACGATGACGCTGGCGATCTGTCGCAGCGCGTCGGAATCGCCTCGCTGCGCATCACGAAAGTGCGCCGTCGACGTGACCAGCCAGATCGTGTCGGGCTCGCGGGTCAGGAAGCCCTGTACGAATTGGGAGGCGCGCGGCGGCGCGTGGTCGAGCAATTTGATGGGAACGGTGCCGGGACTCGAGCGCCCAAGCAACCCGAGCGCACACACGACGACTGCTGCTGCCGAAAGCATGGCCGGCCTCCTGCTACAGGCCGGCTCCGGTGTACTTGGAGCCCGTGGTCAGGCCACGGGCTCTTATACTTGCGGTAGTCCGGCCCGCAGCCGCTCCTGCGGGTTGTGATCAGGGATGCCGGCACGTTGCCGCGTGTCGGCGTCCCGCCCCTATGCGTGTCTCACTTCGCGAAACACGCTCGCGTCTTCAGTGCTCTTGCAGTTTCCCCCACGGCTGCTACTTGGACGCAACGTCGAGAAAACCAGTTGGCCAGATAGGTGTAAATACGAGACGTCGCTGTGCAGCGTTCGTGCCGCTCGGCTGGATGGCCGATGGTAGGTCGTGGATGGTGGGGATCAACGACCCACCATCTACCGTCCACCACCCAGCTCATGTCCGGCCACGAACGAGTGCGTCCCACAGCCGGACACACAGATGCGCTGATCTCGGGAATCCCTCTGGTTGTCGCGCATCAACCGCGGCAAGCCGATTGAACAACGCATCAGGACGCCTCGTCCTTCCCACGACAGCAATTACTCCCACGAGCGCGTTCGGTTACTCGGAGACCCGGATATCTGGGATTTGGAAACCGGGACTTGGGAGTTGTTCGAAAGGTGACGCCAATGCTCGAACGCGTATGGCACGACCTCCGGCACGGCGTGCGGATGTTGCTGAAGAACCCAGGCTTCACGACCATCGCGGTGGTGTCGATCGCGATCGGCATCGGCCTGAATGCGGCGATGTTCAGTCTCGCCGACGCGCTTGCACTGCGGCCGCTGCAGGTCCCGCAGAGCAGCGACGTCATCGCGGTCACGACAGCGATCCCGCAGCAGGGTGACGCGTTCATCCCCATCGGACGTCTGGCGTCGTACCGCGACTACGTCGACCTGAGGGATCGGACGCACAGCTTCGCGGGGCTCATCGCCTATGGTGTGACCATCACGAGTTTCGCCAATCGCGCGGACGACCCGCCGCAGACCAGGCTCGGCCTCGTGGTCAGCGGCAACTTCTTCGATGTGCTCCGCGTGCCTGCGACGATCGGCCGCACCTTCGTTCCCGACGAGGATCGCGTGCCGGGACGCGACGCGGTGGTCGTCCTCGCACACGACACCTGGCGCCAGCAATTCGCCGGCGACCCGGCGATCGTTGGACGACACGTGCGCGTCGGCGGCGCCGACTTCACGGTGATCGG
>Ga0111538_10004325_pt1 | contig 19776 bp, 21 predicted proteins | sample SoiMethybrSBSTD1_FD_79669 | JGI IMG/M metagenome (GOLD analysis project Ga0111538, IMG submission 79669) | Bulk soil microbial communities from a Populus tree surrounding site in Tennessee, USA - Soil MetaG P. TD hybrid SBSTD1 (version 2)... | ecosystem: Environmental > Terrestrial > Soil >...
ATCTTCGATGAACGCGTCCACGCCGTAGCAAAGAAGGGCTTCACCGAGCGTCAGGCTCGGTTTCTGACCACCGTCATGCTCCAGGCCGGCGTCTGCGTCCCACGTCAGTACGCGCGCTTCTGCGGCATCGTGTACGGTGCGAAGACGCGGAAGTTCTTCGCCAAGCTCGTGCGGCTCCGCTACGCCTCGATGTACGACTGCCGGCACAACCGCGCGCGCATCTACCACGTCAATCAGCGCGCGCTCTACGCGGCCATCGGCGAGGCGGGGAGCCGTCTGCGGAAACCTGTGACGCTGAATCATGCGATCCGGCGTCTGATGGTGCTTGACGCCATTGTCGAAGACCCCGATTTGGTGTGGCTGGGTACCGCCGAGGAGAAGTCAACCCACCTGACAACGTTGCTTCGGATCGAGCCTGCGGACCTGCCCCACATCTCCACCGGCGAGGGTGACGCCCGCACGGTGCGGTACTTCCCAGACCGGCTGCCGATCGGCATTCACCCCGCCGGCCGCGGCGTCGTCGTCTACGTCGTCACCGATCCCTGGCTGGATGAATTCCGGCTTTTCCTTTTGCGCCAGGCTGCCCTGCTCCGGGCACTGCCCGCGTGGACCCTCCGGATCGTGGTGCCGCCGCAGTTCCCGGACATCGGCCAGCGGGCCAAGCAGGTGGTCTGGAATCAGCTGATGACGCCGCTCAAGACGGAGATGCTCGACGAGCTGCGCTGGTACTTCGAGCAGGTCCGAGCGCATCCCGCGCCCTCCCGCTCTCCCGACTTGGACGAACGGTTCTACCGAGCTCGGGATGCGCTCTCGGAACCTCGATTCAAGGCGCTGTACCGCGTCTGGAAGGAGGATGGCGACACTGCATTTGTCGCCTGTAGATCACACGTGCTCGATGCGGCCGTGACCGCGGGCGCCGGCCACGTGGAGACCCTGGAGCTTGGGCACCGCTATGGCCATCTCTCCCCCCTGGTTGCGGTCGCATGAGGCCGAACAGGTCGGCCGTTTTTCGTTGCTTGGCGGCCGTCGATGTCTTTTCCATCGAAGCGGTACCCACCCTAAGAAGTGACCCCTCAAGTCGACGGAATCATTCCTCCATAAGCTCGAAATATCTTTCGCGGCTCATACCGGAGGTCCGGAGCAGGTTGCGGATGATGAAGACGGGAACGGCGCGGTAGGTGGGAATCACGAGGGGCCGGAGCACTCCAGCCTTGGTGAAAATCTTGTGATCCCCTTCCTGTCTGGCGAGAGTGAAGCCGTCTTTCTCGAAGATGCGGACGAGCGTTTGGTTCGGAACGGGGACGAGCTTGCGGTCAGGCAACCCGGACCTGCATCCGCTCGGTCGAAACGACTTCCGGTTCGCGCCAGCGCCCACCTTCGAGCCGGTAGCCCGCTTCCTCGAGGATTTGCACGAGCGTCCCCTGCTCCTCCGCGGTGTTCAGGAATCCCGCGACGGCGTCCTTGATGTTCCGGCGCGTTTCCGCTTCTGTGTCTCCGCAGGATGAAATGTCGAGTTCCGGCACGTGGGCGACGTAGGTCTCCCCTTCCCGAAAAAGCCGCACGGTGAAACCGACTTCTTTCCCGTCCATCAGGTGCCTCCTGGTCCTCATCCTGCGGGTTTAACGGTCGTGGGTCAACACGATGTCCGCGAGCCACGCCCGCGCGGGTCACGCGGCATAGACGAGCTCTCTCGATTCCTCGATTCCCCGACGCAGGTTGCGAACTGCGCCCAGCTCAACAAGGTCGACCCTACGTCGAAGCAGTGCCTCCACAGCCATCAGAAAACCCAGGTACGCGTCGGCTCGGTCGGCGTGCGGCATGTCGTTGAATTCGACAAGAAGATCGACGTCGCTCGACTGCTCGTTGAAGTCGCCGCGAGCCGCTGAACCGAACACATCCAGCCGGCGGACGCGGTACTTCCTGCACAGCTCTACAAGCTCCGGACGATGGCCTTCGAGGACGCGGGTCATGGGCTCGCTGAAACTCTACCATCGTCGTCCCCATGGCGGTTCCTACGCCGACAAGGGGGCCGAGGAGGGGGACGCAAGGCCAAGGCGCGGTTGGCCCCTCTCCGCAGTGGCGGCAATTTCCCGACTGGCCCGCGACTCGAGCGCGATTGCGATCATGGAGGCGCCGCAATCCACTGACGGAGCCGATGTTGATGCTGGTCTGACCGAGCCAGGAGGGCGGCGGTTTGTGCCGCCCGATAAGCGCCCCAGCACAGGTGTCGCAGCAAGGAAGGGGCGTGAGCGACCCCGCCGCCGCATCGCAGATGCGGCCCCGGCGCCGTCAGGCGGGGTCGCTCACGCCCGTATGTCAGTGTCGGATCTGCTGGGGCGCGCGTCTTGTGCGCGCCGGGATGCTGTTTGAGAATCCGCACGGACGTGAGCGCCAATTTTCCTTCCGGAAGGAACAGCCAGAACTGCTTCGCTTCTGCGCCGGTTCCCGCAAGTGTTGCGCCCAACTTTCCAGGAGCGATCGCCTCCTGGTTTGCAGTCGCTCCGGTTCCCGATTGTCCGGGAGCGCTTAGGCGCGTCAAGGGTCCGCTTCGCCGCTGCGCGCCCTTGACCCGCCCAGCGCGCTCCCGATGCGTTGCAATTACCGGAGCGACGGGCAAGAGCGGGGTTCGATTCGTGGTTGGCTCACCACCACCTAAGCCCCTTAGCTCCATCAGATTGCAGCGCTGCACGATTCAGTGTCGATGGCAGCGCCTCGGCAATGTGTGCGTTTTGTGTGCGCGCCGAATGAACTGTATAACGTGAGTAGACCCTCATGGCGCCGTTCATTCACCCGCAGCGGCGCTTGGCTCGTACGCAGTCCTGTTGAAAGGGATGCGACCACCGGGAAGCGTCGGTACCACAACACACGGTACTCGTCTCCGGTCCTATTCGGTGCGAGGACGATAAACGAAATGCCGAGGATACTTGGCGATTCCCTCGGCATTCGCACAGGCTGGGATATCTAAAATCCCCTGGCCTTCGGGCCGTGTGGGTTCGATTCCCACCCCCGGCACAAATTTTTTGAGAAATTGTAGCGATTGTGTGTCTTCGCTGGCGGTCCAACCTCGGATGTGCGACGCACTGATCCCGTTTTGACTCTCTGCCGCCGATCAACTCGTTCCACACCGCTTCAGAACGAGCGATGTGATCTCGCTCGATGAGGGCGGGTTCTCGCCGAGACCCAGCGTGTGCAGCGCTTCGTGGATTAGTCCCGCGATGACATGCCGGCGATTCTGCTGCCAGGTCCACGTGAGCCGACTGCTGCATACACGGACGACGCGGCTGCCGGGTTCGGTCGCGGCTAGGGCCCCTTTGGCGCATGCTTTGGTTTCGGATCCGTCAACGAACACGAGTCTGGCCAGGTGATCCTGCAGCTCCACGGCGCCTTTCGAGAGGTTGCCCGCAAGAGGGTTGCCCTTCCCGTCTTTGAGCTCGGATAGCAGCGCCTGACAGCCGCGCGTTTCCAGTTGCCTCCACGCTTCTGATAACGCCTGCTGGAGCACAAATGACGTGGCCGGATCCGAAATCAAGAGTCTGCTCGCAGGCGTATCTGGGTTGAGCACGCCGCGCGCCGCATCCTGCGATGGCTTGGCCACGGCTGTCGAGGACGTTGACCCTGTTGCCGCGCCGCTTGACTGGTCCGCCGCTGCGGGCGACGCGCCGAGCACGATGAGCTGCCAGACCACGACGTGGGCCAGGCCTGATGTGCGCGCAGACATGGGAAGCACCCTCCCGGAGGCGCCTGGCCCCGAGGACGGGGCGGTCAATGGCCTCCTGGCGAGTGACGCGAGAGGGACGGGCGGACTTGCTCACGAGAGGCGGAGGGCCGCCAGCGCCGGAGCCGAGCGCCGGAATTCGGCAGGAACTCGGCCCTTGACCGGCCGTCATAGTGAGGAGGAGGATGGAGCCGGGCGGGTGATGATGGTGGTTGCGCCTGACGCGACGACGCTGCTTCACGCCTGGCGTGCAGGGGATGCCGCCGCGCGCGACCGGCTCATGCCGCTCGTGTACCACGAGCTGCACCGCCGCGCGGCAGCCTATCTACGGCGAGAGCGCCGCGACCACACCCTTCAGCCGACGGCCCTCGTTCACGAGGCCTACCTTCGACTCGTCAAGCAGGATCGCGCAGCGTGGCAAAACCGCGCGCAGTTCTTCGGTGTGGCGTCCGAGATCATGCGCCGCATCCTGGTGGACCATGCCCGCGGCGGCCGTATGGCCAAGCGATCTGGCCGATGGCTGAAGGTTACGCTCGACGAACGGATCGCCGAGGGCCGGCCTCCCGACATCGACGTGCTCGCGCTCGACGAGGCACTCACTCGACTATCAGAGTTCGATCCGCGTAAGAGCCGGATCGCCGAGTTGCGCTTCTTTGGCGGTCTCTCGCTCGAGGAAACCGGCCACGTGCTTGGGATCTCCGTGGCGACCGTAGAGCGGGACTGGCAGGTCGCCCGGGCATGGCTGCACGCCACGCTGAAAGGACCCCGCACTCCGTGACGCCCGATCGCTGGCGGCAGGTCACCGAGATCTTTCACGCGGCGCTGGCGCGTGATGTGGGCACCCGCGAAGCTTTCTTGGCCGACGCCTGCCGGGGCGATCCATCGTTGCGCGCCGAAGTCGATGCGCTGGTTGCGGCGCACGGTGAGGCCGGACCGTTCGGCAGCGACCCGCTCTTTCCCGAGGGCGCCCCGCGTCTCTCGCCGGGCACGCGACTCGGGACGTACCACATCGAAGACCTGCTCGGCGTCGGCGGCATGGGTGAGGTGTATCGCGCTCGCGATACTGAACTCGGACGGCAGGTGGCCATCAAAATCCTGCCAGGTGCCTGGCTTGCCGATCCGGATCGACGGGCTCGCCTCGACCAGGAAGCGCGGCTGCTGGCCGCTCTCAATCATCCGCACGTCGCTGCAATCTACGGCGTCGCTCAGGCCGATGGCGTGCGGGGGCTGGTGCTCGAACTGGTCGAGGGGTCCACGCTGGCGGAACGGCTGACCGAGGGACCGATGCCGCTGACCGAAGCGCTCAGCGTTGCGCTTCAGATCGCCGACGCGCTGGACGCCACGCACGAAAAGGGGATCGTTCACCGCGACCTGAAGCCCGCCAACATCAAGATCACCCCAGACGGCGTCGTCAAGGTATTGGACTTCGGGGTGGCGAAGGTCCGTCAGTCCGAGGTCCCGCTCCACGCGGACCACGAGCCGCCCACCGGTACCGCCGGTCAGACCGGCGATGAGGTCATGATCGGGACCGCCGCCTACATGAGCCCGGAGCAGGCCCGGGGGAAGCCTGTCGACAAACGGGCGGACATCTGGGCGTTCGGGTGCGTGCTCTACGAAATGCTCAGCGGCCGCCGTCCATTCGTGGGCGAGACAACCACCGACGTGCTGGCGGCCATCATCGATCGCGAGCCCCAGTGGGTTGCGCTGCCGGTGACTGTGCCTTCTTCAATGCGCCGCCTGCTGGAGCGCTGTCTGGAGAAGGATCCGAAGCGGAGGTTGCGCGACATTGGTGATGCGAGGGTCGAGCTCCAGGATTCGCTCAAGCCCAACACAATGGTCAGCGGGGTCCAGACCGGAGAGTCTACTCCGCGCGTTCCCCGATTCGCGCCTTGGGCAGCCATTGGAGTCGCACTTCTGGTCGTGGTGGTTGCGTTTCTGGCGCTGCCCTATATCGGCTCCCGTTTTGGCAACACCCCACAGAAGGCGGCAGGCGAAAGCGCCAAATCGGGGGCGGAGCCCACGGTCGTGCCGCTCACCAGCTATCCCGGCACAGAAGACATGCCGTCGCTTTCTCCCGATGGCACCCAGGTCGCGTTTCGGTGGGACGGTGACGCCGAAGACAACTTCGACATTTACGTGAAGCTCGTCGGTCCGGGCGATCCTCATCGACTGACGAGGGACCCCGCTCCGGATTTGCTTCCCAAGTATTCGCCTGACGGAAACTCGATCGCCTTCCTTCGGGAACAAGCCGCACCCAGTGGAGTTCCGGCCTTTGATACTGCCCGCATCATGTCAGGAGTGCAGCATCGACTTGGCGTGTATGTGATTCCGGCTCTCGGGGGGACTGCGAAAAAGGTGGGGGACGCCACGGTGCCCTCCCTGGCTTGGGCGGATTCACGGACCCTGGTGATTTCGAGATCGCCTGCCGCCAAGGAACCGCCAGGCTTGGCTATGCTCGATATCGAGACGGGCCAGGTGACCCAGCTCACATCGCCCCGCGCTCCACAATTCGATGGGCTCGCGGTTATGGCGCCGGACGGCAAGACCTTGGCGTTTCAACGCTATCTGGGCCCTCCGAGTGTCTGGACTGTGATGCTCCTGACCCTACCTCGGCCCCCGCAGCCGGCAGGGGAGTTGAAACAGATCGGCCTCGAGTTGGCTGCCCCGTTTGGGGAGAGATTCGCTTGGTCTGCCGACGGCCGGGAAATCATCTACTCGAAGTTTTCCGACCGGAGGTTTCTCTGGCGGATCGCCCCTTCGGGGGATTCCCCACCCGAACGGCTGTCGTTTGCGGGAGAAGGCGCCCGGGATGTGGCCACAGCAGCCCGAAACGGCAATCGACTGGTGTTTTCTCGTTCGCTGGACGACCCCATGAACATCTGGTCGTTGGAGCTCGACGAAGCAGGCCGCGCGAAAGGCCAGGCCGTCGCTGCCTTCCCGTCCACGAGGGAGGAGCTGTGTCCGGCCTTCTCACCGGATGGAACCAAAGTCGCGTTCCAGTCGAATCGCTCCGGCAGCAGCCAGGTCTGGGTCTGCAGCAGCAACGGTTCGGAGTGTTCAGCGATCACGCAGTTCGTCGGACGGCATGCAGGAAGTCCAGCATGGTCCCCCACTGGTGAATGGCTGACCTTCGACGGTTCGGAACCTGGCGGATCTGCCGTCTACATCGTCCGCCCGGATGGAGGCGAGCTCAAAAAGGTGGCCGTCGGCGTCGTCCCGCGGTGGTCGGGCGATGGAAAATGGATCTACTACTCCCGCAGCAGGCCGCAGCAGCTCTATCGCGTTGCCTTTACCGGCGGCGATCCGGAGGCAGTCAGCGGGACGGCGGAGGGATGGGTAGCGGAAGAATCACCGGATCGGCAGTGGATCTACTATTCCGGGGATCCTACGTTCCGAGGGACCTACCTGCGAAGAGCGCCTTCGCGCGGCGGCGAAGCGACCGACGTGTTTCCGCAGCAGGTAGCAGGAAGGAACTTTGTCGTTACGAAGGCCGGAATCTGGTACATGACGCCGGGCCCAAGCCTCAGGGAAGGCAGCCTGCTGCAGTTCTACGACTTTGCCTCCAAGATCGCGCAAACCGTCTATCGCACCGAACACCCACTCGGGCCAGGTCTGACGCTCGCGCCCGACGGGCGCCGCATTCTGTTCACGCTGCAGGACCGTCGCGGCAGCGACCTGATGCTGGTGGAGAACTTCAAATGATCCGACCTTACCCGCCACAACTCGGCGAGCGAGAGGAACCTCGCAGGCCGCAGGTACTGTTGGTACCGGGCCAGCCCGGAGAGCGATGGGTGTGGAGCCGCTCTCCGTTCTCCGTCGTGAGTAACCAGGAACGAGCGATCACTTCCGGCCGCGACTCCGGGACGAGTTGCTCCATGGTAGTCCGGCCTGATTGCGCGCGTCGCGGGCGGTGTTGGAAGACGAAGTGCTCGAGGACTTCAAGACGTCTCGAAAGAAGCGCCGTGCAACTCGTCGCCGAAGCTAACGTCGTGCTCTCCGTGGTCGTGTGCTTTGACATGTGGATTTTGGGTCGCCCTGACAATGTGGATTTGGGTCTTGACAAGTGCGGACCACCCTATTTGACACGTCGAACCGACAGGCGTAAGTTCTAAGCATTCGCTCGTGGCGATTCGTCGCCACCTCCCACGACGGCCTCAGGTCCTCGTGGGCCATGCTTCGAGCTCGTCGCCCATAGGGCACAGTCAAGAAGCGCCCTCACCGGAACGGTTGATCAAGGTCGCAGCCGATTGAGAACGCCCGAGACGGCGTAAGGCCACTCGGGGCAACGGCACAACGCGACGCGCGCTCGACTGCGGTTCGGCCACATGGCCAGCCGCACCCGCAGCGCACCACCGAGGGACCGGGAACCAGCACAGAAGGCCCATCGCGCGATTTCCTCGACACGAGAGGTCGCAGCCTGGGCATTGGCCATCGACGCGCTCGGGACCATCCCCAGCGCGTTCCTGGCCTATGAGCCGAACATCGCGGACAAGATCCGCGAGCGCCGAGCGGGCACAAACATCGTCGGCGTCATCGCGCTCAACTCCGGAACGGCAGGCGCGGCTTTCGGCCCCGCTTGACCGCCGGTCCTCCGAGCCGTCCGCCGGATCGTGATCGGTCCTCAGGGCCCATCACTCACGGCGGCGCCCACCGGCTCGTGTCTGCACAACGCCATCGGCGCCGTCCAGAGCGGCGCCACAGACTCGGAGGACGCGATGAGGAAACACCTGTACATCGACGAGGTACTCGTTGGTCACGATCCCGACGCCGGTGAAGACGATGCCGTGGCAACTGGCGGCCTGCCGAATCGACTGTTGACAGCATTCGAGGTCGCCGAGTACATCGGCTGCCACGAAGAGACCGTGCGGCGCGCATACTCGCGCGGCTTACTCACGTCGCAGCGATTCGGCGTGCGCGGTCGCCGTTTTCACGCGGCGGACGTGCTCGACTGGATCAAGCGCGGCGCACCAACCCGCGTGTCGTAGACCTACTGCAGAGGAGCCACCCATGAAGGAGGAGTGATGACCATCAGACGAAGGTGCACAGAACGCAACTGCAAGAACGGAAGGAAGTGCCTCGAACATCTGCGCTTCGACGTGATGTTCCGCGGCAAGCGGTACCGCATCCCAGCCAACGAGTTCGCCATCCCTCGAATGGAACCCGGAAAGCAGCGGGAGATCCAATCGATGGAGGAGGCTCGTGACTGGGAACGCCTGTTCATCGGCGAGATCAAGGCCGGACGCAATCCTCGCCGGCCGTCAGCTCGCTCGATCCAGGCCGGCAGCGAGCTGCGCGATGTATCAGCGTTCCTCGACGCTTACGTGGAGCGCTGCGTCAAACCGGCAGGCCTCCGCAGTATCGCGGCGGTTCGGAGCCGCATTGGAGTGCTCAAACAGCATCTCGGAGAACAGTCGCTGACGGAACTCGAGGATCCGGACGTGATCAACCAGTTCAAATCGGACTCGGAATACGCCGAGGACGTGAGATCGCCACGATGCACCGCGTCCTCGAAACGCTGCGGGCGGCCATGAACTGGGGCATGGCGCAGACGCCGCCGCTGTTCAACCGTTCGCCATTCCACCGGTTCGGCGTCCGGTTGAACAAGAAGGCGGAGACCGCCCGAGACCGCCGGCTCACCAGGGACGAGGAGAGACGGCTGCTCGATACCACGCTGCAGAAGATGAACACACCCGAGCATCAGAACGTCGGCGCGCTTCTGCACGACCGCATCATCGGCGCCCTGGAACTCTGCTGCCGGCGTGGCGAGATGCTGTTGATTCAGAACAAGCGCGTGAACTGGGACACCTGCCAGATCGGCATCCCAGGCGCAACGGCAAAGGACAAGGAGAACCGCCGCATTCCTTTCAACCCGAAGGGCCGGCTGGCGGCTATCCTCAAGCGGCGTTCGGAACTCGGTCCCGAGGGCTACGTGTTCGGCAGTGCCAATGGGAGCCACCAGCCGAACATCCAGACCGCCTGGGAAACGCTGAGGCTACTCGCGAACGGCGTCGAACCGAAGCCCGGAAGAGAGGGAGCGCAATGGAATCGGGAACAGCTCGAACGGATCGATCTCCGCTGGCACGACCTGCGGCACGAAGGCGCGTGCCGCTTGCTCGCGGACGGCGTCGACATCCGGATCATTCAGCTGATGCTCGGACACGCCAGCATCCAGCAAACGCAGCGCTACTTGAACGTAACCGACGAGGAAATGCGAAGAGGGCTGGAGGTGAGCTGGAAGAACGAAGGCCGACCGCTTCGCCTGGCGTCGGGAAGCTGATCGGCCTCGTTTGGTTTCCGAATTGTCCCCGTTTTGTCCCCGGGAACTGGAAATTTTGGTTGCGGGGGCGGGATTTGAACCCGCGACCTTTGGGTTATGAGCCCAACGAGCTACCGGACTGCTCCACCCCGCGTCGAGAAGAAGATCATCTTACCACTCCGTTACAGGGTGATCAACCATCGCAACCCGGAAAGTCGTCGCCACGACCTCTTCCGGAACGGCGCCCCGCCTCACGACTCCCCAGCCAGCGGCACGTTCGTGAAGTCGAGGAACAGCTCGACACCCGAGGTTTCATGGTCCGTGTGCGTGGCGCGCCGACCCGGGCAGGTCACCGGTTCCGGCGCCGCGGCGATGGCCGCGTGGTACTCGCGTGACAGTTCCGGGGCGACGTAGCCCACCTTCGCGCCAGCGACGACGACGGCAATCGCCTGCGGGAAATACCGGTTCTCGGGCTCGATTCTGAGCGTGGCCGTAAACGACGATGCCACCCGCCGCACGTGCTCGATGTACGCCAGACCGCCCACCACCGGGATGCGACGAAGGATAGAATCGGTCACGGACCTGATTGTATCGTCGCCCCAGGAAGGATCTGCAGCCGCGCGCCATGCCGACCGATACCGAAGAACTCGTTTACCGCCTGCGCAATGCCCGCACTCTCGTCGCGCTCACCGGCTCGGGTATGTCCGCCGCCAGCGGGATTCCCACCTTCCGCGGCGACGACGGCCTGTGGCGGAACTTCCGCGCCGAAGAGCTCGCAACACCGGAGGCCTTTGCCCACGATCCGCGGACGGTTTGGGAGTGGTACGACTGGCGCCGCACGGCGATCGCCAATGCGCAGCCCAACGCCGCGCATGCGGTCCTCGCGGCGTGGAGCCGCCGGCCCGGATTCACGTTGATCACGCAGAACGTCGACGGCCTGCACGAGCGCGCCGGCACGGCCAACGTGATTCGGTTTCATGGTTCGATCTGGGAGCTGCGGTGCGCTGCGGAGTGTGGCGCGCCGCCCTGGGAAGACCACACCGCGCCGATGGCATCGCTGCCGCCGACCTGCCCGTCGTGCGAGGGAATCGCGCGCCCGGGGGTGGTGTGGTTCGGCGAGAATATCGACCCCGACGTCCTCGAACGCTCTTCACAGGCCGCGGCTGCGGCCGACGTCTTTCTCTCGATCGGCACGTCGTCCCTGGTCTTCCCCGCCGCCGGGTTACTCCATCATGCGAAGCGCAACGGGGCGTTCACCGTCGAGATCAACCCAGGCGCGACGGACGTCTCGCGCGTGGTCGATCTGCCGATCGCCGCCCCGGCGGAAGATGCGCTGTCGATGCTCGACGCGCGGGTCAAGATGGGCTGACGAGCGACTCAAATCCTGGGCAGCGTGACCTCCTGCTGCCGGAGATATTTCCCCTTCTTGTCGCCGTACGACACTTCGCACGGCTCGTCGCTCTGGAAGAACAACACCTGGGCGATACCCTCATTCGCGTAGATCTTCGCCGGCAGCGGCGTCGTGTTCGAGATCTCGAGCGTCGCGGTGCCTTCCCACTCCGGCTCGAACGGCGTCACGTTCACGATGATGCCGCAGCGCGCGTAGGTCGACTTGCCGAGGCAGACGGTCAGCACATCCCGGGGGATGCGGAAGTACTCCACCGTTCTCGCGAGCGCGAACGAGTTCGGAGGGACGATGCAGGTGTCCGACTTGATGTCGACGAACGAGCGCGGATCGAAATTCTTCGGATCGATCAGCGCGTTGTTGACGTTGGTGAACACCTTGAACTCGTCGGCGACCCGGATGTCGTAGCCGTACGACGACAAGCCAAACGAGACGACGCCGGCGCGTACCTGACGATCCTCGAACGGCTCGATCATCCCGTGCTCGAGCGCCATTTTCTTGATCCAGCGGTCAGCTTTGATCGCCAAACTCAGAACCTCTCTTCATTGCCGCCTAGCGCCTCAGGAGCGCCAGCAACAGGGTGAGGAGAATGCTCGCGATGATCGACGTCGCGAGCGGAAAATAGAACGTGAAGTTGCCCCGCCTGACGGTGATGTCGCCAGGCAGCCGGCCAACCGGCACGCCAAGCATCACCAGCATGCCGATGCCAGCGATGATCAGACCGCCAACGACCAGCAGCTTGCCCATTCACCCCGCCAGTTCCATCCCGGGAAAGAAATATCCGAGCTCGAATACCGCGGTGTCGGGGGCGTCGGATCCGTGCGTCGCGTTGTTCTCGATCGACTTCCCGAACTCCTTGCGCAACGTGCCGGCGTCTGCCTTTGCCGGATCGGTCGCGCCCATCAGCCCGCGCCACGTCTTGATCGCGTCCGGGGCCTCGAGCGCCAGAACGATGACCGGGCCCTGAGACATGAACTTCGTGAGGCTTCCAAAAAACGGCCGCTCCCGATGCACGGCATAAAAGCCCTCGGCTTCACGTCCCGTGAGATGAAGCATCCGCATGGCACGAATCTGGAATCCGGCCTCCTCGATGCGTTGAATGATCCGGCCCGCGTGGCGCGCCGCCACTGCATCCGGTTTGATGATCGCAAGCGTTCGTTCCATATAGTCGAATTATATGCAGCGCGGGCACAACTGCTGAGGCAAGCGATGACACAAAAACAGCCGCAGGCTGAACATCACGAGGACGAGCACCTGGGCGCGGTCGAAGGAGACAAGCCGTCAGACGCCCCGAATCAGGGGAATCCGAACGGCCCGGGGGTTGATACGGAGGGGCTGCCGAACGACCCGGTCGGCACCGCGCAGGACCGCATCGGCGCGCTTCTCGACGAGACCGAAGGGGGCTGAGAGGGGGGAATCTTCCGGCTGAAGCCGGAAGCCACCCTATCGGTGCGCCTCCATGAATTCGTCGAGCGCCGCGCGCGACGGGCGCACACGCTCCAGCGGCAGCGTCGCCAGTGGCTCGTCGACGATGTTGAGCAGATCGACGAGATCCTGCTTCCCCGGGGCCACATACAGGATGCCGGTCGCGAACTCTCCGCGCTTGTCGGTTTCCTGCAGCAGCCGCAGCGCGGCGTGCTTGTCGGTCGGATTGTAGTCCTCGCTCACCTTCTTCAGATACAGCTTCGAGCCGTCATGGAGCTTCACCTCGGTGGTGGTACCCGGCTCGTAGTCGATCGTGATGTCGTCGAAGTACGGCACGAAGCTGATTTCGCCGAGCGGCTCCTCGTGGTCCTTCACGTAGGCGTAGCTCTTCGTGGAGCCGACGTGATCATTGAAGGTCACGCAGGGCGACAGCACATCGATCATGCAGGTGCCGCGATGGCTGAGCGCGGCCTTGAGGATCGTGAGCAGCTGCTTCTTGTCCCCCGAGAACGACCGGGCCACGAACGAGGCACCGAGATCGATCGCGAGCGAGCAGGTATCGATCGGCTGGAGCTCGTTCGGTGTTCCAGTCTTGGTGGTCGAGCCGATATCCGCGGTCGGCGAGAACTGCCCCTTGGTCAGGCCATAGCAGCCGTTGTCCTCGATGATGTAGATCATCGGGACGTTGCGTCGCATCAGGTGAACGAACTGGCCAATGCCGATCGCCCCGGTGTCGCCGTCGCCGCTCACGCCGATGGCGATCAGCTTGCGGTTGGCAAGGACTGCCCCGGTGCCGACCGAGGGCATCCGGCCGTGCACGGTGTTGAACCCGTGCGCCGATCCGAGGAAATACGCCGGGCTCTTGCTCGAACAGCCGATGCCCGACAGCTTGATCACGCCCTTGGGGTCGATCCCCATCTCGAAGAACGCATCGATGATGCGCTCCGAAATGGCGTTGTGGCCGCACCCCGCGCACAGCGTGGTCTTGCCGCCGCGGTAAGGCTGGACCTCGAGTCCGATGCGATTGAGCTTCTTCCCTGGTTCCGGTGTTGCGGTGGTCGTCATGATGCTTGGCCCGCCCTATCGTTCTGCCGAGACCAGCGCGCCGCTGTTCAGCCGTACCTTCAGGCCTTCCTGTTCCTCGATGACATCGGTCACCGATCGGGCATCGATCGGCAAGCCGTTATAGTGCAGCACGCTTCGCACCTTCGCCACCCGCTCCGGCGTGCAATCGAGGCGCATCAGGCCGAGCATCTGCGCGTCGCGGTTCTGCTCGACCAGGTATATCCGGGCGTAGCGATCGATGAACTGATCGAGCTGCGGCGTGAACGGATAGGCACGAAGCCGCAAGTAACCGGTCCGAACGCCGTACTCGCGCTCGAGCTGCCCCCGGCTTTCTTCGATGGCCCAATGGCTGGTGCCATAGCCGATGATCCCGATATCGGCACGCTCGTCGTCCACGATTTCGGGCTTCGGCACGTGCTGCCGTGCGGTCTCGAACTTGCGCAGCAGGCGGTTCATGTTGTTGACGTAGTCGTCAGGCCGCTCGCTGTATTGACCGTTCTCGTTGTGCCCCGATCCGCGGGTGAAGTACGCCGGCATGTCGTTGCCGGGAATCGTGCGATAGGGAATGCCGTCGCCGTCCACATCCCGGTAGCGGCCCCAGCTGCCGAGCCGCGCCAGCGTCGCCGGGTCGAGCACCTTGCCGCGATTGATTGGATGTTCCGGGTACTCGAACGTCCGCGACATCCAGGTGTTCATCGCCAGGTCGAGATCGCTCATGACGAACACGAGGCACTGGAAACGCTCGGCGAGATCGAAGGCCTCCATCGACATCGTGTAGCACTCTTCCACGGAGGCAGGGATGATCATGATCTGCTTGGTGTCGCCATGCGACAGCAGCGCGGTGCTCAGGATATCTCCCTGCGCGGTCCGGGTCGGAAGGCCTGTCGACGGTCCAACGCGCTGGATGTCGAACACTACGCCGGGAACCTCGGCGTAGTACGCGAGCCCGGCAAACTCGCTCATCAGCGAGATGCCCGGCCCCGAAGTCGAGGTCATGGCGCGCGCGCCGGCCCAGCCGGCTCCTACGACAATTCCGATCGAGGCAATTTCGTCTTCGCCCTGGATGACCGCGTAGGTGGCCTTGCCATCGGCGTCGTGGCGGTATTTCTTCAGGAGGTCGATCAACGTTTCCGGCAGCGAAGACGACGGCGTGATCGGGTACCAGGCACACACCGTGACACCGGCCATCATGCAGCCGAAGGCTGCCGCCGCATTTCCCTCGACGAGGATCATACCGGCGGTCTCGTTCATCGGCTCGACCCAGTAAGGATCGCGCTTGGCGAGGTGCCCGGCGCTGTAGGCGGCACCAGCTTCGAGCGCTCCCATGTTGAGCTCGACCGCCTTCAACTTCTTGCCCAGTTGCTTCTTCAGCGCATGCTCCATCTGGCCAAGATCGATGTTCAGCAGGTTCGAGAGCACGCCGTCGTAGATCATGTTCTTCACGAGGCGGCGGAGCTTGGCGTCCTTGCAAACCTCGGCGACGATCTTGTCGAACGGCACCGGATAGAAGACCACGTCCTCACGAAGCGTGCTCAGCTTCAGCGGTTCGTCGTAAAGCACGGCGGCGCCAGGCGCAAGCGTGAGCACGTCCTCGCGCGCCGTCTCCGGATTCATCGCAACGAGGAAATCGACTTCCTTCTTGCGGCCGACGTACCCGTGAGGGTTTGCTCGGATCGTGTACCACGTGGGCAGTCCGGCGATGTTCGACGGGAACAGGTTCTTGCCGGACACCGGCACGCCCATCTGAAAGATCGACCGGAGCAACACGAGATTCGCGGTCTGGCTGCCGGACCCGTTGACGGTCGCAACCTGGAGGCTGAAATCGTTGACGACCCGGGATGACCCGGCGTCACCGGCCGCACGCACGCTCGAAGGGGTGGCGGTCATTCTGAACTGCAGCTCTGGCGGTAAACAATTGACACTAGAGAGATTATAGTACGTCGCCGACTTGCTGCCCAGCAGCCGCGCCCTGATTGGGCCGCAGCCGCGGGCGAGCGGTCCCAGCAGGGCCCGAACGGGTCAGTGGGCCCGCCGGCGCCGTGAGCCGGCTCAGGCGCGAAGCGCTCCGCGGACCGCTTCGCCGATGTCTGCCGGGCTCTTGACCACGTGGACGCCCGCGGCGGTCAGCGCCGCCATCTTTTCGGCGGCCGTGCCTTTGCCGCCGGCAATGATGGCACCCGCATGCCCCATACGACGCCCGGGCGGCGCCGTCTGTCCCGCGATGAAACCGACCAGGGGCTTCGAGAAATGCTGCCGGACCCAGGCCGCGGCCTCCTCTTCGGCGGTGCCGCCAATTTCGCCAATCATCACCACCGCCTCGGTCTGATCGTCTCCTTCGAACAACGTCAGGGCGTCGATAAAGCTGGTCCCGATGAGCGGGTCGCCGCCAATCCCGATACAGGTGGTTTGTCCGAGGCCGAGTTTGGTGAGCTGGTGAATCGCCTCGTACGTCAGCGTTCCGCTCTTCGAGACGATGCCGACGCGCCCTTCCTTGCAGATGTGCCCGGGGATGATTCCCGCCTTGGCCTGCCCGGCGGTAATCAGACCCGGGCAGTTCGGTCCGATCAGTCTCGTGCGCGAGGCCCGCACAACCTGCAGCGCCCGCAGCATGTCGAGCGTGGGAATCCCTTCCGTGATGCACACGACGAGCGACATGCCGGCCGCCGTGGCTTCCATCACCGCATCGGCGGCCCCTGGCGGAGGCACGAAGATGACGGACGCGTTCGCGCCGGTCTCGCGGACGGCGTCTGCGACCGTGTTGAACACGGGCCAGCCCTCGTGTGTGGTGCCGCCCTTGCCGGGCGTGACGCCGCCAACGACCTGGGTTCCGTAAGCGGCTGCCTGCTTGGCGTGGAACGTCCCTTCGCGGCCGGTGAGGCCCTGAACGATCAGCCGGGTGTTCCTGTCGATGAGTACGGCCATTCCGTTTCCTGTCTTACGTCGCGTTCGCGGGTTCGCGGGTTCGAAATCGAGCTAATCAGAGGGAACCAGCCACTTCATTCGGCCCGGTTGCTTCTCATTACCCCGATCTCGACCTCGCGAACCCGCGAGCCCGCGAACCGCGAACAGACTACTTTCCGAGACCGACGACCTTGTCCGCGGCCTCGCTCATAGTGTCGGCAGTCGTGAAGTTCAAGCCGCTCTCACGCAGCATCTGCTTGCCCTGCTCCACGTTCGTGCCTTCCATGCGGATCACGATCGGCACGCGAACCCCGAGGTCGCGCACGGCGGCGATGACGCCTTGTGCGAGCACGTCGCAGCGCAGGATGCCGCCGAAGATGTTGATCAGCACTGCCTTCACGCTGGTATCCGACATCAGGATGCGGAACGCGTTCTTGATCTGCTCCGCGTTGGCACCGCCGCCGACATCGAGGAAATTCGCAGGCTCTCCGCCGGCGAGCTTGATGATGTCCATCGTCGCCATGGCGAGGCCCGCGCCGTTCACCATGCAGCCGATGGTGCCATCCAGCTTGATGTAGTTCAGCGAGTACTTCGACGCCTCGATTTCGAGGGGATCCTCTTCCGCGAGATCCCGCATTTCCTTGATCTCGGGGTGCCGGTACAAAGCGTTGTCGTCGAAGGTCATCTTCGCGTCGAGCGCGAGCAGCGATCCGTCGGCCGTCACGATCAGCGGGTTGATCTCGATGAGCGAGGCATCGGTGGCGAGGAACGCGCCCCAGACGGCAGTCATGAACTTCACGGCCTGACCGATCTGCGCACCCTCGAGTCCCAGCGCAAATGCCAGCTTGCGGGCCTGATAACCGGCAAGGCCGACACCGGGATTGATGTATTCGCGGAAGATCCGCTCCGGCGTTTCTTCGGCGACTTTCTCGATCTCGACGCCGCCGTCCGGGCTCACCATCAGCACCGGCTTCTCGGTGGACCGATCGAGCACGATGCCCAGATAGAGCTCGCGGGCGATCGACAGCCCCTGCTCGACCAGCACCCGGCCGACACGCTGCCCGCGAGGGCCGGTCTGGTGAGTGACCAGGTTCATTCCGAGGATCTTCTCGGCCGCCGCGCGGGCGTCGTCCACGCTCTTCACAACCTTTACGCCGCCGCCCTTGCCGCGGCCGCCCGCGTGAATCTGCGCCTTCACCACCGACACGGCGCCCCCAAGCCTGCCCGCAACCTGCGCGGCTGCGTCCGCCGTGTCGACGACCTCGCCCTGCGGCACCGGCACGCCGTACTTCGCCAGAATCGATTTCGCCTGATACTCGTGGATCTTCATGTGTCGATGAGAAACGCTGACCCGCTCACGGCTGCGCCCATCGCTGAGCGCGCAACCTGACAATCATCCCCGAAAACACGGCAACGGATCAACGCTCTGCCACGCATCCGAGGCATCGAACCAGCCGATGGCACGACCTCCGGTGCGAGAAACATCAGATACAATTTCGTCGATGGCCGGGCCTTCCTCGTTCAGTCGGTTTCACCAGTACTTGTCCTCTTCGGTCGGCACCAAACTCCTCATCGGCCTCACCGGACTGCTGCTCTTCGCGTACCTGATCCTGCACCTGGTCGGCAACGCGCTGATCTTCGCCGGCGCCGATCTGTTCAACGAGTACTCACACAGACTGATCTCGAACCCGCTGCTGATCCCGATTGAAATCGGCCTGCTGCTGGTTTTCCTGGTCCACATTTACAAAACGGCCCGGATGCTGATCGCGAACAATGCGGCCCGCCCGGTGCGCTATCAGAAGAAGGCGTACGCCGGTCATACCAGCCGCAAGAGCTTCGCGTCCTCCACGATGATCGCGTCGGGGCTGATTGTGCTCGTGTTCGTGCTCATTCACGTCAAGCAGTTCAAGTTCGGCGCCTATTACCAGACCGTCAGCGCCTCGCCGATTCGCGACCTGTATCGCACCGAGATCGAGGTGTTCCAGAATCCGCTGTGGGTCGCCTTCTATGTGTTCAGCACGATTGTCGTTGGCCTGCATCTCCGGCACGGGATCGCGAGCGGGTTCCAGTCGATCGGGGCGGACCATCCTCTGTATACACGGCGCCTGACCGCGATCGGGATCGTGATGGCGATCATCATTGGCGGCGGGCTCGGGCTCATACCAATCGTGATCTACCTGACGCACTGAGCCCGCTCATCACGACGATGCCTTTAGATGCCAAGATCCCCGGCGGTCCGCTCGCGGAGAAATGGGACCGTCACCGTTTCGAGTCGAAGCTCGTCAACCCGGCGAACCGTCGCAAATACACGGTCATCGTCGTCGGGACCGGCCTGGCCGGCGCGTCGGCCGCATCATCCCTCGGCGAGCTGGGCTACAACGTCCTCAGCTTCTGCATTCACGACAGTCCGCGCCGCGCGCACAGCATCGCGGCCCAGGGCGGCATCAACGCGGCGAAGAACTACCAGAACGACGGCGACAGCATCCAGCGCCTGTTCTACGACACCATCAAGGGCGGGGATTATCGCTCGCGCGAGGCCAATGTCTACCGCCTCGCCCAGCTGAGCGTGAACATCATCGACCAGTGCGTCGCCCAGGGCGTCCCGTTTGCCCGCGAATACGGCGGCCTGCTCGACAATCGATCGTTCGGCGGCGCCCAGGTGTCGCGCACGTTCTATGCGCGCGGGCAGACTGGCCAGCAGCTGCTGCTCGGCGCCTATCAGTCGATGATGCGCCAGGTTCACCGAGGCACCGTGACCTCGCTCCCCAACCGCGAGATGCTCGACATCGTCCTGGTGAAGGGCCAGGCGCGGGGCATCATCTGCCGCAATCTGCTCACGGGTGCCATCGAACGTTACGCAGGACACGCCGTGCTGTTGTGCACCGGTGGCTATGGCACCGCGTACTACCTCTCCACGAACGCGGTCAACTCGAACGTCACCGCGGCATGGCGCGCCCACAAGCGGGGGGCGTTTTTCGCCAACCCGTGCTACACGCAGATCCACCCGAC
>Ga0111538_10004327_pt1 | contig 19774 bp, 17 predicted proteins | sample SoiMethybrSBSTD1_FD_79669 | JGI IMG/M metagenome (GOLD analysis project Ga0111538, IMG submission 79669) | Bulk soil microbial communities from a Populus tree surrounding site in Tennessee, USA - Soil MetaG P. TD hybrid SBSTD1 (version 2)... | ecosystem: Environmental > Terrestrial > Soil >...
AAGACGCTGTCGATAAAAAATGCATCCGGACGTGCCGAAGCTATTATGGAATGAATCCTGTCAGCCTTTGCGTTGGGATCCGTTAGGATAACTGTAAGCCCATACCTGTAAGCGGCAACTGTAATTTCAACGAGGCTTCTTTTGTCGTCGGTAGACAACACAATTTTATCGCCCTGCTTTAGACTTAATCTGTTGAAAATTATACTGAGCTTATCTACGGTGGATAGCAAATTACCGTAGGTAACCGTCTCGCCGTCATGCAATACGGCAAACTCCTTTTTAGGATGTAGCTTTGCGCGGTCCAATACCGCCACGATGTTCATCATAGTGTTTCTGAAATTATTTCCTCACGATTCCGATGCTGTCAATTGCGTTAGGGTTGCAAATGAAGTGTAAGGAATTCGGCGTTCAATTTATTTGTAATTTTTGCGGTCATGTTTTTGTTTAGCTCCAAAAACATACATGTGCATTTAAATCCAAGAATCGAACCATGAAAGTTAGCGGCTTAATGGGGGATTTACCATGGTAAATAGCAATTTAAATAACAGGATCAAGCCAGGAATGTATGTTTTGCGCAAGCATCTCCAGTCTACGTTGAGCGCCGTGACAATGTGCCTTGATCTCCGGCCAGTATTTTCAGAACGTGCACACCTGGCCTTTTTACCTGAACATGCCGGTTGTTACAACTTTTTACAACTCTTTACCGGGCTGTGACATCCTTTTTTACTCCCAGAAGTATATTTACATCAGAAGCAATTAACAAGATCTCCACAAATATGAGACTCTCAACAAGCAAAATTATCATGCTCATCATTGGCTGCCTTGTTGCTGGTTGCATCGGAACTTTCGCTCCTCAAATTATATCTCCGAGGGCGACAACAAACGCTATAGGACTGGTTGTTAAGTAAGCGCTCACGTGAGGTATTTTTCCAGGTGCCTTTTGAAAAAGGCCGCGCTATCGGTAACACTTTGAATTGGATCCTTGGCAAAATTACCACCCTGTTCAATATAATAGTATTGCAGTCCTGCCTTTGATGCGTCCGACAGGATGATGGTGAAGTCAATCGAGCCATTGCCCAACTCCGAATAATCGCGCGTTACCCTGTCCATATCTTTTATATGCCACATTACAAAGCGCCCCGGTTGCCTGCTAAACAACTGGGAAGGAGTCAGTTTTGATGAGTGCATGACCCAATAAAGATCCATTTGAAGCTTGACCAAGGCTGGATCCGTTTCTCGCATGATTATATCATATCCGTTCTCGCCAGCGTGATCAACAAATTCAAAATCATGATTGTGATATGCAAACCCCAATCCCGCCTTGTGGATCCGCTCACCAATTACATTCAACTTTCCCGTCAGCAACCGGAAGTTCTCAATCGTTCTGAATGCCGGATCCAGCCAGGGCCAGGTAATGTACCGCTGCCCAAGGGCACGAGCCCCTTCTATACATTGATCAACATATCTCATCATTGCATCTGCGGGCTTATCGAAAAACTTGGTAAAATCATAATGGCCACTGGTCGTGATCATCCCATGATCCGCGAGCAGTTGTTTAAACGCTGACGCCTTTAATCCATAATACTTGCCCTGATCCGGATCATAGCCATACGTCTCGCTATCTTCATAGCCGATCGCAGCAATCTTTTTCACAGTGCCTACAACATCTGTCGCCATCGGTTGGCGCACGGTGAAGAGTTGCAGTCCCATTTTATACTTTGCTGGCATATCCTTCGTAAAAACTGGAAGGGTGATGAGCGTGGCCGACATTAGGCAAGATGATTGGCGGATAAAATCCCTCCGGGTAATAAATTCCTTCCTTCGCATTTCAATTAAAACTGGCTGGTGTAGTTTACTTTAATTACAAGATTACAAAATAAAATGCCTTCGCGTCCACTTCATTAAATGGTTCACGATTTATCCTTAGGATTTTTTCTGAACGAAACACGCCTCCTCCCAGGTTCCACATTACTTTGGTCTGCAGCATTATCGCTATTCCCCTTTTTTCGTTTAAATATTCCAAAAAGGAGTACAGAGATGCCGCCGAAAAAAGATCCGTAGGTAAAGATGAAAAAAACTCCACCGTTGATTATGCCGACAGCCGTGGCAAGGCCAAATGCAAGCCCGATCAAAATCAAAATAATTCCCATCCGGATGAATACTGTAGTGTAATCCGGATTTGTAGTTCGTAACAGGCGAGCTTGTAGTTCCGCGTCGACAGCCCGCACGATTACTTTAATCTCTTCTTCATCAACTTTCTGTCGCTCGAGCTCGCGCCTCACGTCATAGATCTCAAAGTTCTTGTCTGACAGTCTTTGAATATAGTGATCGATCCGTTGTTTCGTGTCCATAGCCCAGGTTGCCTTAACCTCACAAAAAATTGACCGACTTCGAACATTTTTGTTCGGAGCCGTCCATGATTTAGTATAATTACATGTATAAACTGCTAATTTAATGAATCGCTATTTATTTATGGCGTGGCATTCAATTTGAAACCGATTGATCTCAGAACCCCATAATAATGTTGTACAACTACTTCGTCATCGCCCTTCGGAACATTCTCAAGCACAAAGTATTTTCCTTTATAAACGTTCTCGGACTCACAATCGGCATCAGCTGCTGTATCCTCCTGGCCTTGTTTATTCATTATGAATTTAGTTACGAAAAACATTTTAAGGACTATCAAAATATTTATCGCGTCACGTCTGTATTATCATCTGATCAATGGAGCAGCACAATTCCTTGTACCGCCCCTCCCACGGTTCCGACTTTTCAACGGGAGTTTCCGGAAATTCAAAGTGCCACCCGTGTAGTTATTCCCCCCGACGTTCAACGTCACTACCTTCGGTTCGAGGACAAAGGTTTTTATGAAAATAGGGGATACGTTGTAGACTCCACTTTTTTTGATGTTTTCTCATACTCCTTTGAGGAAGGTGATCCAACCACTGCCTTAGATGGAGCGTCCCCCGTCGTTTTATCTCATGATCTTGCTCGCAAATTTTTCGCCGATGCTTCTGCCCTTGATCAGATCTTGATTATTACGAGCGGAGGAATAGCCGATACCTTCCGCGTTACAGGGGTACTAAAACCCTATGAGCATCCCTCTCAACTGGATGCCGGATTTTATATGGGCATGAACAACAAAGGCTGGGGTAGAATCATCAATGGTATCCAGAGTTGGGTACAGACTTTTATCTATTCATTCGTCAAGTTAAAGCAAGGGACTTCGGTCGACAATCTTACTGCAAAGATGCCGGCCCTGATGGAAAAACACGGAGCGAAGGAACTCAAGGCAATGGGCTTTAAAAATACTCCGGGACTTCAGCCTTTGAAAGATATGCACCTCTACTCAGCTCAGGCGTTTACAAGCGCTTCTGCGCTTACGGACATCGGAACGAGCGGAAATATAATGTCTGTGTATATCATTGCATCCATTTGCCTTTTCATTTTATTGATTGCATGCATCAATTTTATTAACCTCACTACTGCAAAGGCCTTTCAGCGCGCGGGAGAAGTTGGGATTCGAAAGTCATTGGGCGCGAACCGGACCGTCCTGATCCGGCAATTCCTGGGAGAATCGCTTTTGATCACGGCGATTGCCACGATTCTGGCAGTTATGTTTGTTCAACTCGCATTACCAATTTTCAATTCTATTGCGCAAAAAAATCTTTCCATTAACGGTCAAAATGTTGGATTCATAGCGCTCATGTTAGTTGGTATCTCTATTGTCACCGGCGTGATTTCAGGAAGTTATCCTGCTTTTTACCTTTCTGCTTTTCAGCCAGCACGGGTATTAAAAGAAAAATATCTCAGTGGAAATTCGACTGGGTGGCTACGCAAAAGCTTAGTAGTATTTCAATTTGTAATTTCAATTGCCCTTATCTCATCCATACTGATCATCCGAAAACAAATCAGTTATGTGCAAAACATGCCGTTGGGTTTTAATCCTGAATATAAAATAACGATACCGATACAAACCGGCGAAGCCAAGGCCGGCTATCAGAACTTAAAAAATCGCATCAAACAATTAGCTGATGTTTCTGAAGTATCCGCTTCCTCGGCTCTACCCGCGACCCCGACTGTTCGTACCCTGCCGCTTTACCGAGATGGCGCCACAGCCGAAAGTGCGGCCCCTCATTATTGGATTAGCATTGATGAAAATTATTTCGATATGTTAGGTGTAAAATTGTTGCAGGGCCGAAATTTAAATGCAGCAACCGATACCGCTGGATTTCTCGTTCCATTCACACGGATCGTTGTCAATGAGGCAAGTCTGAAAGATACGAACATTGAACCGGAAAAAGCCGTCGGTACAAAACTACACGTCGACCTGAACGGACAAAACCTAAAATTTGAGATTGTAGGCGTCGTACAGGATTTTCACCAATTCTCCATGCACAAGAGCTTAGCCCCAATGATGTTTATAATTCCCAAACCTGAGATGATGGACTATAGTGCATTATGTGTTGCCACCGGCGCGGCAAACTTCGAGCGAACGCTTACCGAATTGAAAAAGATATGGAAGGAACTGATACCCAATTCAATCTTTGAATATTCGATTCTTACAGATAATATTAAGCAGCAATACGAAGCTGATCAACGTGTCTTCGCAGTCAGCGCGATATTCACTACAATTGCTATTGTTATTTCATGCCTGGGTCTTTATGGACTATCTATTTTTACTGCCGAACGGAAAGTAAAGGAAATTGGTATACGTAAAGTATTTGGCGCAAATGTTACCCAAATCGTAGGTATTCTTTCTTTTGACTTCCTTAAGCTCGTGCTTATTGCAATTGTCATAGCAATCCCTGTCGGTTATTACCTGGCTGGAAAATTTCGCATATAAAATCGAAATGGATGCTGCAATTTTTATTCTGGCTGGATTCATGGCAATCTCCATCGCAGGATTAACGATTGGATTTGAAGCGTTGAAGGCTGCATTAAAAAATCCCGTGGACTCGATCCGGAACGAGTAATATTTATTATGGGGATGCCGCTTTCAGCTTACAATTTTCGTTAGAAAAGAAACGTTAATTCTGTGCTCTAAAAACCCTTTGCAGTAGTTCGGTAGTTCTGGCGGCCGGATTTTCGCGAATATTTTTTTCCTCTTTCGCGATCATTACAAACAGTCCCTCCATCGCTTTCTGGGTGGCGTACTCATTCAAATCAGGATTTACATCCTGCACAAAAGGAATTTGATTATAAGTATTTATAATATCACCATAATATTTAGTGGCGTTTACTTTGTTCAGGGCATTTTGAATAACCGGTTTGAATTTTTCATGGAGCTGTACAGAAGTTGTACGTTTCAGATATTGCGTGGCAGCATCTGGCTCACCCTTTAAAATTCCCCAGGCATCCTGGATGGTCATCGATTTTATCGCGGTGATAAAAATTGGTTTTGCTTCTTTGGCAGCTTCTTCAGCTCCCCTGTTGAGTGTTAATATAAATCTATCAACCTCATTGTTTAGCCCTAGTTGACGAAGTTTGTCTTCTACTTTTTTCACTTCCGGTGGAAACGGGATTCTGATTTCCGGATTCTTAAAATACCCATCTATTTTGGATGCCAAATCAGATCCAGTAGAAATCCCTTTTATCAATGCCTCTTTTAGACCCTCGCTAACCTCACCCGTTGTCAATGGCTGCTCTAAGTCCATTGCCTTGTTTACCTCTCCTATCGTCTGACTGATTTGGGTACTGCTGCATCCAGAAATTAAAACAATATAAAAAACTGCCAGTATCTTTTTCATGCGCGCCAAGGTAGAAAAAAGTTCACTACTTCTTCTGGCAGATCTACCATTGGCATTCATTGAAGGTTGAGTGCTGAAAATTGAGTGTTGAGTATTTTAGGACGAGACAATAAACACTCAATATTCAATAAACAACACTCAACGCTCAAGTTGTGAGGAACGTTGGATGGTCGATAAAATTTTTTATACTTGAAGATGATTACGATAACCGCCGAAATCCTAACCATCGGAGATGAGCTCCTGTATGGACAAATTGTGGATACAAATGCTCAATGGATGAGTATAGCATTGAGCAATGCTGGAATCAAGGTGATCCGGAAGACTACCGTAGGGGATCTGGAAGATGAAATCCTTAACGCTTTCGCCGAAGCGGAAAACCGCGCTGACATTATATTGATAACGGGTGGACTGGGGCCTACCAGCGATGATCTCACGAAACCTTGTTTAGCAAAATATTTTAATTGTCAACTGAAAATACATGCGGACGCGCTGGCCGAAGTGACAGAATTTTTTAAAAGTAGAGGAAGAGAATTGACTGACGTTAACCGCCAACAGGCGGCACTTCCCGAGTGTTGTGAGAAAATTACGAACAAAGTCGGCACAGCCGCTGGAATGTGGTTCGAGAGAAACAAAAAAGTTTTTGTTTCTATGCCGGGCGTGCCTCACGAGATGAAGCTCATGATGACCGATATTATCGTCCCAAAGCTCAAGCAAACTTTTGTTACGCCTGTCATTCATCATCAAATTATTAGAACAATTGGAATCGGCGAATCCTTTCTTGCTGAAAAAATAGCCGATTGGGAAAAATCTCTCCCCTCACACATCAAGCTTGCTTACTTACCGGGATTAGGGGAAGTAAAGTTGCGCCTTAGCGGTATCGGCGACTCCCTGGAGACGCTAAAAGCAGAAACAGATTTGCTAACCCAAAAACTCGAACAACTTGTAGGACAATTTATCTTTGGCGTAGGAGACGATCCAATAGAAGTTGTTATTGGTAAAAAAATGCTGCAGAAAAAGCTGACGCTTTCCATTGCCGAAAGCTGTACAGGTGGATTTGTATCTCACCTCATCACAAGCGTTCCGGGAAGCTCTGCGTATTTTCAGGGAAGTATGATTCCCTACGCTTATGAGATCAAGATGCAGCACCTCGGCGTAAATCCGGAAACATTACGGGACCATGGTGCGGTTAGTGAGGAGACCATTCGCGAAATGGCCACCTTGGTGCGAACAAAATTTAACACTGATGTTGGTGTTGCGACCAGCGGAATTGCGGGTCCCGGGGGAGCTACACCCGAAAAACCCGTTGGCACGGTTTGGATCGCATATTCCGATAAGCATCAGACCGTCGCTAAAAAACTTCAACTCTCCAAAGACCGAATGGTAAATATTCAAATTGCCTCGCACGCTGCATTGAATTTGCTCCGGTTATCATTGGACCAGGTTCCATAGCCATGAACAGATCGTAACAAATTGCCTATGAAACCCTCTACGCCAACTATCTGCTAAAAATATTACCTTTGCCCCGTAAACCATTTTTCTCATGGCGCAGGTAGAACTCATTATGCCTAAGATGGGCGAAAGCATAACGGAAGCGACGGTTTTATCATGGTTAAAAAAACCAGGGGATAAAATCGAACAAGATGAATCTGTACTGGAGGTCGCCACCGACAAGGTAGACACTGAAATTCCATCGACGCACGCAGGCATCTTAAAAGAAATATTAGTCCAGAAGGGTGAGATTGTGCTGGTAGGAAAGCCTATCGCAATCCTAACGGTTGAGGCTGAAGAATCAGCAACGAACGAAACGGCATTGCCTCCCGAGCGTCTCCCCGCGGCCGACGTTCCATCCGTCGACGCCTCGATCTCAAAGGAGAACCCGGGCGCGCGCGCGAATGGAACAAATCATGTTGCTGCAGACTATAAATCGAGCTCCAAATTTTTTTCTCCATTAGTTAAAAACATCGCCAAAGAAGAAAATATCAGTGTCGCGGAATTAGAAACCATTGAAGGATCGGGGTCTGAAGGTCGCATCACCAAAAAAGATATTCTCGACTACGTTGAAACCAGAAAACTTGGATCTACGGTCAAGCCCCTTCAGCATTCCGTTACGGTAAGTACGTCGGCACAAAAAGTATCGGTATCGATAAGCGCAGGTGATGAGATCATCGAGATGGATCGTATGCGCAAGATGATAGCAGAACGTATGCTGGAATCCAAGCGCATTGCTCCACACGTTACGTCGTTTGTTGAAGCCGACGTTACCACCATTATCCATTGGAGAAACAAGGTAAAAAGTGATTTTCAAAAACGCACCGGTGATCCGTTGACTTATACGCCGTTCTTTATTGAAGCGGTTGTCAACGCCATCAAAGATTATCCAATGATCAACATTCAGGTTGACGGTGATAAGATCATAAAAAAGAAAGAAATTAATATTGGTATGGCAGTGGCGCTGCCGTCTGGAAACCTGATTGTTCCTGTAATTAAAAATGCAGATCAATACAGCCTCGCCGGCCTCGCCAAGGTTGTAAATGACGTGGCAAAACGCGCGCGCGATAACAAACTCAAACCGGACGAATTATCAGGTGGAACGTTTACGATATCCAATGTGGGTTCATTTGGGAATGTTATGGGCACGCCTATAATCGTTCAACCTCAGGTTGCGATCATTGCCCTTGGGGCCATTCAAAAAAAGCCCGCTGTTATGGAAACACCTTACGGGGATGTGATTGCTATTCGTCATAAAATGTTTCTCTCTCATTCCTATGACCATCGTGTTGTCGATGGCGCTTTGGGTGGAAGCATGGTGAGACGTGTAGCGGATTACCTTGAAAAGTTCGATACAAGCCGCTCACTCTAAGCATATTCGCTGATTTCCTTACACGAGGGTTTTTAAGATCTTCCTGTTTCCTAATTTTAAGGATGGCGAAAATCATTTCCTTTATAAGCCGTAAAGGTGGGACAGGTAAAACAACAAATGCGATAAACCTCTCTACGACTTTAAACCAGATGGGCAAACACGTCCTCTTGATTGAGACGGATGCTAACTACACTTTGAATACGCTTCGAAAAATGGAGCTCTTCAAAGCCAAAGAAAGCAAGAATGGATTTGAAATATTGGGATCACAAGACAGCAGCGTGGCGGACGAACTTGCTAAAATAAAAGAAACCCGTAAAGAAGATATCATCATTGTTGATAGCGCTGGAAAGACCACTGACGAAGGAATGAAGAAACTTTGTCTGGTTAGCGATATGGTGATCGTTCCCACAAGTTTGACCCAAAACGACCTGTTGGTTACTTATCAAACCGTAACCGATCTGGCACCGGCGCGCAATCTCAATCCGAAGCTTAAAATTTTGGTTCTTCCCAATCGCATTCACAGTGCTACGAATATTTCCACCGTGCGTCAAAGCTTAATAAATCTTGATGCAATCATTCTGCCAGTCATCGTGCCGCAGAAAAATCTGTTTGTAAATTTCAGCACCATGGAGGCCGAGAAGGAATACATGCCTATAGCACAGGCCATTTTGAATAATCTCTTATGAGCAAGAAAAAGAATACACTTCAGGATTTGGATGATTTTCTTAAACAACAGGCTGCTACCTTGGTAACACCAGGAACCCTTAGTGACATCGTTGAGCCAACGCCTGAAATTAAGGTGGCTGAGGTCCAAGCGATAGCGCATGACGCAGGGAAAGACATCGTTAAAGAATTTCAAATTTCCCCTGCGAAACATGACCCAGCCTTCCGAAAGAAACTTTATGACTTTATTATCGAGTCATTGGAAACCCAACATGAATCATTACCCGAAGACAAAATGTTGATTAACACAGCCCTCTATTTGAAAAGTGGTAATGATTGGAAAGATGCCATCCGGCAGTATTGGAGGGAACGTTAGGCGTTAACCGTTATGAGTTATCCGTTTGCCCGATTAATGAATCCATCCATGATTTGTATGCGATAATTTCACCGTTAATTCTCACGAAGCGACACCAACTTTTAACTAAGAAGAAATAACTTTGTTTCAAACATTGACCACGTGACTTGACTACGTTGGCAAACTTCAACACTGGCAAACTTCAACACTTTAGAACTTCAACACCTCAACACTTCATCAATGAAATTCGGAACCAAAGCAGTACACGCAGGTGTAGTACCTGATCCATCCACTGGCGCTATAATGACGCCCATCTATCAGACCTCTACCTTTGTGCAGGAATCGCCTGCGAAACATAAGGGCTATGCGTACGCACGAGGGACCAATCCGACACGTAATTCCCTTCAGAAAAGTATTGCTGCCCTGGAAAATGGCAAACATGGAATATGCTTTTCATCGGGAATGGGCGCCACCGATGCTGTGATCAAGTTGTTGAGTCCGGGCGACGAAGTCATTACCAGCAGCGATTTGTATGGTGGAACCTATAGAATGTTCAAACGAGTTTTCGAAAAATATGGAATAAAATTTCATTTCATCGATCTCACCAAAGTATCGAACATCGAACCTTTCTTGAATAGCAAAACTAGACTGTTGTGGCTGGAAACACCCACGAACCCTTTGATGAGTATCGTCGATATCAAAGGCTGTGTCGATCTGGTAAAAGGCAAAAACATCCTGGTAGCCGTCGACAATACTTTTGCTTCTCCTTACCTGCAAAATCCTTTAGACCTGGGAGCAGATATCGTTATGCATTCCGTTACAAAATATCTCAGCGGGCATTCAGATGTGATCATGGGTGCTCTGATAATGAATGATGATAAACTGTATCAGGATCTGGCGTTCATCATGAATTCCTGTGGTGCGGTTCCAGGACCGCAGGACTCATTTCTCGTTCTTCGCGGGATAAAGACCCTGCACCTGAGAATGGAACGACATTGTTTCAACGGAAAAAAAATTGCTGAGTATTTGAAGCGTCATCCTAAAATAGGAAACGTGTATTGGCCGGGTTTTGATGAACATCCCAATCACGCAATCGCTAAAAAACAAATGAAGGACTTTGGCGGAATGCTTTCGTTTACGCTTAAAGATGACCGCGTTGAAAAGGCTATTCAGCTGATGGAGAGCGTTGAACTTTTTTCATTAGCGGAATCACTGGGTGGTGTGGAGTCGCTTATTAACCACCCAGCTTCTATGACCCACGCGAGTGTTCCAAAAGAAGAACGCGTAAAAAGCGGACTCGTGGATTCATTGATACGACTCAGTATCGGTGTTGAGGACGTTGACGATCTGCTGGAGGATTTAAACCAGGCCCTCAATAAAGTTTAGTACCCGCCACTTTAATTGTGGTTATGTTACTTTGAAAACGTATAGTTGACAGCGACGGAATCCTGAGACCTGACCTGGGACTGAGGATCATAAATAATGAGCATTAATTTATCAACTACCACGCTCTCGTCTTCAGATTTTACACTAACAATTACTGAATTAGTGCCGGTTCCTTTGTAAATCTTGGATGGAGAATAAAACGAATTGTAGTTCGAGTCCGTCGTACTAGCCGCTTTGATCCAGATCCTTACACCATTAGGTTCGATCACTGAATAGTTGTAGACTATTCGTACATGATCATTTATTGAAGCCGTCTCATAGTATTTCAGTGTTGCTGGCGAGGCAGGAGTCATTGACGTAATCTCAATGGAAGAGGCCTTTGGTCCTCCATCGTCGTCATTGCTACAGGCAAATAACAAAAGGGTCAGCAAAATCATTGAAGCATAAGCAACAAATTGTTTCGGAGTTGTAAATAATTTTAGTTTCATGATAACGGACGTTTTTGATTTGATACAAAGTTTTCACTTTGGTCAATAATCAAGTGCGACTATTCTCCCAAAAATTGAAAGATATGTAACACATGAGACAAGAAAATGGGGATAATAAATGAACCTGGGGATTCATGATGTTTGGTTCGAAAACTCCTTCAGACGTGTGGACGGAATAAAAATAGCGGCTTCGGCAAAAGCGCCATAATTTATGGATGGGATAGAAAACGTTGACATATTTTCTATTTTAGAAGCCAAATATCAAAATGGATCAGAAAAATTTCAGGCTCCTCTTTAGCGTTCCGGTAATCGTCGCGGCCCTTGGCTATTTTGTTGATATCTATGATTTACTGCTTTTCAGCATTGTCAGGCGTGCCAGTCTAATTTCGCTTGGTGTCGCAGAAATTGATCTATTAGCGCAAGGAGAACATCTCCTTCGTGTTCAAATGGCCGGCTTGCTAGTCGGTGGACTGATCTGGGGAATTATGGGCGACAAACTTGGAAGACTCTCCGTTTTGTTCGGTTCGATACTTTTGTACTCACTCGCCAATATAGCCAATGGCTTTGTAACCTCTGTAGATCAATATGCATGGCTTCGTTTTATTGCTGGTATCGGCCTGGCTGGAGAATTGGGTGCCGGTGTCACTCTTGTGTCTGAAATCCTTCCAGCAAATTTAAGGGGCTATGGGACTACCATTATTGCTACCGTTGGCCTACTGGGTGCCGTGGTTGGCAATTTCCTGTCGAAAATGTATGATTGGCACACTTCGTACTTCATCGGCGGCGGGTTGGGGTTATTGTTATTGTTGGCCCGTGTAAGCGTCTTTGAATCTGGAATGTTTTTAAAGACGAAGGAAAAGCATGTCGAGCGTGGTAATTTTTTTCAACTATTCACAAAGCGAAGCCGGTTCTTGAAATTTATGGGGTGCATTTTTATAGGACTTCCCCTATGGTATATTATTGGGATTTTGATAACATTTTCTCCGGAATTCGCAAAAGCCCTGGAAATTGACGGGGTGATTTCAGCCGGCGATGCCGTTATGTATAGTTACATTGGGTTAGCGGTGGGAGATCTTCTAAGTGGTGTTAGCAGTCAACTGGTGGGATCCAGAAAAAAAATACTGAAACTTTTCCTGCTCATAAGTCTCGCCTTCATTATCGGTTACTTATTCATGCCTATTAAAACTGTCGGGTTCTTTTATTTTGCATGCTTTTGTCTGGGTGTCGGAGCCGGGTTTTGGGCATTATTTGTTACGGTTGCAGCCGAGCAGTTCGGGACCAATCTCAGGTCCACTACTGCCACCACGGTTCCAAACTTCATCCGCGGAACGGTCATACCCCTAACCCTGGCATTCAAGGTCCTTCGAGAACAATTGGGGATTATTTACGGCGCTTTATTAATCGGTATTTTGACTATCATAATAGCTTTTATTGCGTTAAAGCTAATCGATGAAACGTACGGACGTGATCTCAATTTTGAGGAGATTGATTAGTTTGTATCTTGTAAAAATTTTTTCCGTCCCGCTGCCCAAGGGAAAATCGTAAAGATGCTTTTAGTGAAGAAGTACATTCTCATTTTTTTGGTTGTTAAGCTTTTTACAAGTTCTGCTGTTGGCCAGAACCTTCAGCTGATTGATAGCATTAAAAGCCAGCTAACCGGCGCGCAAGGCGAGAAAAAGTTTGACTTACTGAATGCCTTGGCATGGGAATATCGATGGGCTTACCCGGACAGCACCATTCATTATGCAAAGCAAGCGAATACGCTGGGGCATACCTTGAACCTTCCTAAATCTATGGCCAAACCTATCAACTTTATGGGTGTAGCCTTGAACTATAAAGGCAACCGGTTATCCGCATTTGAGCATTATGAAGAAGCTTTGAAAATATCAACGGCGCAACTAGACTCCGTACAAATTGCGCATGCTAACAATAATCTTGGAAGATTATTTTTTGAACAAGGATTACTCGCGAGATCATATGGTTACTTCATTAAAGCACTTTCCATTTTTGAAAACCTTAATGACTCGGGGGGCTTGGCATATACCTATCAAAGTTTGGCGAATTTGTATAAATCTCAGCGCGATTATAAAAAGTCTGAAAACAATTATCTAAAGGCGAACAACATCAGGCTGTCGTTAAAAAACACGCGAGACATAATGTCGGCATATTTGCAAACGGCCCGGCTGTACGAGGAAACCGATCAAACGGAAAAGGCGCTTAACTATTTATTCATGGCTGATTCTGCGGGAACAGTCATTCAGGATGAAATTAACCTGGCTGAAATTAAAACCTTCATCGCAGAAAATTACCTTCACAAAGATTCCCTGGACGCTGCTGAGGCCATCTGCACAGCTGGGTTAAAAGTGATTCAGTCGAAGAATATTATTAGAATGCTTCCGCATGCCTATCTCGTGCTCGGCCAAATTAAAGCCAAAAAAAATGATTTACGATCGGCTAGAAAATATTTCACGGAGGCTCTTTCCATTGCATCCTCTACCAGGGATCTAGCGCCAAAAATGCGAGCTCACTATTTCTTATGGAAGCTTGCAGAAAGAGAAAAGAATAGAAGTGGAGAACTTGAAAACCTTAATGAATATCTGATCCTAAAGGATTCGATAAAAGACCTTGACTTAGCGAGACAGGTTGAGCGACTACAATTTGAGATTGAAATTGAAAGAAAAGAACGGGAGAATGAATTGTTAAAAGTTAACCAGGCAAAAACAGCCATCACGGTGGAACAACAAAAACTTCAAAACATGATTCTTATCATTATTGTTGGATTTGTTAGTGTGCTCGGACTGATTCAATGGCAGAGTAGCAAAAAGCGAAGAGAAGTTAATGAGACGCTTGCGCAACAGAATCAATTCATTCAAAATCAACGTCGCGAAATCATTGAACAAAATGAAAAGCTATCCAGGCGCAACCAGCAGCTTTCCGATCTGAATCATGAAAAAGATACGCTGATGAGCATTGTTGCCCATGACCTCAAGTCGCCTTTGAATGCCATCAAAGGTGTGGCAGACCTGATGGAAATCGAGGGTGGCCTCTCATCCGATCAAAAAAAATATGTTTCCATGACCAAGGAAGCAACACAGTCCGGACTCTACCTGATCAAAGATCTGTTGGATGTACACATGCTGGAAGAAAATGTGATACCAAACTACTCTACATTTGAGATTAGTGAATTTTTATTAAGGAAGGTAAACGCTTATCAGCCGGCTGCTGAGGCAAAGGACATCCACCTTCACATCACTCGCATCGAAAACGAGGAAGTTTATTTGGATGCCGATTATTTAGGCCGGATCATTGATAATCTTCTCACCAACGCCATAAAATTTTCAAGCAGACATTCAACGGTTGATGTAGCCGCTGGGAAAACCAACGATCAGATTTGGATTTCTATTAAAGACAAAGGACAGGGCTTTTCTGAAAAAGATAAACGCGACCTGTTTCAAAAATTCAAAAAACTGAGTTCTCAGCCAACCGCGGGAGAATCTTCGAACGGTTTAGGATTAGCGATCGTTAAAACATTGGTTGATCGTCTGCGGGGAACAATTGAACTGATCTCAGAAAAAGGAAAGGGAAGCGAATTCATCATTTGTGTACCCGTCTCAAGGAAACCGAATTAGTTTCTTAGCCCATTAAACCTTTTTGTCTTGCCAATGTCCAAGGTGCAATTAAATCATTAAGGACATGAAAAAGATAATTGCTGTTTTTACATTTATCGTTTTTGCGGGCATTATTCAAGCACATGCGCAACAAACGCCGGTTGCTGACCACCGTCAAAAAAATCAACGACATCGGATTCAAAGTGGAGTAGCAAGCGGTGAACTAACACGTCGTGAGACTGCAAGTGCGCGCTGCAATCAACGTAGAATCAAAAAGTCGGAACGCAGGGCAAAAGCCGACGGAGTTGTAACACCTATAGAGCGGGCCAGACTGGATCACAAACAGGATAGAGCAAGTCGCCAGCTGCGCAGAGATAAACACGATGGTCAGGACCGACCGTACGCCAATAACTAATTCTTCTTTAAGCCCTATTAGACAGGGCTTTTTTTTATGCGTTACATCTGCCTGAGGTTCAACGCACTTGCTGGTATTATTTTTCAATTATCTTTACTGGCAATCATTTCTATTAAAATTATGGAAGGCATGTTAAAAGCCGGAAGTCTGACCGGCAAAACCATCATCATAACAGGTGGTGGCACTGGACTCGGCAAATCAATGGGAAAATATTTTCTTGAGTTGGGTGCTAACCTGGTTATTACGAGCAGGAAAATCGATGTCCTTCAAAATACTGCAAATGAACTCATGCATGAAAGTGGCGGAAAAGTATTGGCCGTGGCGTGCGATGTCCGCAAATATGAAGAAGTAGAGAAAGTTATTAAGCAGGCGGAAGAAGAATTTGGCCAGGTAAACGGGGTAGTCAATAATGCTGCGGGAAATTTTATAAGCCCTACGGAAAGATTATCGCATCGCGCCTTTGACATTGTCGTCGATATCGTCTTAAAAGGAACTTATTACACAACGCTTGCGGCAGGCAAGAACTGGATTTCCAAAAATCAGCCTGGGACTTTTTTGAACATCGTTACCACGTATGCGTGGACAGGGTCGGGTTATGTGGTGCCTTCTGCGTGTGGTAAAGCCGGTGTGCTGGCGCTTACGAGATCGCTTGCCGTAGAATGGGCAAAATATAAAATAAGAAGTAATGCAATCGCACCGGGCCCTTTTCCCACGGAAGGTGCATGGAGCAGATTGTTACCAGGAGACTTGGCTAAAAAATTCGATCCTGCCACCCGTATTCCGCTAAAGCGGGTCGGCGAACACCAAGAATTGGCGAATCTTGCAGCCTACCTGATGTCTGATTATTCTGCTTACGTTAATGGCGAAGTGATTACAATTGACGGAGGCGAGTGGCTGAGAAACGGTGGTGAGTTTAGCCATCTAGAACATGTGCCGAATGAGTTGTGGGACATGATGGAAAAAATGCGCGGTAAGTAATTTACCAGATATTCATGAAACAATTATTTTTTTTCTTCTCGTTGATGCTTCTAACATCTTTATCGTTCGCGCAGAATTATACCAGGTACGATGATATTCCAGAACAAGAATCAGTAATGAATGTTGGCTTGGGAATTGGCATGGATTATGGCGGGATCGGTGGGCGCATTACATTTCTTCCCGTCAAACGACTTGCCCTTTTTGCAGGGGTCGGCTACGCGCTGGTAGATTTTGGTTACAATCTTGGAGCACAGCTACGAATTATCCCGGACAAAAATTTCTGCCCGACTTTTGGAGTGATGTACGGTTACAATGGCATCATTAAAGTGCAAAACGCTTCCACATACGACAAAATCTATTATGGCACATCAATAAGCGGCGGCATGGAGATGCATTTTGGCGGAAAGCAGAATTTCATGAATGTTGAATTAATTGTGCCGTTTAGAGCGCAGGCTTTTTATGACGATTGGGATAAGTTAAAACAAAACTCCAATGTTTCGATCCAATCAGATCCGCTGCCTATCGCCTTTAGCATCGGTTATCATTTTGCACTTAAATAATTTCTGTTCGCGTGGCGCTTGATACCTGGCTTGAAAAATATTTACAGATCCGGAAAGAAAAAAATCTTTTTCGCGAACTGAAGACTTCAACAGGCCTCGTGGATTTTTGCTCAAACGATTACCTGGGATTGGCGCGTTCTGAAATATTATCCGATCAGATTGAAGCAAGATGTCAGGCAATAAAATTGAAACAGAATGGTTCAACCGGCTCACGGCTTCTTTCGGGTAATTCGAAATTAACAGAAGAAGTCGAACATAAGCTTGCTTCAATTTTCGGCAGTCAGTCAGCTTTAATTTTGAATTCGGGATATACTGCAAACCTTGCCATATTTTCCAGCATTCCGGGAAAACACGATAGCATTTTGTATGATGAACTAGCGCACGCGTCTATTAAAGATGGGGCACGACTTAGTTTGGCACATCGATACAGTTTTAAGCACAATGACTTGAATGACCTTGAATCAAAACTGAAAAAAATCAATGGCAAAGTATTTATCGCGGTAGAATCCGTTTACTCAATGGATGGCGACGAATGCCCCCTGCGTGATCTGACTTCATTGGCAGCTCAGTATGGAGCATTTGTGATACTTGATGAGGCGCACAGCACTGGCGTCATCGGTAATAACGGCAGTGGACTGGCTACCTCCCTGGGGCTGGAGAAAAATATTGACGTCCGTCTTTACACTTTTGGCAAAGCGATGGGTGTACATGGTGCTTGTGTCGCCGGATCGGAGAAATTGATTCAATATCTAATCAACTTTGCCAGGCCATTTATTTACACAACATCATTGGCACCACATAGTATTATTGCAATTGAGAGTGCCTTCCATTACCTGCAGCAGAACCTGGACCTCCAACGTGTGCTTCAAAAAAATATCGAGTCCTTTGTAAATGGTGTTGGCACTTTGACGAACCGTACTTTGAGTCGCAGTGCGATACAGACCGTGCTCTTTCCAGGAAATAAAAACTCAAAAGCGAACGCATCGAAATTACAACAAACAGGTTTCGATATTCGACCTGTATTATCTCCCACGGTACCAACTGGAACCGAGCGGTTGAGAATCTGTCTCCACTCCTACAATACTTTGGACGAAATCGCTAAACTTACAAGCGAATTGAACAAGTTATAGGTTGCGTGGAGGCCCTCGGGATAATCGTAAATCGTACCTCGTAAATATACAGCGATGAATTACTTTGTCACGGCAATAGGAACAGACAGCGGAAAAACATTGGTGTCTGCCATCTTGTGCAAAGCGCTCCAGGCCGATTATTGGAAGCCTGTGCAGGCAGGATACCCGACGGATTCTGAATGGGTAAAATCTTTATTACGCGATACAGATTCAAAAATACATAGGGAAACTTATGTCTTTAAGACACCTGCTTCTCCGCATGCAGCGGCTGCGTTAGAAAATGTAACAATAAGTTTGAACGATTTCGCAGTGCCCGATCACAAACGGGACCTGATTATTGAAGGGGCGGGCGGCTGCCTGGTTCCGCTTAATGATCAGGATTTTGTGATCGATCTAGCCACCAGGTTTAGCGCTGAGGTTGTATTGGTGAGTAATTTATATTTGGGCAGCATCAACCACACGTTACTTTCATGGGAAGCCATTAGGCGACGGTCGCTTCCTATAAGAGGAATTATTTTCAATGGAAAGCATAATGCTGAAAGCGAACGCATCATCCTTCACCACACACGCTTATCTTGCCTGTTACATGTTGAACATGAAGACATTCTTGACGGAACTGTAATTGAAAAATATTCAAGAAAATTGAAAGCAAGCTGGAATGGATAATCTCTCCGAACTAGATCGTAAAAATATCTGGCATCCGTTTACTTCTCTTGAAGCTGGCGAAGATCCTATCCTGATCGAGAAGGCTGAAGGAATTTATTTGTATTCCAGCGACGGACGAAAAATCATTGATGCCGTATCATCATGGTGGGTAAATCTTCATGGTCACAGCCACCCAGCAATTGCAAACGCAGTTGCCATCCAAGCGCAAACTCTCGAACACGTTATTTTTGCAGGGTTCACACATGAACCGGCTATCCGACTATCCAAAAATCTTCTAACAATTTTACCTCAAAACCAGGTAAAGATTTTTTTTTCGGACAACGGAAGCACAGCCGTTGAAGTCGCACTAAAAATGGCCTTCCAGTTTTGGTATAATCAAGGTATCAACAATAAGAAAAAAGTTGTTGCCCTGAGGGGCGCATACCATGGCGACACTTTTGGCTCGATGTCCGTGGGAGAACGTGGTGCTTTCACAGCTCCGTTTTCTCCATACTTGTTTGATGTAGCCTACATAGATTTTCCTACAGCCTTCAATGAGGACGTTGTCATGACTCAATTTAGAAATCTATTGCGCGCGGAAGAGGTCGGTGCGTTTATCTATGAGCCGCTGGTTCAAGCCGCTGCAGGTATGCGAATGTACTCGCCGGAACTTCTGGATACCTTAATTTTAGAAGCTAAGAAACAGGATGTGGTTTGTATTGCAGATGAAGTTTTCACGGGCTTTGGTCGAACGGGAAAAATGTTTGCATCGAACTATTTGACAAATGATCCTGACATCATCGCCGTTTCAAAAGGTATTACCGGAGGATCAATGGCCCTTGGCGTGACAAGCTGCTGCGAGAAGATTGTGTCGGCTTTTCGTTCAAACAAAAACGAAAAAACTTTTTTCCATGGCCATTCGTACACGGCTAATCC
>Ga0111538_10004329_pt1 | contig 19765 bp, 21 predicted proteins | sample SoiMethybrSBSTD1_FD_79669 | JGI IMG/M metagenome (GOLD analysis project Ga0111538, IMG submission 79669) | Bulk soil microbial communities from a Populus tree surrounding site in Tennessee, USA - Soil MetaG P. TD hybrid SBSTD1 (version 2)... | ecosystem: Environmental > Terrestrial > Soil >...
CTCGGCAAGGGCATGGTCGCCGGCGTCACCGGTATGCAAGACATTCTGCGTGCGATTCCCTACGGCGCGAAAGCGACGCTGGGAGTCGTTACTTGCACGAACAGCAACGGCTACGCCGACGTGAAGAAGCTCTTGTGCAGCGGCGCCGACATGACGGACGTGCCGGGCAACGCCGCGCGGGCCTGCAATCTAGTGTCCTTCGGCCTCGGAATCGAGACGGTGCCGGTGACGTTCGGCGCGGTCCTACCCGCGGTGCCCCCCGACGAGATCTGCCCGCCCGAAGCCGATCCCGGTAACGACGACTGCTCGGTTCCCCCTTGAGCCGTGGCGATTCAGCGTGAACCGCCACGACTCAGGTCAGCTTCGATGAATCACTTCGGGCAGTGGGCGTTGCAGCCGCCCTTGCCCTTGCACTCGTTCTTGCCAGAGCAGTTGCCGTTGCCCTTGCAGCCGCCCTTGCCCTTGCACTCGTTCTTGCCTTTGCAGCACTCCTTGGCACCAGCGGCAGCGCCAGCTTCGCCGGCGCCGGGAGCGGCGGGAGCTTCGGCGCCCGGAGCGGCGGGAGCCTCGGGAGCGGCGGGAGCCTCGGCCGCGGGAGCCTCGGGTGCAGCAGGAGCCTCGGGTGCGGCAGGAGCCTCGGGTGCGGCGCCGCCACAAGCCGCGGCGAGCAAACCGGCTGCCGCGGTGGCCGCCAACTTCTTCGTGATGTTCAACTTCATGGGATCTGCCCTCCTATGGGCGGCACCGTGGTAGTCCAAGGGCCGCAGGATAGTCGAGACTTCGGGGTGGATTAAGGCGCCTAGTGGGGGTGCGCCCCCAGGTTGGCTGGTTGCCTCCTACTACGCGGCCGCGGGCCTCTCGGATCACTTCGCACGCGCACCACCGCCTGGTGAGGCGTGAGGCCGTCCGTGCACCGCTACGGATCTTTTTCGACGATCGAAGTCAGCGAACACCCCGATGAAACTGCGTCGAAAACTAAGCGGACAAAACTTGGCCAGGTCCTTGGAACTCTGGCAATGCAAAACTTTGGGAGCATAGTTCTCATGATCACCACGAGCACCGAAGAGCTCGAGCGACCCGGAGAATGGCTGCGCGCTGTGCTCGAAGGCCGGCAGTACCGCTGGCTCCTGGAAGATTCGGGCAGTCTGACAGTGGCCGCGTACCGGCTCGCTCGCGCACGCTGTCGCATTCAGCCGATGCCGATGCCGCTGCCGACGTTGGCCGAGCTCTGCGTCGCCGTTCGCCGCATCGCAGAAGGTTGCACGCTCGCTGCGCCTCCCGTCGCCTTGATGGTCGACGAGTGCGAGCGGCTCGGGCTCCTGGTGATCGCGCCCGTGCGCGCGCCGTCGCACGCGCCGTCGCACGCCCAGCACGCCGCGTGAGTCAGGGTTTCTTCGGCGCTCGCCCCGGCTGCGGCGGCCGATCGCCCGGTTCCGGAGCGGCTCCTTCGACCACGTCTTGGACGCCGATTGCGGCGCGCTGAATCGTGCCGAGGCTGACGCGCCCGGCCAAAACCAGCATCACGCCGATCTCGCGCTGATCGACGAGATCGAGCCGATTCGGTTCGACGAACGCGTTGACGGCCTGGATCTCGCCCCAGCCGTAGTCACCGCGCACGCCGAGCACCAGATCGCCATACTCGGTGTACGAGGCCACCCCCGTTCCGAGCCGCAGCCAGTTCATCCGCGAGCGAAATAGCGTTGCGTCGATCACGCCGCTCGCGAGCTCGGGCAGCGCGCTCAGGTCCGAACCCGCACCCAACATCAACGCCAGCGTGCGCGCGATGAACCACTCCGCTCCGACCCCGACGTTGACGATGGGATTCACCGCTTCGGTGAGCACGATCGGGCTCCGAGACCGGCTCGTGACCGTCGTGCCGTCGACGACGATCAGGTCGCGATCGTAGGCGGCTCGGGCGTACTCGTCGTTGCCGGCATCGAAGAAAGCGTCGACCTCGAGCCGCAGCCGCGGCCACTCGAAAGCAGCACCGATCGCCAGCCGCGGCGGCTGCCGGACCACGAAGCTGCCGTCGCCGGCCCAGTAGCGAGTCTGGGGCGTGCCGTCGTCGAAGCCGGAGACCTGGCTCGTGTGGAAATCGTCGAACAGATGCCAGCTCGGCGTGCGGACGGCGAGCGCCGCCGTCACCACCTCCGACAGCTGATAGCTCAGGCCGACGTGCAGCAGCATGTCCCAGGAATCGCCCGCGCTGCTCGAGAAATAGCTGCTGGTGATCGCCGCGCCCGCGCCCTGCTCGGTGAGCGTCGAAACCGTGACCGCGCTGCGCAGCTTGGCCCGCGTCAAGAACAGCGAAGTGCCGAGCCAGAGCCGATCGCCGAGCGCAACCGCGGCCGAAGGGCCGAAGCTGCGGTGGCTCCATTCCTGGTTCAGGGACTGAGTCTGATTCACGAGCTGGCCGGCGCTCGCGGCCTCGAAATTCAGATTCGTGATCACGGTGTCTTCTTCCTCGGTCTTGCCGGTGCAGATCGCGAGCACCCGCGTCCGCACGGCGCGGCCCGTTCCGGGCTTGGAGCCCGGCGCGTCGAAAAAGAAGCACGTCGTGTCCGGCAGCGACTCGATGTTCCGGTCTTCGACCGTCTGCTCGCGGAGATCGAGCGCGCCGAAGCGGCCGGCGTCCACGGCGCCGGGCTGATGCCAGCGCTCGAGCGTCAGCTCCGAATAACGAAAGAAGCGCGCCGAGAACGCCAGCGATCCGCTTTCGATGCGCAACATCGTCGCCGGGTTGAGAAACGGCGCGGCGCCGTCGGTGCCGAGCGCGACGCCGGTGCCGCCCAGCACCGCGGCGCGGCCGCCGAGCGGCGAGTTTCCGTAGTTGCCCTGGGCGCGTGCGGGCTGCGCGAACGCGCACGCGGCGAACAGCAAAAGCGAGCGAGCGAGGAGCCGCAATGAGCTCACTTTTTCGCGAGTTCTGCCTGATTTTCGCGCCCGCGCTGCATCAGCCGCCCGACCAGGCGAGCCGCCAGCGCCGGAAACGCGTTGCCGAGTTTCGACAGCGCGACCTGGCCGCTTTTCGGTACGGTCACGAACAGCTCGAGCGGGCGCTCTTCGAGCCCGCGCCCGAGCACGGCCGCCACGACCTCGTCGACCGACAGCGGTCGCGCGGTGGCAAACGTCAGCGCAGCTTCGGGACGCACGACCTGGGTGTCGAGCATCGGCGTGGCCACGAGGCCCGGACACACCGCGGTGACGGCCACGCCGTGGGGCAGGAGCTCCTGGGCGACCGCCAGCGAGAATCCGCGAACGGCGTGCTTGGACGCCGAGTAGACCGCAATTCCCGGCACTGCAGCGACCGCCGCCAGCGACGCAAAGTTCACGATGTGCCCCGCGTTCTGCCGGATCATCTGGCGCGCGGCGGCCGTGGTCCCGAACATGACGCCTTTGACGTTGACGTCGATCGTGCGGTGCAGGATGTCGGCCGTCATCTCGTGCGCCCAGCCCGCGGCGAGGTAGCCGGCGACGTTCAGCAGCACGTCGACGCGGCCCCAGCGCGTGACCGCGCGTTCGATCGTCGTGTCCCACGCGGCGGCGTCGCGCACGTCGAGGCCCCGCACCTCGACGCGCTCGCGATCGTTCCACAGCGCCGCGGCTTCGGCCTCGAGCCGATCCCGGTCGACGTCGCTGACCAAGATCCGATCGCCGCGCTTGAACAGCGCGGTCGCGAGTTGCCGGCCGATGCCGCTCGCACACCCGGTGAGGACCACTACTCTCGAGTCTTGCAAGGCTCCTCCTTCTGGTAAGGCTAGGACCAAGTTCGACTTTTCCGCGCTTGCTGTCCATCCCTGCGTGCAGCCGAACCGTCCGGAGACGAGTCGTGTTAGTGAGATTTGAGGTGGCCGGTCGATCGCGCTTCATGCCGCTCGTGGCGCTCTTGGTCCTTGCGAGTCCCGCGTGCCGGCACGAGCCGGCGGGTGCGACCGCGGCGCTCACCAACCCGGGCCCGCAACCCGGACCGCAGCCGGAGCCCGCGCAAGCCCGTTTTGAAACGGGGCAGGCTACCTACTACGCCGATTCGCTTGCCGGCCGGCGCACGGCCAGCGGCGAGCGCTACGACCCGCGGGCGCTGACCGCCGCGCATCGCACGCTGCCGTTCGGCACGCTGGTCAAGGTCGTGCGCGTCGACGACGGACGCGAAGTCACGGTGCGGATCAACGATCGCGGGCCTTTCGCGGGCGACGAGCGGGTGATCGACCTGTCGCGAGCCGCCGCGGAAAAGCTCGGCATGATGCGGGCGGGCGTGGTTCCGGTCCGCGTCGTTCTGCCGTGATCGGTTTCAGTCCGGGTCGTTCGCGAACAAGCCGCGCAGCTCGACGAACAGGTGCTCGCGCAACAGGGCGACCGCTTGCGGAACGAAGCGGGTCGAGGGGTAGATCAGATAAAGCGAGCCGAGCGGACCGCGGAAATCGGGAAGCACGCGCTTCAGGCGCCCGCGCGAAATCTCGGCGGCCACGTTCGGCGCCGGAACCAGGGCGATACCCGCGCCCGTGACCGCGAGCGACGCCGCCAGCCCCATGTCGCCGACGCGGAGATTGCCCCGCACCTCGACCGTGCGCTCGCCGTCAGGTCCGATCAGCGGCCAGCGGTTCGACCCCGCGTGTGAGCCGAACAACACGCAATCGTGCTTCGCGAGATCGGCAAGGCTCTTCGGGATGCCGCGCCGTTTCAAGTAGGCCGGTGACGCCACCGGAACCAACGGCGTGCGCGCGATGCGGCGGCTGATCAGCGTGGAATCGCGCATCACGTCGGTACCACGCAGACCGATGTCGAACCCTTCGGCAATCAGATCGACGAACCGGCTCGTGAGCTCGATCTGGACGTTTACCTGCGGATAGCGCCGCGCGAAGTCGGCGAAGATCCTGGCGAAGCGCGGCATATCGAAACCCGTAGGACCGGTGACGCGCACGGTTCCGCGCGGTTCGGCCTGGAGCGCGCTGAGCGCGCGTGCTGCGTCCTTCAAGCCGGTCAGGGCTTGCGATGCTTGCTGGTAGTAATGAGTCCCGGCGTCGCTCAGGTGGAGCCGGCGCGTCGTGCGCTGCAACAGCCGAACGCCGAGCGTCTCCTCCAGGCGCGCGACACGGCGGCTGACCGCTGACTTTGGCATGCGGAGCTCTGCGGCCGCGCGCGTGAAGCTTCCCGCCTCCACCACGCGCGCGAAGACCGCGACTGCGTTGAGATCGATTGTTGCTTCATTGGCAACAGTTTGTTGAGATTTGGCCATCTAGTGCCTCAGTAAGAACAGTCTAGATTTGCACTCGTCGGAAGCCCACACCCAAAAAGGAGAACTTCCAATGGCTGCAATCAAGCGCACGCTGCCCACGCTCGGACGGGTCGTGCTGGGACTGATCTTCACGCTTTTCGGTCTGAACGGATTCCTTCATTTCATGCCCATGCCTCCCGTGCCGGAAGCAGCGGGCAGCTTCCTCGGCGCGCTCGGCGCCACCGGCTACATGTTTCCGCTGATCACGCTGACCGAGGTGGTCGCGGGCGTGCTGCTGCTGTCGGGACGCTACGTGCCGCTCGCGCTTTCGCTGCTCGCGCCGATCATCGTCAACATCGTAGCGTTTCATCTGGTGCTCGCGCCGGGCGGATTGGGGATGGCGCTGTTCGTGCTCGCGCTTTTGCTGCTCCTCGCATGGGCGCATCGCGACGCATTCCGCGGCATGCTCGCGGCTCGAAGCGGCGAGCGCGCGCCGGCAGCACATTCGAGGGTTTCCGAGCCCGCCGTCGGCCGTGTATGAGCCAGTGCTTCCCACCGCCGGCCCGCCGATCTCTACTCGCCCGAGCTCCGTGCGCTTTCGTTACATCGACGACCACGATACCTCGGCGTTGGAGCGGCGGGCCGCGTTCTTCGCGCGTGTCGATCGACTGTCGAGCGAGCTCGCAGAGCTCGCCGACGTCGACGCGATCGAGGCGTGTCTGGGTCGGCACCTGCGAGCGATCGATCCCGAGCTCGAATGGGAACTGCGATTGGGGGACGATCGCGAGCTGGTGCTGGCAACCGGTGGCGAGCCGCGGCTCAGGCCGCTGGTCGAGGCGATGGTGGAGCGGTTTGCGCCGCGCGACGGCTGGGCATGGCGCGCTGGCCGTCCGGCACTGCCGTTCGAGCGCGCGATCCGCCGCATCTCGAACCACACCGGCCTCGATCTCGGACCCGCCCGCGTGCGGGTCGGTTTCGTGCGCGCGCATTTGCTCGAGCTTTTGATCCAGGCCCCGGGCTTCGGCGCGAGCGGCGACGAGTGCGCGCAACGGGCCGCGACGCTCGCCGTCGAGGCGCTGCTCGGCGAACAGCTGATGGAGCGCTGGGTCGCCGAGGTGGGGGTCGCGCCGCTGCCGCGCGGCGGCCCGCTGCGCGTGCTCGCCCCGGGCGATCCCGGCGCGGCCAGCTTGCCGCTGATCGAGCTCGCGCCCACCGTGTCCCGGGCGGTCGCCGGCCTCTACGCCGGACTTTCGCCCGAGCCCTGTCACGCCCGCGATCGCGGCGGCGATTGGACGATGCTCGAAGCCGAGCCGAGCGCGAGCGACGATTGGGCGGCGCAGGACGATCTACTCGTCGCGACCACGATGTTGCCCGAGATGCTGCGGTCGTTCCTGTGCGAGCCGCGATTTTGGTCCGGACGCTTCAGCGCGCATGACGAGCTTTTCTGTTACGTGAAGCTCGATCAAACCGGGCTCGAACGCGACGAACGGCTGGCCTGGCGTTCGGCGCTGGAAGACCGCCTCGACGGGGAGCTCGCTCCCGCGGGGCTCGGCGCGGTGGTCGGCAATGGTTTCGGTGTTCGCTACGGCTATGTCGTGCTGGCGTTACACCGGCTTCTGCCGGCGCTAGAGCGCGTGCGCGAGCTGTGCCGCGCGGCGGCCGCGCCGCGGCGGAGCTGGATTCAGTTCTGCGACGCCGAGCACTGCGACGAATGGCTCGCGGTCTGGCCAGGCGCGCCGGCGCCCCCCGGTCACGCCTGAGCAGGTAGCGCGTCGAGGAGCGCGGTCAGCTGCGCGAGCGCCGGATCGTCGCCGAGCCGTTCCAGCGCGCCGCGCGCCTTTTTGATCGTCGGTTCGACGAACTGCAGGAAGCTGGGGTTCTTCTTGACGCGGTCGATGAACACGAAACGGCCCGCGTCCTTGAGCTTGCGCTGCACGGTGACGATGTCGAACTGGCGCCCGACCTCCGCGCGGCCGGCCGCGTCCAGGCCGAGCTCGCGGGCGTATTCGTCGAGACGGGCTTCGATGAATTCGCGCTCGAAAGTCTGATAGCTGTCGTTGAGCAGCGCCACCAGGTCGTAGACGCGTGGCCCGAGCAGCGCGTCCTGGAAATCGATCCAGAACAACTCCGGTTGGCCGTCGTCGCGCGCGCGCACCATCAGGTTGCGGCTCTGATAGTCGCGATGCACGAAGCCGCGCGGCCAGGCCGCGATCGTGTGCGCGAGGTACGCGGCGCTCGCGTCGAACAACGCGTGCTGGTCGGAGCTTAGCGTGATGCCGCGCCCCTCCAGCGCCCATTCACGAAAATGGTCGACTTCCCAGCGCAGCAAATCCTCGTCGAAGGCACGTTGCGACACGATCGAGCCGAGCGGCAGCTCGCTCAGCGCGCCTTGAGCGCGCGCCAAGTCGCGGACCGCGGCCTGGTACAAGACGACGCGGCGCGCCGGCTCGCGCAGCAAGTGCTGGGCGAGCGTATCGTCGCCCAGGTCCTCGACCAAAACGAAGCCGTCCTCGCAGGCCTCGCCGAGCACCGAGGGAACGCGCACGGCGCGGGCGGCGAGCAGATCGCGAACCTCCAGAAAAGGCCAGCGCCGCCCGGCCTCGTCGGTTTTCACGATCTCGTCCGGGCGCGTGGCGTCGGGCACGTACATGCCGATCGCGGTGCGGCCGGCGCCGAACGACACCCGGTAAAAACATCGGGTCGACGCGCCTCCGGGCATCGGCACAATCCTTTCGGGCAAATGGCCGGTGCTGCGCAATACCAAGCGCTCGAGCGGCTCGAGCGGGACCAAGGTCATCGATCCCTACTACCTCGAGAGCCTTCCGCGCGGTAGACGATCGCGGATGGCGCTCGCTCCGCTCGGTCTTGGCTTCAGATCGCGCATCGAGCGCGCGCTGGGGGAGCTCGTGGGCGCCCGGCAGCCGCAGCTCGTGGAGGGGGAACGGCTCGAGCGCCTGGTCGCTCTACATGACCTCGTGGTCGAGTGGAACGCCCGCACGGACCTGACCGCGGCGCGCACCCCCGACGAGCTCGTGGACCTGCTCGTCGCGGATGCCGCGCTGCTCGCGCTCCGCGCCGAGCCTGGAACGCGCTGGGTGGATGTTGGCAGCGGCGGTGGCGCGCCGGGACTCCCGCTCGCGATCTTGTGTCCGGAGCTCGAGCTCACGCTGGTCGAGCCGCGGGTCAAACGCGTCGCTTTCCTGCGCAGCGCGCTCGGCAAGCTCGGCTTGTTGCACGTGCGGGTCGAGCGCACGCGCGGCGAGCAGCTCTCGCCCAAGGCGTGGCACACCGCGATCTCGCGCGCGACGCTACCCGCTCCGGAGTGGCTCGCGCTCGGAGCGCGCCTCGCGACCGATCGCGTCTGGGTGCTGCTGGCGCGGCACGAACCGCCCGTGCTTCCGAACTGGGTGGTGACCGAGGACGTCGCTTATCGCTGGCCGCTCACCGGCGTGGAGCGCCGCGCGCTCTGCTTCGCCCCCTCGCCATGAGCTCACCGCCGCTCGTGCTGCTTCGCGATCGTCCCGGCGCAGGTCATCCCGCGGCCTCGAGCGCCCGTGACGAGGCCGTGACGAGCGAGGAGGAACGGTGGCTGTGTTGCCGGCACTGCGGCGCTCGGATCGCGGCGCCGAAGGACGTGCTTCCGAGCGACACGCCGCTCGTCTTCGCGAACCCGAGCGGGCTGGTGTTCGAGCTCGTGCTCGTGCGCGAAGCCCGAGCGGTGACGCTCGTCGGAGTGCCCACCGAGGAGTTCACGTGGTTTCGCGGCTATGCTTGGCGCGTCGCGTTGTGCCAGGCCTGCGCGACGCACCTCGGCTGGCGCTTCGACGCGGTTGGACCGGGAACACAGCTGTCCGGATTCTTCGGCCTCCTGCGGCGAGAGCTGGTCGAAAGCCGCGCTTCTGATTGAATTCCCTGGGGTCGAGCGCCCCTAGCGACGTTCCGCGCTGCGGGAAAATTGCCGCGACGCGGGGCTCCGCGGTTTGAACGCTCGTTGAGCGCAAAATGGCGGGGAAACATTTGATCCGGGGACCCGTATTACATGCGAGAACTTCGCCCGCATTTTGAATCGACCGAGGGGCCGCATCGTCGAACAATGACTTCGGAAGGATCATCATGGTCATGAAGCGCACCGCCTCCGTTCTGATCGTTTCCTCGCTCGTCGCGCTGCCGGTCGTTGCCTTCGGGCGCTTGACCGACGCCGGTGACGCCGAGATCAGTTTTCTAGCGCTGGGTCCCGCGGGGATGAAAATCAACGGCACGTCCGACGATCTGAAGGTCGAGGACACCGACGGCAAACTCAAGTTCACCACCCACGTCAGCAGCCTCAAGACCGGCATCGGGATGCGCGACACGCACTTGAGGGAAAAGTACCTGAAAGGCTGCAAAGAGATCACCTTCAAGGTCGATCGCAAGTCGCTCAAACTCCCCGATAACGACAAGGACGTCGAAGGTTCGGGGACCGGCGATCTCACGCTCAACTGCGTGACCAAGCCGGCGGACTTCAAATACAAGGCCAAGCGCACGGGCAGCGACTATCACGTCCAGGCGTTCTTCAAGGAACCGGTCAACATCAAGGACTACAACGTCGAGGTTCCCTGTTTCGCCGGCGTGTGCGTAGACAAGGACGTCAAGGTCAAGGTCAAGTTCAAGCTGCGCGATAAGTGAGCCGGAAGCGGGCGTAGCCGTTTGCCATGGTCGCGCCGAGCGCGCGCCCGTGATGCGATCGTTTTGCAACAACGGGCGTAAACTGCGCAATCTTTCCGGGGCGCTGCGGTGACTCGCGGTTGACGCGGCCCGAAAGGTGCGAGAAAAGGGCCGCCCGATGTTGGTCGCCGCCCGAGCTCGCGCCGCGCACCTGTTGTCGATCGGCGTTCCGTTGCTGGCAATCGTGCTGTGGACCGAGCCGGCGCACGCGTACGCCTGGATGATCCGGCACGGTTACGGCGGGTGCATCACGTGCCACGTCGATCCTTCGGGCGGCGAGCTTTTGACTCCGTACGGCCGCGTGCAGAGCGATCTGCTGCTGCGCATGCACTACGGAAAAGACACGACATCGGCAAGTGCCAGCAGTACGAGCTCGGGAGGGGACTTCAATTCGTTCGATTCGTTCGATTCGTTCGAGTCGGACGAATCGGAAAAGAAGGATAAGGGCGCGGACACGGACGAGGACAAGGGCGCGGACGAAGAGAAGGGCGCAGACGAAGAGAAGGGCGCGGACGAAGAGAAGGGCGCGGACGGGGACAAGGAGAAGCCCAAGGCCGAAGCCGAGGCCGCACCGGCGGAAGCCGATAGTGGCGTGCCCGCCAAGAGCTCGGGGTTTCTCTGGGGATTGTTCGAGCCGCCGGACTGGCTCTTGCTCGGCGGCGCGTTCCGACTGGCGTCGACTTTGAAGAACAGCGAATACAGCGTCTTTCCGATGCAGGCCGACCTGTGGGGACAGATTCAGATCGGAGTATTTCGCGCCAACGCGACCATCGGCGTATCGAAAGTCGGCGTCGGTTCGCCGCACGCACGCGCCGCGCAGGTAACCACCAATCAGGGCGATGAGTACAACCTGCTCTCGCGCGTCCACTGGTTGGGTGTGGATATCGCCGGGGGCAAGTACACGCTCCGCGCCGGCCGTATGAACCTACCCTACGGTGTGCGCATCCCGGAGCACACGATGTGGGTGCGCGAAGCGACCCAGACCGATCGTGAATCTGACCAGCAGCACGGCGTGGCGCTTGCTTACAACGGCGATCTCTTCCGCGGCGAGATCATGGCCATCGCCGGCAACTACCAGGTCAACCCCGACGCCTATCGTGAGCGCGGCGGCAGCATGTACATCGAGGGCCTGCTCACCGAAGACTTCGCGCTCGGCGTGAGCGCGCTCGCCACCAATGCCAAGGCCGACCGCATCACGCTCGATCAGGAAGACACCGTGCGTCAAGACTACGGTGTAATGGCGCGCAGCGCGCCCGTGGAACAGCTCGTGATCTTGTTCGAGGCCGACGTGCTGCTTCGCTCGCGCCGCGAGAGCGGATACGTCGGCTTTCTACAGGCCGACATGGAGTTCATCCAGGGGCTGCACTTCATGCTCACTGGCGAGGCGCTCGACAACGGATCCATCGACGGCCAACCGCGAGCCAAGGGCTTCGGTGAGCCGCGCTTCGGCGGCTGGATCTCCGCGGACTGGTTCTTCCTGCCGCACATGGAGGTCCGCGTGGACGCGATCATCCGCCAGCAGGATCCTTTCACCCTGCTCAGCCAGATCCACGTATTCTTGTGAGCCGCGAGCGACGAGGCCGTCATGATGCGAAATTGGATCATTGCGTTCGTTGGCTGCGCGACGCTGGCTTTCGCACGCAGCGCGACCGCGACTCCGAACTTTCCCGGAGAGATTCAGTCCACCCTCAACATGCCGTGCGCTCCGACGTGCACGCTTTGCCACGCCACGGAGCAAGGTGGCGGGACGCCGGTGACGCCCTTCGGCAAGCAGATGGTGGCCACGGGCGGCCTCGTGCCTTTCGACGTGGACAGCCTGAAGAATGCGCTCAACCTCCTGCAGACGTCCGCACAGTGTTTCGCCACGAACCCACCGACGCAGGGTCCGTGCGACAGCGACGGGGACGGCACACCCGACATCGAGGAGCTCCAGGCGGGCCAAGATCCCAACACGCCGGGCGGCGATCTCTGCGGCTCGCAGCCGCGTTACGGCTGTGGTGCCCGCGTCGCGCCCGCTAGCGCCGGTATCGATTGGGTGTCGCTGCTGATCGCGGGTATCACGGTGGCAGGGCTCGCCCGCACCGTGCGGCGCCGCCGCAACAAGCGCTGAGCCGATTCAGTCCGTGCTGGCGTCAGTAGCGCCGGTGCCGCCCGTGCCCGCGCCGCCGGTGCCGGCCGATCCCGCCGTGCCGCCGCTGCCCGTCGTACCGCCGCTGCCGGTGGTCCCCGCGCTTCCAGCGGTGCCCGCCGAGCCACCCGCGTCGCCTCCGGCGTCGGTGCCGCCCGTGCCGCCCGCGTCGTGACCAGCGTCGGTCCCGCCGGTGCCGCCCGCATCGCTGCCGGCGTCGGTCCCGCCCGTGCCGCCGGTGCCGCTCATCCCCGCGCTACCGCCGGTTCCGCCGCTGGTCCCGCTGCTGCCGCCGGTCCCCGAAGCCCCTGCGCTGGCGTCGGCCTGAATCAAGCTGCGGTCGATGTCCGTGATCAGGGTGCAGCTTGCGACGGGCACCACGAGCACGCTGCTGATGACGAAAAGGTGACGGAGCGACGGTCGCATGGATTCCTCGATCGGGCGCCGAATGCCTGCACCCGGGTGCGGCATTCTTCCTCCGAGGTCTCGGCGGGTGCAAGCGCTTTTCGCGCCCGGGACCGCGAGATCAGGCCCGACGGGCGCGGCTCAGGGCAAAGTAGCCGTCACCGGAGACGAACCAATCCTCGAGCACCAGACCGGCCTCGCCAAACAGCTGCTCGACGCTCGCGCGCGTGAACTTGCGGCTGATCTCGGTCAAAATCCGCTCGCCCGCCGCGAAATCCACCTCGAGCTTCAGCCCCGCGATCGATACACGTTGCGCGACCGTGCTTTCGAGATGCATCTCGATCCGGCTCGCTTCGACGTCGAAGAAGGCCACGTGACGAAAGCGATCGGGATCGAAGTTTGCCGAAAGCTCGCGGTTGATCACGCGCAGCACGTTCTTGTTGAAGTCGCGCGTGAGCCCGCGCGCGTCGTTGTAAGCAGCGTTCAGGATCCGTGGATCCTTCGCCAGATCCGTGCCGAGCACGATGCTTTCGCCGCCCTGCAGCTGGCGCCCGAGGCGCGCCAAAAAATTCACCGCCGCGGCATGCTCGAAATTGCCGATCGTGCTGCCGAGAAATGCCACCGTGCGCCGCGCGCCTCGGGGCAAAGAATCGAGATCGCGCTCGTAGTCGCCGACCACACCGAGCACGCGCAGCCACGGATACTCGTCGAGCAGGGCGCTGGCGCTGCGGCGCAACATTTCTTCGCTGACGTCGAACGGCACGTAGCGGCAGTCCCGCTTGCGACGGCCCAGGGCATCGAGTAAAAGCCGGGTTTTGCGCGCGGCGCCGCTGCCGAGCTCGATCAGATCGCTGGGTGCGGGTGTGACGAGCTGGTCGGCGATGGTCTGGAGCAGCGTGTGCTCGCTGCGCGTGAGGTAATACTCCGGGGTGTCGCAGATCGCGTCGAACAGCCGGGATCCGAGCTCGTCGTAGAAATACTTGGGGGGAAGGCGCTTCGGCGATTGGCTCATTCCCCAGCGCACGTCACGGGCGAGCCCGAGTGTGGCATTCTCGGTCGAACGAGTTTCGATCCGCAGCCGCCCGGAAAGGCGCTGCTCGGCACGGGCCGCCCTCAACATGAGCGTTTTCGCATATAAGGCGTGGCCGCGCGCTCCGCAACTGGGGCGCGGCGCGGGACTTCGATAAGGCACTTCGATCGACATGCACGTCCATCTGATCGACGGGACTTACGAGCTGTTTCGCGCTTTCTTCGGCGCGCCCCCCGCGACCAGCCCCGCGGGCGCCGAGGTCGGAGCAACGCGGGGCTTGTTGCGCAGTTTCATCGCGCTCCTGAAGACGCCGGGGGTGACGCACGTCGCCTGCGCATTCGATCACGTCATCGAATCGTTTCGGAACGATCTGTTCGTCGGTTACAAAACCGGAGAAGGGCTCGATCCGCTTCTGACCTCGCAGTTCGAGCTGGCGGAGCGGGCGACGCGCGCGCTCGGGATCGTGGTCTGGCCGATGATCGAGTTCGAGTGCGACGACGCGCTCGCCACCGCCGCTCTGCGCTTTGCCGACGATCCGCGCGTACAGTCCGTGGTGATCGCTTCGCCCGACAAGGACCTGTGTCAGTGCGTGCGCGGCGAGCGCGTGGTGTGCTGGGATCGGCTGCGCGGAAAGATCTGCGACGAGCCGGGTGTGGTCGCGAAATTCGGCGTCTCGCCGCGGTCGATTCCGGATCTGTTGGCGCTGGTCGGTGACAGCGCCGACGGCATCCCCGGCGTGCCGCGCTGGGGCATGAAATCGGCGGGCGCGGTGCTCGCCCGCTTCGGCAGCGTCGAGGCGATTCCGGATCGAGCCGCTGATTGGGGCTTTCCGCTGCGCGGCGCCGAGGCGCTTGCCGCGACGCTGCGCGAGCATCGCGGCGTGCTCGAGCTCTACAAGCGGCTCGCGACGCTGCGCAGCGACGTGCCGCTCGCCGAGAGCCTGGACGACCTCGAGTGGCGGGGAGCGGACCGTTCGAGCTTGACGGCGCTCGCCGCCGAGCTCGGGGACGAGGAACTTTTGGAGCGCGCCCCGCGCTTTCTGGAGCAGGGAGAGTAGGGACGACGACCAGGAACGGCGCTATGCTCCTGGTTCTATGAAGCGCTTCTTTGCCGTTGGGACGGCCGCCGCGTCGCTCACGCTTTCGAGCGCCGCGCTGGCTCAGGGTTACGGACCACCGCCGCCGCAGCCCGGAACCGGGCTCGAGTCGGGGGGCCTGACGCCGCCGTCGGGCGCGCCGCCACCGGGCGCCACACCGTCCGACCCGATGCTGCCGCCGACGCCGACCGAGCAGGAGCTCGCGCAGGCGGATCGCGAGGACTCGGGCCGCGGCCTCGAGTTCGTCTGGCTCAACGGCGAGGTCGGCTTCGAGCACCTCGGTTTCCAGACCTTCAAGTCGAATGATCTGGTCGACGCCGGCGTGGTGAAAACCACGCACACGGGTCCCTTGTTCGGAGCGGGGCTCGGTGTGCGGCTGGTATTCATCACGCTGGGCGCGCGGTTTCGGCTGGCAAGCTTCGAGATCGGTCAGCTCTGGACGCTCAACGGCGAGGTCGGGCTGCGTATCCCGCTCGGCGCGCTCGAGCCGTATTTCACGCTCGGAGGCGGCTACGCGTCGCTCGGCAGCTTCGACACCGACAACGTCGGGAGCGACTTCAACGACGCCGGCGTCGAGATCCGCGGCTACAACATTCGCGGCGGCGTGGGCTTCGACTACTACCTGAGCAACGCGTTTTCGCTCGGCGCCAATCTGACGGGCGAGATGCTGGGCCTCACGCGACCTGGCGTCGATCCATCGAAACTCCAGGCTACCGGCACCACGAGCAACGATCCGGATGCGCTCAAGGCCGAAGTCTATCAGGCCAGCGGTTCGAGCCTCGGTGCCGCGGTGTCCGGCACCGTGGTAATCGGGTTACACTTCTGAGTGGCCCCGCGTATCGCGACCGCGTTCGTCATCGGGCTGATTCCGCTCGCGATCGCCTACTTTTTCTGGCGCAAGATCGGCGCGGGAACGCGGGCACCCCTGCGCCATGTGCTGCTGGTGGGGCTCGGTGGCGCGGGCGCGGCGCTGCTCGCGATCTACGTCGAACGCCTGGTGCTGTCTTTGACCGGGCTGACGCTGACCGTGGGCGGCGGCGGGTCCGGGCCGACCGGGGCCTTGCTGGCGATGTTTCTGTTCGCGGCCCCGTTCGAGGAGGCGCTGAAGGTGCTGGTGGTGTGGCCGCTGCACTCGGCGCGGCGCCTGAAGACGGCGCACGTGGGGCTGGTTCACGCGGTATGCGCGGGCGCGGGATTTGCTGCCGTGGAGACGGTACACGGCTTGATTTCAGCGCCGTTCGGTGCGCTCGAAATCGCGCGGGCAACGCTCGGGACGATCGCTCATCCGTTCTTCGCCGGCGTGTGGGGCTACGCGCTCGGCAGCCGCGGCGGCGGGCGCGCTCGCTGGTTCGCGCTGGCGTGGATCCTTGCCACGCTGCTTCACGGCCTGTACGACCACATCGTGTTCGGCCGCGGGCCCGCGCTCTTGGTGCTGGTGCTGCCGCTCTTGGCCGCGATGGTCGTCGGCACCTGGATCGTCGTGCGCGAGATCTCGCCTGCCAGTTCGTCGAGCTCGCGGCGCCTGTCGCTGTTGTCGAGCCTGCCCGAGCCGCCTTCGCTGAACGCGATGCGCCAGGCGCTGCGCCGCAGTGATCGGCCGTTGATGTTGCACTGGATCGCGATCGGCGCGCTGGTCACCCTCGGCGTGACGATCAGCCTGCTCGCGCTCGCGGTCTACCTAGGGCATCGCGCCGGGATCGATTTCGCGGTTGCTGACGAAGCCGACGTGCGGTCGAGCGGACCCTTGGTGCTGCTCGGCACCGCGGTGCTCTCGGCCTTTCCGTTCGCCGGCTATCTGGTGGCGCGTGCGAGCGCGGCGGACAGCGTGCTCGAGCCGGCAATGGGCGCCGGGGTCGCGATCCTGGCCGTGCTCGCCGCGCTGTCCGCGACCGCGCCGATATCGCTCGTGTTCGTGCTCGCGGTGGCGCCGGTGGCGTTCGTGCTCGCCTGCGGCGGCGCGTGGTTCGGCGTCAGCCGCTGATCCGCGGCAGGCCCGCGCCGAGCGCGATCGCCGCGAGCTTCTCGAAATCGAGCGAGCTCGTGACGCGGGCGGCAAGCTGATCGTAGGGCGACGCCTGCGGCGGCGCCGGCGTAGGCGCGACCAGGCCGCGGCGGGCGCGCAGCTGCTTCAGCAGTGCGTCGCGCGCCGAAGGGTGGTCGAGGACGCGGTGCACCATGGTCGCGATGATCGAGCCCAGTGCGCAACCTTCGCTGCGACCGTCGTCGAGTTCCAGGGCGGCGCCGGCGCCACTTTCGTCGAAGCGGCTCGTGCGCTCGAGGCGGCCGAAGTGGAGCTCGAAGCCCTCGACCCTGGCACCTGCGTAGTCCTTGGGCACGAGCGTGCCCGAAACGCGGCGGGTCGACTTTTCTCGCGCGTAGCGGGTGGCGAGCGGCAACAAACCGAGCGCGTCGGTGCTCGGGCGCTCGGATTCGATGCCGTGGGGATCGTCGATGCGCTCGCCGAGCATCTGCGCGCCGCCGCAGATGGCGAGGATCGGTGCGCCGCGCTCGGCGCGTTCGCGTAGTGCGCGATCCAGGCGCTTTTCGCGCAAAAATTCCAGGTCGTGCACGGTGGACTTCGAGCCGAGCAAAATCACCAGATCGGCTTCCAGCAGCTCGCGCCCGACGTGCGTCAGGCGCAGCCGCACGCCGGGCTCACCGGTGACCGGAAGCACGTCCTCGAAGTTGGCGAGGCAAGGCGCGTCGACGACGGCGATCTCGATCTCGTCGAGCGAGGCCCGCTGTGACTTGCGATAGCGGGCGAGCGCCAGGCTGTCTTCGGCGGGCAGCTCGAGGTCGCCCAGGTGGGGCACGATGCCGAGCACGGGCACCCCGGTGCGGCTCTCCAGAAACTCGACGCCGCTTTTGAGAAGGTCCTTGTCTCCGCGCAGCTTGTTGATGATTAATCCGCGAACTCGCGGCAAAAGGTCCTTCGGCAAGAGCTCGAGCGTTCCGACCAGCGACGCGAAAACACCACCGCGATCGATGTCTCCGACCAGAAGGATCTCCGCGTCCGCCATGCGTGCGCACGCGAGGTTCGCCAGGTCGCGATCTTGCAGGTTCACCTCGGCGGGGCTGCCCGCTCCCTCGATCAAGATCAGCTCGTGGTTTTGCCGTAGACGCTCGAGCGAGCTTTTGATCGCCTCGTGCAAGGGCGCGCGCTCTGCGTGAAGCTCGCGGAAATGCCGGCTGCCGAGCGCTCTGCCGTGCACGATCAGCTGAGACACCATGCCGGGCTCGGGTTTGAGCAGGATCGGATTGTGGTCGACACAGGGCGTCTTGCCGGCGGCGATCGCCTGCACCGCCTGGGCGACGCCGATCTCGCCGCCGTCCTCGCAAACGTAAGCGTTGCGCGCCATGTTCTGGGCCTTGAACGGCGCCACGTCGATACCGCGCTGCGCGAAGGCCCGGCACAACGCCGTTACCAGCGTGCTTTTTCCGGCGTCGGAGCTGGTGCCGAACACCATCAGCGTGCGCGCGCGTCGAGCCATTTTCACCGATCTCCCAGGGCCGCGAGCAGCCGCGCCTGCGCTTCGGGAGTGCAGGCCGGCAAGCGCAGATGGCGCGGCAAGCCGAAAGATGCAGCGCTTCGCACCAGCACGCGATGGCGTGCGAGCCAGCGGGCGCGCAAGGCATCGGCGTCCTCGGCGTTCGGGGTCTCGGCCAGGAAGAAGCCCGTCTTGCTCGGCTGGGTGCGCACGCCGCGTGCCGCGAGCGCGCGTTCGAGCATGCTTCGGAGCTCCAGCAAGCGTGAGCGCGTGGTCGCGACGTGCTCCGGGTGCGCCGTCGCGGCGACGGTAGCCGCCTGTGCCGGGGCGCTCACCGTCCAGGGCGGGCGGTTCGCTTCGAGTTTTCGCGCGAGCTCGGGCGGGGCCAGCGCGTAGCCGACGCGCAGGCCCGCGAGACTGTGATCCTTGGTCAGCGAGCGCACGCGGATCGCGTTCGGCGGCAGCGCCCGCTTCGAATCCGCGTGGCATTCCGAAAGCGAGAGGAACGCCTCGTCGAGAATGAAGGGGACGCTCGGGTGGCTTCCGATCAGCGCTTCGAGTGCGGCGTGCTCGAGGGCCGTGCCGGTCGGGTTGTTGGGGTGACACAGGTAGATCGCGAACGGACGAGTCTCGGTGATCGCTTCGGAGATTGCCGCTGGGTCCGGCGCGAACGCCAGCGCCTCGTCCAGCGCGACGCGGGCGACGGCGAGGCCGCGGCTGCGCGCTGCCGCCTCCGGCTCGCTGAAAGTGGGAGAAACGAGGAGCAGCGGACGCCCGCGGTCACCGAGCACTCCCAGCAGCGACCACAAGAGCTCGACCGAGCCGTTGCCGAGCACGACGCGCTCCGGGCTCTCGTCGAGCGCGCACGCGATCGCGCGCTTGGCGGCGCCGCTATCGGGATCGGGATACGCCTCCACGTCGCACTCGCGCACCGCGCGCAGCACGTCGGGATGCGCTCCGAACGGGCTCAGATTGGTCGACAGGTCGAGCACGCTGTTCGGCTCGATGCCGAGCTCCGCGAGCTCGCCGAGCGGCAACCCGCCGTGGATCTGCATCACGGCCCCCAGAGGCCGCCGAGGCCGAGGCGGGTGACGCCGAGCAGCGCCAGGGCGCAGGCGAACAGGCCGGCGCGCCGCACCAGTACGATCGCGCGCGCGACGTCGCTCGGGCCTGGCAGCTCGAGCTCTCTTCCCAGCGTGTACGAAGCGGGTTTGTCGATCCGGACGCCGAGCAAGCCCGCCGCCATCGCCATCGGATGGCCGCCGTTCGGGCTCGGTGTCAGGCCGCGATCGCGCCGCCAGATGCGAACGCCGCCCGCTAGCGTTACGCCCTTCATGCTGGCGCCGGCGGCCAGCAGCAGCAACGCCGCGAGCCGGCCCGGCAACAGATTGACCGCATCGTCCAGGCGCGCGGCGGCCTTGCCGAGCCACTCGTAGCGCCCAGGGTAGCCGATCATGGCGTCGAGCGTGTTGATCGCGCGGTAGGCCAGGGCGCCCTCGACGCCGAACAGCAGCAGCGCGCACAGCGGCGCCACGACGGCGTCGGTCAGATTTTCCGCGAGCGACGCGATCGTCCCGTTGGCCAGGCCGACCGCGTCGAGCGAGCTCGGGTCGCGGCTGCACAGCGCCGGGAGCCGGCTGCGAGCGAGCGCTACGTCATCGCGCTCCAGTGCCGACAGCACGTCGCGCGCGGCGCCGCGCAG
>Ga0111538_10004336_pt1 | contig 19755 bp, 24 predicted proteins | sample SoiMethybrSBSTD1_FD_79669 | JGI IMG/M metagenome (GOLD analysis project Ga0111538, IMG submission 79669) | Bulk soil microbial communities from a Populus tree surrounding site in Tennessee, USA - Soil MetaG P. TD hybrid SBSTD1 (version 2)... | ecosystem: Environmental > Terrestrial > Soil >...
CTGGCGTTGGTAGCGATCATCATCGAGCTGGTCGGCGTGATTTCGATCGGGACGCTCAGTGTCGTCGACCCGGAGGCGTTCCCGCGGGCCACCGTGTGGTCGGTCTATGGGATCGGCTATGGCTTCGTTCCGCTCGTGCTTCCGATCTTGGGGCTGGCTTGGCTGTGGCACACCAGAGGGTCCTGATTCAATCCATGGATCAAGATCGTCAGGCGCGAAGAGGATCAAGATCGTCAGGCGCGAACGCTAGGCCTGGGCGATCAGATCGGAGTACTCCGGGTGGCGTTCCATCCATCCTCGGATGAACGGACACAGCGCGCGTACGTGCAAGCCGCGGGCTCGCGCGTCATCGAGCACCGACCGAGCCAATGCGGTACCGACACCCTGACCTTCATATTCATCGGCCACGACCGTATGGAGGAAGATGATGGTGTCGTCGGCAAGCTCGTACTCACACACGCCAACGAGCGCGCCATCGATCCGCGCTTCGTATCGGCTTCCCATTGGGTTGTCTGTCACCGTCACGCTCATGGTCGTCAACTGTGCCAGACACGATGCGGGCCTCGCCGGGATTCCCCTCCCACGGCTATGCTGCCGAGCATGGCGGCATCCCGGTTGCTCGCGGTCGGAGAGATGTGAAATACAACGAGGGAGCCCAGCTTGACCCGTCGCAGATGGGCGGTGGTGGCCGAGGAGGCGGTGGGAAGATCGCGATCGGTGGGGGCGCCGGATTGATCATCCTGCTCCTCGCCTTGTTCTTTGGCATAAACCCCGGCGACATTCTCGGTGGAGCCCAGCAAGCCGGGCCGGAGCAGTCCAGCAACCCGAGTCCATTCGCCCAATGCACTCGGGGTTCGGACATCAACGCGAACCGCGAGTGTCGGTTTGTCGCGTACACGAATTCAATCCAGGACTACTGGAGCGGGGCTCTCCAGGGCTATCAGAAAATCCAGGTGCAGACCTACGAGGGCGGCATCGACACCGCCTGCGGTCATGCGACCTCGGCTGTGGGGCCGTTCTACTGCCCCGCTGACACCACCGTCTATTTGGATCTCGGGTTCTTCGACCAGCTGACCGGCCAGCTTGGGGCGCAGGGCGGTGACGCTGCCGAGGCGTACGTGATCGCCCACGAGTTCGGCCATCACGTGCAGAACCTGACTGGCACGATGCGGCGAGTCCAGAGCAGCGGCCAGGGGACCGGGCCCACGTCGCCAGGAGTCCGACTCGAGCTGCAAGCCGACTGCTACGCCGGCGTGTGGTTCCGGCACGCGACCGAGGACCCGGAGAGCCCGATCACCGAAGTCACCCAAGACGATCTCAACCGAGCGGTGGATGCCGCGCAGGCCGTTGGAGACGACCGAATCCAGCAGAAGATGCAAGGTCAGGTCTCCCCGGAAACCTGGACCCACGGTTCGGCGGCCATGCGGCGCCAGTGGTTGACACGTGGCTTTAACAGCGGCGATCCGAACACCTGCGATACGTTCGCCAGAAACGCCCTCAACTGAGTCCTGTCACACCCAGAAGCGAGAAGGAGGGCGCGTGCCGCAACGTGCTGTCGTCGTCACCGGCGCATCGACGGGAATCGGCCGGGCAACCGTCGTCGAGCTGGTCAGTGCGGGGTTTCAGGTGTTCGCCACGGTACGCCGGGAGGCCGACGCGGAAAGCTTGCGTACACAGTTTCCCGAGGTCGTTACCCCAGTGATCATGGATCTGCTCGATGAGGACTCGGTGCGCGCCGCTGGGGAGGTGGTCAGCGCCAACGGACCGCTGTTTGGTCTGGTGAACAACGCCGGCGCAGCCTTTCCCGGGCCACTGGAGATCATTCCGATCGAAGTCTTCCGCCGCCAACTTGAGGTCAATCTGACCGCCCAGCTGCTCGTAACGCAGGTGATGTTGCCGGCACTGCGGGGTTCGGTTGAAGCGTTTGGCGACGCGCGGATCATCATGATCGGCTCGATTGGGGGCCGGATCGCCGGCCCGATGCTGGGCGCCTACAGTGCCGCCAAGCATGGCCTGGTCGGCCTCAGTGGTTCGCTGCGCGCGGAGCTGGTCCCGTTCAAGATCAGGGTGGTGTTGATCGAACCTGGCGCGATCGCGACACCTATCTGGGATCGGGGCAGAGCCACCGGAGACGAACTGCGATCGGCAGACCCAGAGGCGTGGGCACGCTATGCCGACCAGCTCGGGGCGCTGGGACAGACGGCGCAGCGCAGCGCAGCCTCAGGCCTAGATCCGGCCGTTCCAGCCAAGATCGTCCTCGACGCGCTCCAAAGCGACAACCCTCCACCGCGGCAAGTTGTAGGCCGTGAAGCCAAAGTCGTTGCCGCGATGGTTCGGCTGTTGCCCTTCCGTGCGGTCTATCGCCTAACGAGAGCGCGGCGACGCTGACCGCCTGACCAACTTCAGTTCAGTTGCAGGTCACTCCCGTGGCATGCACCGGGCAGTAACCGAACGGATTCTTGTCCAGATACTGCTGGTGGTAGTCCTCGGCGTAATAGAAGTCGCCGGCCGGGGCTATTTCGGTTGTGATTCGCCCGTAGCCTGACCGGCTGAACTCGGTCTGGAACTGGTCGCGTACTCGTTGAGCGGTTTCCCGCTGCTCTGGTGAGGTGGTGTAAATCGCCGACCGGTACTGAGTGCCCACGTCGTTGCCTTGACGCATCCCCTGGGTGGGGTCGTGGTTTTCGAAGAAGATCTTGAGCAGCTTCTCGTAGCTGATCTTGGCGGGGTCGTAGCTCACCTTCACGATTTCGGTGTGACCGGTACGAGCGCTGCAGACCTCTTGATACGTGGGGTTCGGCGTGAAGCCACCCGCGTAACCGACGGCCGTGTTGGTCACTCCCGGCGTATTCCAGAACAACTTCTCGGCACCCCAGAAGCAACCGAGGGCGAAGTATGCCACCTCGGAGCCTTCCGGCACCTTCTGCACCGGGATACCGAAGATGTCGTGGAACGTGGGATCGACCAGGATTGATTTGCCGCGGCCGGGAAGCGCCTTCTCCGGCTCGACGAGCGTCGCCTTCATGCGCGAGAACAACATGTGATTCAGTCTGCCTTCCTGCATTACCGTTGGGAACGGTCATGCACTCATGCAACGCTGACCCAGCCTCGACATGTTCCAGGTGCGTCCGGCAGAACGCGCGTACGCTGGCCTCTTGTGACAATCACGCCAGGCTTTTCAACTCGGGCGATCCATGCCGGACAAGATCCGGATTCCGCGGTCGGCTCGGTGGTGCCACCGATATACGCAACCTCGACGTTCATTCAGGACAAGGTAGGCGAGGCGCGTGGCGGCTACGAATACTCCCGATCCTCGAACCCGACCCGTACGGCCCTGGAGGAGTGCATGGCGGCGCTCGAGGGGGGCAAGCATGGGTTGGCGTTTGCGAGCGGTTTAGCGGCCGAAGACACCCTGCTGCGAACTATCGCCTCCCCGGGAAGCCATTTCGTGGTGCCCGACGACGCCTACGGTGGCACCTATCGGCTTTTTGTCCGGGTCCACAAGCGCTGGGGGGTGGCCGCCGACCCGGCCCATCTGACCAACCTCGATTCTGTCGCCGCGGCCATCATCCCGGGCGAGACCAAGGCGGTCTGGATCGAGACGCCTACCAATCCGTTGCTGAACATCGCCGACATCGCGGCAATTGTCGACATGGCACATGCTGCAGACGCGCTGGTGATCGTCGACAACACCTTCGCCACGCCTTACCTGCAACAACCGCTGGAGCTGGGTGCCGACGTTGTCGTACATTCCACCACGAAGTACTGCGGCGGGCACTCCGACATCATCGGGGGTGCGCTAGTGGTCAATGACGATGATCTGGCAGAGCAGCTCCGGTTCCATCAGAACGCCATTGGCGGAGTACCGAGCCCGTTCGACTGCTGGCTGGTGCTGCGCGGGCTGCGGACCCTGGCGGTGCGAATGGAGCGGCATTGCGACAACGCCGAGCAGGTGGCGGCATTCCTGGATGATCATGCTCGGATCGCTGCGGTCTACTTCCCCGGTCTTGACGCCCATCCGGGACATGACCTGGCCAAGCGCCAAATGCGCCGCTACGGCGGGATGGTCAGCTTCCGAGTGGTGGGTGGCGAAAAGGCGGCGCTGCGGGTCTGCGAAGGCACCTCGATGATCACCCTGGGGGAGTCGCTTGGCGGAGTGGAGTCCCTGATCGAGCATCCCCATACGATGACTCACGCATCGGTGGCGGGCACTCAGCTGGAGGTGCCAGGCGACCTCATCCGGCTAAGCGTTGGCATCGAGGATGTTGAGGATCTGATCGTCGATCTCGACAAGGCCCTCGCCTGACGGCGCGGTCACGGCGTTGACTCGAGCTCCCAGTTGACCGGCTCGCCGCCGGATCGCACCAGTAACTCGTTGGCGCGGCTGAAAGGGCGCGACCCGAAGAATCCGGCAGCTGCGGACAACGGTGAGGGATGCGCGCTCGCCACGTATGGAACCGAGCCGAGCATCGGGACGAGTGACTGCGCGTCACGTCCCCACAAGATGGCAGCCAGCGGGCCTCCGCGAGTGACTAGCGCCTCGATCGCGCGCTGCGTGACCTGTTCCCAGCCCTTGCCGCGGTGTGATCCGGAGCGCCCGGGTTGCACGGTCAGCACTCGGTTGAGCAACAGCACTCCTTGCTGGAACCAAGGCGTGAGATCGCCGCTCACAGCCGGACGGATGCCGAGATCTGCCTGGAGCTCGGCATAGATGTTCTGCAGCGAACGAGGAATGGGGCGGACATTCGGTGCCACTGAGAAGGAGAGGCCCACCGGGTGACCTGGAGTGGGGTAGGGGTCTTGTCCGACGATCAGGATCTTAACCTGGCTGAGCGGACGGCTGAACGCGCGGAGCACATGCTCTCCGGCTGGCAGGTATTGGCGACCGGCGGCCAGCTCGGCCCGTAGGAAAGCCCCTATCGCAGTGATCGTTGCGGCAACCGGCTCCAGCGCCTCAGCCCAGTCTTGGCTGACCAGCTCACTCAACGGACGTGGACTCATGCATATCCCCCTTCGATGGCCCTCGCTTGGGCGGCCCTGCTCCCAGCGGCCCTCCTTCTAACGGCCCTCCTTGTAACGGCAGAGCCCGACGTCGCGGCATCCGCCACGAGAGTGCGACGGCGACCAGCATCAGGACCGCTCCCGCGCCAAACGCGGCAGGGTACGACAAGGTGTCCGCCAGTACCCCCGCCACGAGTGGTCCGATGATCGCCCCGATATCCGAACACATCGAGAAGACCGCGATTGCCGTGCCACCCCGACTTCCTGCCGCATCTCCGACAGCCGCAGCAGGCGCGGTGCCAAGAAATGCCGAGGCGATGCCATACACGCAGAGCACCACGATCAGCAGCCAGATGTTCGGTGCGAACGGGACCGCCATGATGGATACCGCCGCAACGGTGCCACCGAGAATCATGGCAGGCCGACGGCCGACTGCGTCGGTGAACCGACCAGCCGGTCCGACCGCGATTGTCTGCACTACGGCCGCACACGCAAATGCGATGCCGGTCCAGGAGGCTGGCCGGTGTAGCAGTTCCACGACCAGCACGGGCACCAGCGATGAGCGGACACCGAACGAGGTCCAGCCCTGGGCGAGGTTGGTCACGCACGCAGCCCGATAACCGGCGTCGCGTAGGACGGCGCGAAATGGCACCGTCCCCTCGGCGCTCGCCTCTTCCTGTTTCGCGTTTCGGCGACGCAACAGTACGAGGCCGACGGTCCCGGCTACGACCAGCGTCCCGGCATAGAAAAAGAAAGGGGCAGTGAGCGATATCGCCGCCAACGCGGCCCCCACCGCGGGCCCGGTGATACTGCCAATCAAGAAACCAGCTTGGAAGAATCCAGCTGCACGACCGCGTACGCCAGCCTCCACCGAGGTGAGCAGCAAGGTGAATGCGGATACGGTGAACATCGCGGAGCCGATTCCGCCGACGCCTCGGAGCGCAAGCAGCTGCAGATAGCTACCCGAGATGCCGGCCAGGCCGCTGGAAATGGCCACGATGAAAATGCCGGTGGCCATGATGATTCGCTCGCTGAAGATCTTGATCAGCCAGCCGCAGAAAGGGCTGGAGACCAGACGCATCAGGGCGAACGCTGAAATGACCGCGCCAACCTCAGCGTTTCCGACCCCGAAACTGCGAGCGAAGACCGGTAATACCGGGACGAGGACCCCGAAGCCAACGGCGACACAGAATGCGACGAGTCCAAGCACATAGACCTCGCGGGGGAGCGAGCTGCGCGCGCCAACCCATACCCGCGCTGCCCCCAGCCTGCTCACCGGCACAGTCTGCCTCACGATGATCGCCGGCTGGCGCGATCACCAGCGAGTTGGGGACACGCTCTTCGTCCCTGAGCGATGACGCGTAGCCGGCTTCACGGCGCGATCACCTGTAATTCAACGCAGACACTAGGGTTGAGGAGCTCGACATCGAGAGCCCAGGAGGCACCGAATGGGATCATCAGCTCGGAACGGGCCGCGGCAATCTGCGCGCCAGACTCGTCGCACGCTCCCGGTACACGCCGACGGTCCGGGTGACGGCTACGCATCCGTACCGCCGCCTGGCTCGGAGCCCACAGCCCAAGCCGAGTCGGCGGCTGTTCCCCCGATCCGCCCTGAATCAAGTGCTTCGGTGCCTCGCGGCCTGCAAATCGCGGCCGCCTGGTCCTGGCGGGTGGTCCTGGTAATCGTCCTGCTTTCGGGGATCGTCTGGCTGGTGCGTTACCTGTCAGAGGTCTTGATCCCCGTAGCGGTTGCCATCTTGCTCACCGCTCTGATGTTGCCAGTGGCCAACGCGCTCCGGAAAGGGAGAGGGGGGTTGCCGAGAGCCCTGGCGACGGCGATTACCGTCCTCGGCGCGGTCGCCGCGATTGTGGGCGTTCTCATCGTGATCGGCGGACAGATTGCCGGCCAGGGCCCTGAGCTGTCAGCCAACGTCGTCAACGGCTTCAACAAGTTGAGCGAATGGCTGAGCAATGGCCCGCTGACCAACTGGCTTCGCAATGGGCCTCTCCATATCAGCGCCAGTTGGCTGGATTCCTCAACATGGGTCTCGAAGATCACCGACTTTCTCAAGGCAAGCGGTAGCACCATCGCGGCCTATGCTGCCGAATTGGGAGCCGGGGTCGGGCATTTCCTTGCGGGACTCGCCATCGCTCTTTTCTCCCTCTTCTATTTCATCTACGACGGCCGCGGCATCTTCACCTTCGTGTTGAAGTTCTTTCCGCGGGCTTCGCGTGATCGGGTAGATCAGGCGGCGCTGAGAGGCTGGCGGTCGCTGTCGTCATACGTTCGGGCAACAATTCTGGTTGCGCTGGCCGACAGCATTGGGGTGCTCATCGTGGCGCTCATCCTTGGTGTTCCGGTGGCTCCGGCACTTGCGGCGCTGGTCTTTCTCGGCGCCTTCGTCCCGATCGTCGGGGCGCTGGTCTCGGGTTCGGTTGCCGTGCTCGTCGCCCTCGTCGCGCTTGGCTGGGTCCAGGCGCTGATCATGCTTGGCGGCCTGATTCTGGTGATGCAGGTGGAGGGCCATGTGCTACAGCCGTTCCTCTTGGGGCGGGCAGTGAAGTTGCATCCGCTAGCCGTCGTGCTTGCCATAGCGGTCGGCGTCATTACAGCCGGGATCGTAGGGGCGCTGCTGGCCGTGCCGCTGTTGGCCTTCACCAAGTCCTTCGTGCTGTCACTGGCTGGGGGAGCGGAGCCTCCACTGGGCAGGGCGCACCCGCCGGCCCTCCCGCTGCATCGCCGCCGCACATCAAGAACAGCGGAGAGCTAGAGCGCGGAGCCCTTCGCGTACTGGGCGTAGGACAGGTTCCAGTCGCCGTAGCCGTTGCCGGGTTCCATGCCGCGGCTGCTGCCAGTGGTGATCACCGGGTCTCCGATCAAGACCCGGTTGAACAACCAGGCCGCGTCCCCCGTGCTCATTCCGGTGCACCCATGACTTGCGTTGCGACGACCGAAGTTCCCGGCATTCCACGGTGCCGCATGGAGAAACTCGCCCGATGACGTGATCCGCATCGCGTACTTCACTCGCAGGCTGTAATGCTCGCGGGCCCCGATCATCGTGTTGGTCATCCGGGTGACATAGAGCTTGTCCATGATCAGCTTGACACCGCTCCGGGTCTGCCAGCCAGGCTTACCAGCGCTGACATAGATCCGGCGGACGAGCTTGCCGTTGCGGTACACCCTTGCGACGTCAGACGACAGATTGATCTTAGTGATCATCGATCGGCCGACCGTGAAATGCGTGCTCGTCGAGTTCTGACCGTAGATGCCGTTACCAGCGTTCACACCGTTGAGGTTGGCGGTCACGGAGACTTTGGTGCCCGGCTTCCAATACTTCTTGGGCCGATACCGCACCTCAGTGCTGGAGTACCAATGCCAGCTGCCCACCTGTGCCGGCGAGGATTTGACGTGCAGGTTCTTCTCGAACGCTTGCTTGTTCTTGACCGGTACGTCGAAGGTCAAGACGACTGGCATGCCGACACCGACGTGGCTGCCCTTCAGCGGATAAATCTGGGGATAGGTCTGCTGATTTAGTGTCAGCTCCTTGGTACGAAATGTCGTGGTGTCGGTCTTAGGCTGGTTGACCCAGTTCTTGCCAACTGAGATCAGCTTGTACGTCGCCGCTGGCTCGAGTCGTTCAGCAGCCGTCCATTTCGTACGGTCTTTGCCGATCTTGCCGGCGATCGTGCCCCGTTCGGTACGCCCTTGGCGATCTTTGCCCGCGTAGGTCAGCTTTACTTTCGTCAAAGTGCCCCAATCGGACGAGACGCTGACCAGGGTGTCGACCTTGACGTTAGCCGCGCCGTCCTTGACGTTGGACTTGAAGCTGACCGGATCGGGCGCGGGCAATGGTGTCGGCACCGGCTGGGTCGGCGCGGTCGGCACCGGCTCCTGCGAGCTCACTGCGGCCGGACCTCCTGGACTTCCTGCGCAAGCGGCCAGAGCGGTTGCCACCAAGACCGCTCCAGCGGCCCCGGAAAGCCTGCGCATTGTCGTGGTTGGCATCAATATCCCTATGTCGGGCATCTTCAACACGGTCGGCGCACCGCCCGAGTAACAAATGTGCCACTCGCGGGTGTCGTTCTCATAATCGCCCCTAACGTGTCATCGACACGAGCTCAGAATCACGCGACGCGCTGGCCGTTGCAGAATCGGAATGCTGACCCCGGCCTCGTAACGGTTTCTCATGCATTGTGAGGGCGATCACAAAGGCGACTGCCATGAATGGGACCGCGACCAAGAACACGTCGTCCATGGATCGCGTGAAGGCCTCAAGGACCCAACCCTTGATCGGTTCCGGGAGGGCCCTGATAGCGGTCACATCGTTGGTGTTGATCGCTCCGGCCGGAACGTGACCCGGCGCCGCACCGACAATCTCGCTGAGATAATGCTTCAGCCGGATGTTCAAAATGGCGCCGAGCAGCGCGGTGCCGATGGCAGCACCCATCGAACGGAAGAAGGTCACAGCGGCCGTGGCGACACCCATGTTCCGCCTGTCAACACTGTTTTGCACCGCGGTGACCACCACCTGCATCGTGAAACCAAGGCCTGTGCCGAACCCGTACATGATCAACGCCACGACGTAGTAGGGCGTATCGACCTGGAGTCTGGAGAACGCAAAGAGTGCGCACCCGACAACTAGGGAACCGGTGATCGGCATCCATTTGTAGCGGCCGGTCCGCGCCATGATCTGACCGCTACTGATCGAGGTCGTGAAGATGCCGACGACGAGCGGCAACATGGCCAGGCCAGAGTGAGTCGCAGTCATTCCCTTGACGGCTTGCAGATAGATCGGTAGGAAGATCAGGCCGCCGAACATGCCGATACCCATGATCATCGCGAAGATGATGTTCGAGGTGAATGTCCAGTGCTTGAAGAGCTCCAGAGGAATGATCGGCTCCTTGGCCCTGGACTCCACCAGCATGAACAACGCGGCGAGCACGACAGTGCAAACGAGAAGCCAGATCCCCGTCTGTGAAGCCCACCCCTTGTCCGGACCTGCCCAGCTGAGATAGAGCACCAAGGAGGTCACCGAGCCGACGATGGTCGCCGCGCCAAGGTAGTCGACTGAGGCGGGGCGGCGTACGTGGTGCAGCTTCAGCGCCATAGAGGTGACGACGAGCGCAGCTATGCCGATCGGGATGTTGATGAAGAAGATCCATTGCCACCCCAGATTGTCGGTGAACCAACCACCCAGCAGCGGACCGGCCACGGACGAGACGCCGAACACTGCGGCAAAGAGTCCCTGGTACCTACCGCGCTCGCGAGGCGGAACTATGTCACCGATGACGGCGAGAGCAAGCGACATCAGGCCGCCGGCGCCGAGGCCCTGAACGGCTCGGCCCGCGATCATGACATTGATTCCCGAGGCGTTAAAGAAATCGGCGATCTCAGGAGAGAAGCCGCAGATCAACGAGCCGATGAGGAAGACGACAATAGCGGCCTGGAACATGGGCCGTCGACCGCGGAGGTCGGAAATCTTCCCCCACAGCGGGGTAGCAGCGGTCGACGTCAGCAGGTAGGCCGTGACCACCCACGAGAGCTTGTCCAGCCCGCCCAACTCGGAGGTGATCTTGGGCAGGGCGACAGCGACAATGCTCTGGTCGAGGGCGGCAAGGAACATGCCGGCCATCAACCCACCCATGACGACAAGAATCTGGCGGTGGCTCAGGTAGTCACCGCCATGGCCCGCAGTTGCCGCAGCCGAACTTGGCGCTTGCTTGGTTGGAGTGGATTCGACAATCGTCTTGTCGGCACGCGGCGCCGGCCTGGGCTCATCCTCCTGCAGAGCGCGACGCGGCTGGTACTTCGTCATGCCTTCTCCATGGTCTGAGTGAGAGCCTCGACATCGGCGGCGAAGCGCGTGAGAAGCCGATCAAGTTCTTCAAGATCACCGGGGTCCCATGACTCGAGACACTTCTCGAGCCGAGCCCGCCGAGAGCTGAGAGCGGCGTCGATACGTGCCATCCCCGCAGGACTCAGCTCGAGGCGCTGCGCACGGCCGTCCGCTGGATCCGGGGTTCGCTCGATCAGGCCGGCACTGTGCAACTGCGCAACATGGCGGGACACGGTGGAGACATCCAGGTCAGTGCACGTAGCCAGATCGGTGAGACGTTGCGGCCCCGACGCGGCGAGACTTTTCAGCAGCCAGAACGATCCAGTATCGAGAGTTTCGCCTCGACCTCGCTGCCGCATCAGTCGCCCCACGCTCAAGACTGCGTGCATGAGCGAATTCACCGATGCGGCACGCGACGAGTCCGTCGACTCGGCAGAAACTTGCATATGACAACCATATAACTACTTGTATGCTGCACACAATTTGTTTGATCTCCGTACTCTGGTGTGTGCTGGCTGCAGAAACCAACGTGCACTTGAGTTTCGTTCACCCTGCACCCGTTGCAAGCCGTGTTGACTGCTAGCGACAGATGTAGACCTCTGCGGGCGCTGGTGACATGCCGATCGTGCTGGCCCGGACTGATCTCTGTCGGGGACTAACCCCATGCATCCCTGAGAATGGAAAGTGGACCTTCTCTTCTCGAAAGATTCCATTTACATTCGCTACATGACAACTCCTGACATGACCCCTATCCTTGAGGAACTTGCCGCAGGACGCATCGACGCCGCCGAGGCGGCCCGCCGCATCGATGCGTTGAAGGCAAAGCCCTCGACAGGTCCATCGACTGCGGACGGGTCGTCTGAACCAACCAATGGGCAGCTAGCAGGGTCGGAAGGTGACGCGGATCCATGGGCAGCTGTGACCGACCGCCCAGAGGCCGGCACGAGCTCGAGCACTCCGCAACCGGAGGCCGCTGACGAGCAGCCGGTGCGGGCGGCGGCCAAGCCGATCAACACCGGCGGCGTGGAACGCATTTCTGTCCGAGCGATCGGGCGCAGGGTCCGTATCATCGGCGAGACCTCAGTGGCGACACTGTCCGCGGACGGTCCGCATGTGCTGCGCCGTAACGGCTCAGTCCTCGAGGTCTCTAGTGACGGCGAGTTGGGTGCCTCGCTTGACGGTTTCAGCATTCTGCGGGGTGCCACCCGCAGCCTCGACGACTTCCGCTCGCTAGGACTTGGAAAGGAGCTCTTCCTCCGCGTCAACCCGAATCTGATCGTGGATGTCGAGGTGACTGCAGGCAGCTTGAACACCGAGCGTGTGCCGCGTCTTGGCAAGGTGCGGGTCACCGCGGGAGCCGCCAAGTTACTCGACGTCAACGAGATCAACGATGCCCTCGTACAGGCCGGACAGGCAACGATCAAGGGCACGATCACCTCTGGCCGCAACCGAGTCCGCGCCGAGTCCGGAAGTCTGTCCATCACGTTGAGCGATGACTCCAATGTCACCGTTACCGGTGAGTCTCAGCTCGGCAAGATCAGCTGGGCGGGCGGTCATAACGGCGCCGGTGACGAGGTCGTGATGGGTAGCGGAAGCGGCAAGCTCGAAATCGAGGTCGTGATGGCTCATGCCCTGGTTCGTGTGGGCTCTGACTTGACCAGCGAAGCGGGAGTTGGCTGATGGATCGGTCCCGGAGGCCGCAGGAACGAATTGAGCACCGCGCACCGAGCGACTGCCCGGTGTGCGGTGCTGAACTTGCGATCATTCGGCTGGGCTGCGCCTCATGCGGTACCGAGCTTGCTGGCGTGTTCCAACCGTGCGAGTTCTGCGCACTCAACGACAAGGAAACCGAGATGCTCCGGGTGTTCCTCTCCTCACGGGGAAATCTCCGCGAAGTCGAGAAGCATCTTGGCGTGTCCTACCCGACCGCGCGGCTGCGTTTCGCTGAACTGCTGGAGAAGCTTGGCCTTGGCGAGACGGCCGAGCGGGAGCCGGCGTTGAGCCGTGATCAGATTCTTTCGGAAGTGGCCTCCGGTGCACTGAGCCCGACCGAGGCCCAGGAGTTGATCAGTCAGCTCTAGGATGGTCTGACCAAGATCATCAAACTAGTGACGCCTCGGCCCTTGTCGGCCGAGGCGTCGTCATGGCTCATGCAATCAGCTGCCGAATGCCTCGACCTTCACAACCGTGACGTTGATCGAGCGGCCGTTGGGGGCGACATAGGAGACCGCATCGCCTGTCTTCTTGCCAAGAATGGCTGAACCCAACGGAGACTGCGGGCTGTAGACATTGGTCGCATCGACACTGTTGTCCAGCCCCAGCAACTCCCGCGACCCCAGCAGAAAGGTATCCGTATCAGATTCGTCGCCATCGAAGGCAATCGTCACCCGCGTTCCAGGGGCGACCTCGTCGGCGTTCGTTGGAGCCTCGCCGACCTGAGCTCGGTTCAACATGTCGGTGAGCTGACGAATCCGGGCCTCCTGGTGAGCCTGCTCCTCACGCGCGGCGTGGTAGCCCCCGTTCTCACTGAGGTCACCCTCTTCGCGCGCCGCGGCGATCTTCGCAGTGACCGCAGCGCGTCCCGACCCAGAGAGGTGATCCAGCTCCAGCTTGAGCTTGTCGTACGCCTCCTGGGTCAGCCAGATTGCCTGGGCGGCGGAGTTTTCAGACATCCCACTAGGTTATCAAGCGCGGACCAAATCAAGGCTCAGGTAACGGTGCAGCCCTTGACCACGACGGCGGTGGCTCGTCGCAGCGTGGTGAGCACGAGATTGACCTCAACAACATGGCCAGAGCTGGCCGCAACCGGCACTTGCTTCTCACCGACCGGCTGGAAATCAATCGCTTGCGCCAGCACTCGACAGCTCACCGGGACCGAGGGATCTCGCCGCTCGACAGACAGCGTGACGGAAGCCGAGCTGTCGGAGGTGATCTCGAAGGTCTTCACTTGGGCCGATACTGTCGGCCGCGAATGGAGCAGCGCTGTCCAGACCAGCCACGTCAGCGCTAGAACCACGCCGACACCGATCAGACCCACCAGCAGCGCCCGGGGCATCCGCGGCTTGGGATAGCGGCGCCGTAGCCGCTCGGCCGCATCCGTCACGCCGACAATTTATTCGGCCCTTATCGCGCACGTCGCACGGGGAGCTAAAGCGTCGTCTCTCTTCGTACCACAGCCCTGGATTCGCACGGTTCGTTCGTTGGGTTCGCTCATCGTTCCTCCGATTGTCAGCGGCGCGACTCCGACGCTCGAAGTGCAGAATGTCCCGTCTCGGCAACCGGGAGGCGCGCGCGAGGAGAACGTCTCGGGTGGCAGCATGACGGCCATGGCTCGTCCACCGCTTAGGGTCGACGCTCAAGGCGAGCGTCTGAGGCTACTGCTGGTGCATGCTCACCCCGACGACGAGTCGAGCCGGGGCGCTGCCACGACGGCCAAGTACGTTGCCGAGGGGGTGGACGTTCTCGTCGCCACCTGTACCGGAGGTGAACGTGGCTCGATCCTCAACCCGGCGATGGATCGACCCGACATCTTGGCCAACATCGCCGAGATCCGGCGGCAGGAAATGGATCGCGCTCGGGAGATCCTCGGCATCCGGCAGGTGTGGCTCGGCTTTGTCGATTCCGGCCTGCCGGAAGGTGACAATCCGCCACCGCTACCCGAAGGTAGCTTCGCGCGTACGGATCTTGCCGTGGCCACGGGCCCACTCGTCAAGGTCATAAGGTCGTTCCGACCTCATGTGATGACCACGTACAACGAGAGCGATGGCGGCTACCGGCATCCTGACCACATCATGTGCCACAAGATCAGCGTTGCGGCCTTTGATGCGGCACCGGATCCTGACGCCTATCCCGACCTTGGCGCGCCTTGGCAGCCGCTCAAGCTCTACTACTCGTTTACGTTCCATCGCGAGCGGACAGTCGCGCTGGATCGGGCAATGGTTGCGCGCGGCCTGGAGTCCCCGTACACCGAGCGGCTTCGCCAGTGGCCGGAGGATGCCACGCACCAGGCGCGGATTACGACTCGAATTGCCTGTGCCGACTATTTCCATATCCGCGATCACGCACTTCTGGCGCATTCCACCCAAGTCGACCCGGACGGACCCTGGTTTGCGGTGCCGCTCGAGGTGCATAAGTCCGCCTGGCCAACCGAGGAGTGGGAACTGGCGCGCAGCCTCGTGGACACCAGCATCCCTGAGGACGATTTGTTCGCAGGAATCGCAGAGCCCGCGGCGAGTAGAGTTTCAGCATGACGCTTGTCTAGTGGCCGTGCGGTTACTGATTGTTGATGATTTCTCTTGGCCACAAGGGCATCCGCATCTTGAGCGGCTATGGCACTTATTGACTGTTTAGGGCTGTGTTGTGTCACGGATGTGTCACCGGAAGAGGGCTATCGCGCCGCACCGGGCGGTCTGCGAAGATCAGATCTAACAACTCAAAGCGCCCCGGCCAGTGCGTCAACACTGAGCCGGGGCTGGAATCCCAACTGAATGGAGCAGTGAGATCCCATGAGCAAGATAACTGGGCTGTCCTCCGGCCCGATCAACGGCACCGACAGCTTGACCGTCGAGCTGGTCGAGGCCGAGAAACCCCGGCTGCCGTCATCATCCGCTGGCCCCTCAAGCCGACCGTGCTAGACCCGCGCCGGTTCCCGGCCGCTGCTGAGGCTGCCGCCCGCATCTTTGCCGCCGCGGTCGTCAGGCTGGCGGCGATCAAGCGGGAGCGTCGGTTGTGACCAGCCATCGCAACCCGAACTCGATGCACGTTGAGGCGCATTAGGGTAAAGCGGTGCAGATCCAGCCGCGCTTTCCGGAGCAGGATGTTCGCAAGTCTCAGCTAGTGGAGCCGTACTACGAGGCGGCAGCAGTGTGCCGTAGGGGCCACATCAAAACGCAGTACATCAAGCCATTCGAATCTCACGCTAACGACGAGAAATGCACCAAGTGTGGGGCAACGGTGCTGATTGGTTGTGTCAACTGCGGCCTTCGTATTCGTGGGGCCTACTTCGCAAGCCTTAACGACGAGCCTATTCCCAGCTTCTGCGATGGCTGCGGCGCCGCACATCCGTGGGCCACTCAGGAGCAGCGAATCTATGAGCTCGAGAACATTTCTCGATCAAGAGGACATCGATGAGGCGGACCGTGTGTTTATCCATGATCGGCTACGGGAACTTCGTGAAGCCGAAGACCTCGACGGCAAGCGGGAGCGGCAGGTCTGGGCACAGATCCGTGACCGGTCCGGAAGATTCCTCACCTCTCAGCCAGTGCAAAAAATCACAGAAACGGTGGTCAGCGCGGCGATCCGCACACAACTCGGCATCTGACGCCTAAAGGGCTGAGAGCCTATGACCGTTGCCGACGACGATGGTCTAGGGCGAGGGATGCAGCAGCGGTGGCCACGGGCAACGATACCGAGCACGAGAGCCCCGGAACCCACCCCTCAATACCAGCGCGGAGTCCTTGCGATCAGCTAGCACAGTCAATCACCCAAACTGGCGCCCGGAGCCTCGCACTCAGGGGCTCCTTTGCGTGTTGGCGCCGCTAACTGTCCCCTGATTCCGAGAGAATTAGATCATGATCTTGGCCGGAGTGTGCGTCTCATGCCGCACCGACTGAGCGGCACCCGACTGTCCGATGAGGAGACAGTCTTCCAGGCTGCGCTCAACCGGTACGCACTCGAACGGCTGCAACAGCTAGACCTGCCGCTGCTCCCCGGCCAAGCGGCATACGTGGAATGGCTGCGCTCAGAGGCTGCAGAACTGCGCTCGCACACGCACGTGCGTGAGTCGCGTGCATCGGCTACCCAGCCGCCAGACTCGCTGCAGAGCACGGAGATCCCCAAGGAGGTCACCGTACGGCAGGCAAGAGAGCTGGGCTTGATCAACTTGACCGAAGGTCAAATCCGGCGCCTCATCCGAGAGGGCAAGCTGTCCGCCCGGCAAGACCCGCTGACCGGACGCTACGTGCTCGACCGAGACATCCTCGCGGCCTACGTGCTGCGAAGTGAGGAGAGCAAAGCAGCATGACCCGAGAGCCCGACATCACCCGGCCACACGGCCAGCCGCAACTGACGCCAGCGCAGATGGAGGAGCTGGCCCAGCACGTTGACGGCGCGAGCGCCCAGAGCCTCTACTCGGCGCGCTACGAACGTCATTTCCGAGACAAAGGACACCCGCAGACTTACGCTCACCAGTTGGCTGAATATTGGGCCGCCCTGAAGGTCAACCCGACCCCTGGCGTAGAGGTGATCGACCCGGATCTGACGGTTGATGATCTTCTGGACCGCTACCGGGCGGAACGCGTAGCACGCGGCGAATCGAGCGCCATTGCAGCCGTCGACCCTGCCGCACGACCAGGCATCCGAGCATCCGCTGCCAGCTACGGCGCCAGCACCCCACCAGCGATCATGGACCGGCCCCGGAACACGTGGCTCACCGGCTCGTTCGAGATCGACAGATTTTCGTTGAACCCGGGCCGTGATTCGGTGCTGCAGCAGCTCAACGAGCGCGACCTGGTAGGCCCGGCGCCCGAGATGTTTGTCACCGGCCCGCTGCCACGATTTACCGCTAGCGGTATCGACCCGGCTGAGCTGCGCTGGTGCGCTTGGCAGCTCCGAACGTCGGCCGCGTTCTGCGACGACCGCGCCCAGGTGTTGCAAATGATCATGGCCAGTTCTGAGCCCATGCTGGACGAGACCCTGCAAACCTCGCTCGGCCGCGACATGCTGAACGACTACTTTGTGCGCATCGCGACATGGGCAAACACCGTGCCCGAGGGTGCGGACCTGCAAAGCGTGACGCCAGCAGAGGCGTCCGCGCTCTACCCTGACGGCTCAGACAGCGGCCAGTGATTCTTGGCAGTGGGCCCAGGGCTGCGAGCTTGTCTGCCCGTCCGGTGTGAGCCAGGCAGCACCCAACAAAGACGAGTGGAGATTGGCACCTTTCCCGGTCGTAACGAGCCTCACCTATGAGCCCGAGGTCCACTGTCGATAGAAGTCTCGGTCTTTCATGTGCCACCGAGACAGTGAGCACCCACGCGCACGGCGATTGGTCTCTCCCCGCGTGGGTGCTCAACCTTCCCCAGCGTGGTGAAGATCAACATGGGGTGCATCTCGGGATACTGGATGTATCGCCTGATGCAGAGGGGATGATCATGTCACCGTATAGCCCAGGATCTAGGTGTCCACACCATCCTGAGGTCATGCTCCACCACGGTGAGAAGTGCTCGCAATGCGCCTGGTCGACCAGCATCTACAAGCGCGAGGGTGGGCCAAACATCGATGACCCGAGATGGCAGGCCGTACGACGTGAGCGACTGCGGCTAGATCCGTTCTGCACCGCAGCTCGAAGATGACGACGAGATCTGTGCCGAGACTGCGACAGAAGTTGATCACCTCGCCGGTAGGGACTACTTCGACCACTCCGGTCAAGATCACAGTTGGCTCTCTGTCCACATGACTCAGGCACTGTGTCGAGCACACCATCGGGCACGAACAGCGCAGCAAAGCGCGGCAGCTCGGCAGTCACGGGACTATGGCACATGATCATGATCAACACCACAACCGTGCGTCAGGTGATGCATCAGTTATCACCTGACGGCGTGATCGACCCCCCGTCGCGGAATGTCAGGATGCCGGGCGGTTCCCGGTGTAAGACAATCCCATATTCGGCGGGGAGGGTTATCGGATTTCAATCATTTGCGCTGTCAGGTGATCGAAATGCCTAGTCAAAGCACTGATCGAACTGCAAAAGGGCGGGCTGCGTTACAGCGCAAATTCGTCGATCAAGCCGGTGGTGATCGAAAAGAGGCGGCACGTCTGCGACGCGTGTTCTACCAGGAGTTGCAGCGTCGATCGGTCGCCGTGCGTCGTGCGAGGGCTGCTGCTGCCAGTCGGGCCGAGCGGGCTGAGCTAGCTGCGCTGGCCGACGAGTTGGGGATTCCGAGCGAGGCTGAGCTGCTGCTGCGCTGCCAGAGGGAGCTGAGTGCTCCCGATGGCTCGCTGTGAGAGCGTCCCTGAGCAGCTTGGGCGTATCTACCGGTGGCTGTTCTTGATGGTGCCGGTCAATTTGGCGTAGGCGTAGCCGTTGTAGGTGGCGTCGCACACGACCACGCGGTCGTCGTCGTTCCACCGGTCCTCATTGGGGGGCCAGTAGTAGAGATCTAGCTCGGAGTCGTCAACAGACTTGCCGACATACTTGGTGAAGTCGTGGGTGCACGCGCGGTCGGCCGCCTTGTCGACGCCGTTGTCGCCGGGGTAAGGACCTTCGGGGAGCGTGACGATGCCGATGATCTCGCCGTCGTGGGCGACCGTGCACGGCAGGCGGACCACCCCCTCCGCGTTGCCGTCGTCGAAGCAATCACCGACCGCCAGGTCGTCGACAGTGGTCGTCGGATCGGTGGAGTACGACGACACGGGCTCGGGCGAACTGTGGTCGTCGTCCGTCGCCGCGAAGAAGATCCCGATCCCGATCAGCACGGCGCACCCGATCACCACCAGGATTGGTTCCAGCGAACGTCGCCAGAAGGGCTGGGTGTCGGCGGCATAGAGCGGAGAACCGGCTGGGGCATCCGGACCGGCGGTCCACGGTGGCGGCGTCCAACCGGCTGGGGCATCCGGACCGGCGGTCCACGGTGGCGGCGTCCAGCCGTCGGTTGGCGTCGCCGCTGCGTCGGTCGCCGGGCCGTCGGGGTCGACGACACGGTCCGCCGGAGACTGCATTCCCTGCTGGGGCCACGACTGAGGCTGTGTGGGTGGCCCTGGGGGCATCGGCGGCTGGGACACGGACGACCTCCATAAGTTGGGGGAGCATCGGCCAGGCTGGCGCAAAAGCGCAATATGCGTGGAGACCGCCGCACATTGTGGCTGGATTGTAGTGAGTAGAAGGGTTGATCGTCTAGCAATCCGCTGTTGGCGCGTCCCC
>Ga0111538_10004337_pt1 | contig 19754 bp, 16 predicted proteins | sample SoiMethybrSBSTD1_FD_79669 | JGI IMG/M metagenome (GOLD analysis project Ga0111538, IMG submission 79669) | Bulk soil microbial communities from a Populus tree surrounding site in Tennessee, USA - Soil MetaG P. TD hybrid SBSTD1 (version 2)... | ecosystem: Environmental > Terrestrial > Soil >...
CACCGAATGCCGGCCCGGAGAGGCTTGCGAGCGACAGGGCGGCGGACGGCTCTGCCGCTGCAACGGGGGCAACGCCTGCGGAGCCGATCAGACGTGCTGCAGCGCTCCCGCGGGTTGCAGAAATTTGGCCAACGATTCGGCCAATTGCGGCGCCTGTGGCGCGGTTTGCGCCGCCGGGTTCACGTGCCAACAGGGCGCGTGCGCATGCGACGCCGACGCGGACTGCAATGCCGGCAGCATGGGCACCTGCGTCGCGGATCCGGCGTGCAACACCAGTCCCTGTGGCCCCAATCGCTGCAGCTGCGGGGGCTCGGTGTGCGCGCCTGGTCAGCGCTGTTTCCCGGGCGACCGTTGCGGCTGATGCGGGCCCCCGAGCTTCGCGTGCAGCGCCGCGGGCACCGGCACCGGAAACGCCAGCAGCTGCTGTGCGTAGGCCTTGCCCTGGGGGTCGGGGCGCAGTGAAGCAACACCCCCGCCACCCAGGCTGTTCTCGAGCAAGAAATTGAAACCCTGGCAGCCCGGCAGCGCCCACCGCCGCACGCGCCCGGTCTTCGGATCGAGCACGTGCGCCATGTGGCGCGCGACCGCCTCCGCCGTCAGCGCCGCTTCGATGTACGGCAAGTACTCGGGCTCGCGAACCAGGATACCGATGTTGGCGTGGTTTCCCTTGTCGCCGCTCCGGCCGTGAGCAAGCGCGATCAGCGGGAGGCGGTGCGTGCAGTCGGGCAGATCGACGCGCGTGCTCGTCTCTTCGGGCAGCGTGCTCGCATCGAAGTGCTGGCGGTGCGCCACCGGCACGGAATGCCTTTCGCCCGCGAGATCCACGCACACGTCGAGCCCCGCCGGGTTGGTGAGAAACGAGAACAAGCGCACGATGGGCGTGGTGCCCGCGCGACCGCCAATCCCGGTAAAGCCGGGCGCCATGCCCGTGCCCGCCTGCGGCAGCTCCCGCAGCAGAAGCTTGAGCGCTTCCTCGGCGGCGTGGCTCGCCGCGATGCGCACCACCACTTCGCGCGTGTCGCGGGCGCGCGCCTCGGGCCCGTAAGTGGCCTCGGCGCCGAGCACGTCTACGCGGCTGTCGCGAAGGTCGCCCAGGCCCTTTTCGACGAGCAGCCTGCGCGTTTTCTCGAGCAGCGCGCGGCCAACGCGTTCGCCTTTCTGCACCGCCTGCTCGCCCGCGACCAGAAACGCAGCGGTGGCCTTGAAGCCGTCCGGGTACGTCGCGCTGACCTTGTAGTGCGCGGGCGGTGGACGGCCGCGGGCGCCCGTTACCCGCACGCGATCCGGAGCGACCTGTTCGGCGCGCACCTCGGTGAAGTCGCAGCTCACGTCGGGCAAGAGGTACGCGCGCGGATCACCGATCTCGTAGAGCAGCTGCTCCAGCACCACCTGGGGCGTCACCAAGCCGCCGGTAGCCGCAGGCTTTTCGACCACGAAGCTACCGTCAGCGGAAACTTCGACGATGGGAAAGCCCATGTCCTCGTAGCCGTCGGCCACGAGCTCCCAGTCGGTGAACAACCCGCCGGTGGCCTGCGCGCCGCACTCCACGATGTGGCCCGCCAGGCTGCCCTGCGCAAGGCTGTCGTAGTCGCCCATGGCCCAGCCGTGTTCGTGGAGCAACGGCCCGAGCACGAGGGCGCTGTCGACCACGCGCCCGGTGATCACGATGTCTGCGCCGAGCGCGAGCGCTCTTTCAATGGGCGCGGCGCCGAGATAGGCATTGGCGCTGATCGCGGTCGCGGGGAACGGCTCGCCGCTGAACATCTCGCGGGTGTCCGCGCCGAGAAGCTCGGCCTTGCGCGGCATCAGGTCGTCGCCGAGCACGACCGCGATCTTGGGCGCGAGCCCGAGCTTCGCCGCCACGTTCTCGAGCGCGGCGCGACACGCGAGCGGATTCACGCCGCCCGCGTTGCTGACCACCTTGACCTTTTGGCGCATAAGCTCCGGCAGGCACGGCGCCATCACGCGCGACACGAAGTCGTGGGCGTGGCCGCCGTCGGGCCGCGCGAGCCGGGCGCCCGCCATGATCGACATCGTGATCTCCGCAAGGTAGTCGAACACCAGATAGTCGAGCCGCCCGCCCTTCAGGAGCTGGGGTGCGGCGGACTCGGTGTCACCCCAGAACCCGGCGGCACAGCCGATCCGAACGTGTTTGTCGCCCATACTCGATCCTCCGAAATCACCTTGGTATACATTGGCAAGAACGCGCCGAGCATGCCGAACGATACGGAGCTGAACGAGTTTCGCGCCCAGGTTCGGAAGTGGCTCGCCGAGAACGCGCCCGAGAAGCCCGCCTTCAAGCTGCCCGACAGCTTCATGGAGGTGGGCACGCCCGAGCAATTCGCGTACCTGCAGAGCTGGCAGCGCAAGGTCTACGACGCGGGGTATCTCGGCATGGCCTGGCCCGCCGAATACGGCGGCGGCGGCAAACCGCAGATCTACCAGGACATCGTCACCCAGGAGATGGCGGCGGCGCGCGTGCCATTCATGGTCAACATCATCGGGCTGAGCTGGGCGGGCCCGGTCATCCTCAAGCTCGGCACCGAGGCGCAGAAGCGCCGGTACATCGCCAAGATCCTGAGCGGCGAGGAGATCTGGTGTCAGGGCTTCTCGGAGCCCGGGAACGGGTCGGATCTGGCCAACGCGCAGACCACGGCGGTGCGCGACGGCGACGAGTTCGTGCTCAACGGCACCAAGATCTGGACGAGCCTCGGCACCGAAGCCAAGCACATGATCCTTCTGGCCCGCACCGACCCGAAGGCCGACAGCAAGTACAAGGGGCTCACGTTTTTCCTCGCGCCGGTCGACATCCCGGGCGTTGAGAAGCGACCGATCCGCAAGATGACCGGCGAGTACGGCTTCAACGAAACGCGCTTCGAAAACGCGCGGATTCCGGCGGACTGCGTGCTCGGCGAAGAGGGCCAAGGCTGGGCGGTGGCGATGTCGACCTTGGCCTTCGAGCGCGGCGCCGAATCCGGCCAGGCCGGCGGGCTCAGCATGGTTTTTCTCCGGGTGGACGAACTCGTGGAAATGGCGAAGGTGTTCACCCGCGACGGGCGTCCCGCGCTCGAGGACCCGCTGGTGCGGGATCAGCTCGTGCGCTTCGCCATCGAAGAGCGCGCGATTCTCCTGAACCTGGCGCGGCTGCGCGTCCCCGGGCTCAACCAGGAGCGGCCGTTCGGCTTGATGTTGATGACCAAGCTCGTGGTCTCCGAGTTCAGGCGGCGGTTGTGTCGCTATGCGGTGAGCCTGCAGGGCGAAGATGCCAAGCTCTACACGGGCGACCCCGACGCGTTCCACGACGGCGATTGGCAGCGCCACTACATGAATGCGTTCTCGGCCACGATCGGCGGCGGCACGAGCCAGATCCAGCTCAACATCCTGGGCGAGCGCGTGCTCGGGCTGGCGAAGGGTTGAGACGTCTTGGCGGAAACCTTCACGTTCACCGATGAGCACGCGCTGCTGGTACAGAGCGCGACGGGCCTGATCGGCAAGCAGGTCAGCTTCGAGCGCGTGCGCCAATGGATGAGCACGGAGTCCGGCTACGACGCGGCGCTGTGGCGCGAAGTCGCCGCGCTCGGCTGGCTGGGCGTGGCGCTACCCGAGGCGCACGGCGGCGCCGGGCTCGGCGCGACAGGCCTGGTCAGCCTCGCAGAGGCGATGGGGCGCTCGCTGCTCGCGGGCCCCTGGCTGGCGACGACGCTGGCGGAGCAACTGATCCTCGCCGCGGGCAGCGCCGAGCAGCAGGCCGAGCTTTTGCCGGCGCTCGCCTCGGGCGAACGCATCGCCACGGTGGCGGTGAGCGAGCCCGGCGGCGACGGCAGCTGGTCGCGGCTCGCGGCTCGCGCGGACCGCGACGGCGAAGGCTACCGGCTGAGCGGCACCAAGGCCTACGTGCTCGACGGCCAGAACGCCGCGTTGCTCCTTGTCGTGTGCCAGTGCGACGCCAAGCCCGCCGTGTTCGCGGTGGAGCGCGGTAAGCTACCGCAAACTGCGCTGCGCGCCGAGCGTTTGATCGACGAGACGCGCCGCAGCGCGCGGGTCTGCCTCGACGGCGTGCGCGTCGAGAAAAGCGCGCGTCTCGGCACGGACGCCAGCGCGGCCCTCGCGCGCCTCGAGACACTCGGCGCGCTGCTCGTCGCAGCCGAGATGGCCGGCGGCAACGCGGGAGTGATGGAGCTGACGCTCGAGTACCTGAAAACGCGCGTGCAGTTCGGCAAGCTGATCGGCGGCTACCAGGCCCTCAAGCACCCGATGGCGTGGATCATGGTCGCGCTCGAGCACACGCGCTCGCTCGTGTACCGCGCGGCGACGCTGCTCGATGCGGGCGACGCCGAGGCGACCACCGCGATTCGCATGGCCAAGGCGCAGGCGGGTGAGAGCTTCACACATGCTGCCGACCGCGCCATCCAGTTTCACGGCGCGATCGGCTTCACCCACGAATGTCACGCCCAATTGTTCTTCCGCCGCGCGCAGTGGGACGAGTACGCGTTCGGCGACGCGGCGCTGCACCGACGCCGGCTCGGCGAGACGCTGTTTCATCGAGCCCCGGGTTAGCGCTTCAACTCGAACTTCGCCAGCACGTCGTCCGCGAAACGCTGCAAGCCTTCGCGTTTTTCCTGCAGGGAAGCGCGCATGCCGGACCCGTAGAATAGCCACGGTTGCACGAGCACGTCGCTGACGCCGTGGCGCGCGAGGCGCTGGTAGCCCTCGAGGTCGAACACATCGGTACACGCGACCTGAATCTCGAACGGCAGCTGCTCTCGGCCGAGCTCGCGGCGCAGCGTCGCGAGCCGAGCGATGAACGCCACGATCTCTCGCTCTTTTGCCATGGCGGAGCTCCAGCCGTCCCCGTGGCGCGCCGCGCGGAGCAGCGCCGGCTCGGAGTGCCCGCCCACGTAGATCGGCACCGGCGCACTCGGAGCCGGACTCATCTGCAAGCGCTCGAAGCCGTAGTGCTTGCCGTGGTATTCGACCATGCCGCCCGCCAGCACCAGCCGCAGGATCTCGATCGCCTCGTTGGCGCGCTCGCCGCGGGTCGCGTACTCGGTGCCGCACCAGGCAAACTCTTGAGGGATCCAGCCGAGGCCTACCCCGAGCACCACGCGATTGTTCGACAATACTGCCGCGGAACCCACCATCTTGGCCACGAGCAGCGGATTTCGGATCGCGAGCTTCAGCACATTCGAGCAGAACCGCACGTGGCGAGTCACGGCCGCCATGGCGGGGATCGCTACGAATGGATCGAGCCATGGTGTGCTCGCGTCCCAGAAGCGCTGCCCATCGCGCGTGTAGGGATACGGCACGTCCACTCGCTCGGGATAGAAGACCGCGTCCGGTACGGCGACTGCATGGTAGCCGTGCTCATCGGCTGCGCGAGCCAAGTCGAGGTATTCGGACGGTTCACTCATGGCGACGGCGACGGTGAATTTCAAAGGCTTCCTCCGTTGAGTTCGGCCGCGAGTGAAACATGTTCTACTCGGACGGGAAAGCAACCCGTCAAAACTTGCCGTAGGCCGCCAAGCCGAGCCGATCGCGATCGCCGAAGGGCATGACCGCCACGCTGTCGGTGAGGCCCGCCGAAGCGTGCGCATAGTGAAGGCCCCACGGAATTGCAATACCGAGGCTCGTTCCGACAAGCGCGCCCACGCTCACGTCCGTTGCCCAGTGTTGATCGGCGATGATGCGCGCGGTGCCGGTGGGCGGCGGCACTATGAACCGAACAAATTGTCGACTTGGCACTGAGCACTCGGCGTGCCAGATCGAGCGCACGAAGAAACACTGCTCCGGCGCAACAACGCCACGCGGCGGCGTGGCTCGTGCCGCCAATTTCCCCGCGACATCGATCTCGGCGATCTCGGAGCCGTTCGGCTCAGCGTACCGCGAACAGCGACGTATCGAGCTTCGCCAAGAGATCTCGCGGATTGTCGTAGATGGCTTTCGCTCCTTCGAGCGACGCGTCGTCCCAGCCTCCGCACCGGAGCGCCACGGCAACGACTCCCGCCCTCGCAGCGGCTTCGACGTCGTAGGGCGTATCTCCGAGCATCACGGCCTCGGAGGAGCGGCATTTCGCGGCGGTGAGCGCAGCAACGACGATGTCCGGGTCCGGCTTCGAGTCTTTTGCGTCCTTCGACGTCTTCACGTCGCAGAGGAGGTCCCGCACGTTCGCCACGTCGAGGAGCGCCGTGATCTCCTCCGCTGTGGCCGAGGTCGCGACGACGAGCCGAAGCCCGCGGTCGCGGAGCGCTGCTACGAGCTCACGAGCCGACGGAAAAGGCCTGAGAGTCGGCAAGTATTTATCCTTGAAGACGACTCCCCGACGCTTCGAGATCTCCTTCCCTTCCGGCGAGTCTTTCGCGACCCCCACCGTTTCCGGCAAGAGCTTGTCCCCGCCCTTGCCGATCAGCTCGCGCACTCGGTCGAATGGCACCTCGTGTCCAAACTCCGCGAGCGCATCCACCCAGGCCGACGCATGTGCGTCATTACTGTCGACCAGCGTGCCATCGACATCCAGCAACGCCGCCTTCACGTGCGCCATGAGACAAGCAGAAGCAATCGGGATGCCAGCGTCCTTCGCGCTGCACTACCCGCGGCTGAGGCTACGAAGCGGAAGAACGGCAAACAGGGCGGCGACCCCGCCAAGCTCGCCCGGGCGCTGACGGCCATTGCAGACCAGGAGCCGCCCCCGCTGCGCTTCATCTCCGGCGCCGACGCGATCGAGACGACCCAGCAGAAGATCGCTACGCTTCAGCAAGAGATCGACGCGTTCCGCGGCCTGTCGATCTCGCTGGCGTGAGATAGGCTGGGATCATCAAGCAGCGACTTTTAGGAACGAGCGGGCTCGAGGTTTCGGCGGTCGGTTTCGGGTGCATGGGCCTGACCTTCGCCTACGGTCCCGCCACGGATAGGGCCGAAGCGGTCAGCCTGATCCGCGCGGCGTTCGAACGCGGCGTCACCTTCTTCGACTCTGCGGAGGCCTATGGCGCCGCGAACGAGGAGATACTGGGTGAGGCGGTTGCGCCGTTTCGCCGGAAGGTAGTGCTCGCGACCAAGTTCGGATTCAAGAACGGCGACGCGAAGACAGGTCTCGACAGCCGCCCGGAAAGGATCCGGCAGGTGGCGGAGCAGTCGCTCGAGCGTCTCAAGACCGACGTCATCGATCTGTTCTACCAACACCGCGTCGATCCGAAGGTCCCGATCGAGGAGGTCGCCGCCGCGGTCAGGGACCTGATCCGGGAAGGCAAGGTCAAGCACTTCGGCATGTCGGAGGCGGGCGTCGAAATGATCCGCCGAGCACACGCCGTACAACCGCTAACGGCACTGCAGAGCGAATATTCGATGTTCACGCGCGAGCCCGAGGCCGAAATCCTCCCCACGCTGGACGAGCTCGGCATCGGCTTCGTGGCGTTCAGCCCGCTCGGGAGGGGACTGCTCACGGGCAAGATAGACGAACAAACGAAGTTCGGGAGCGGCGATGTCAGGAGCACCCTGCCCCGCTTCGCCGACGAGGCGCGGAAAGCGAATCACCATCTGGTCACGCTGATCGGGGAGATCGCCGCGCGCAGGCAGGCGACGTCCGCCCAGGTCGCGCTCGCTTGGCTGCTCGCCCAGAAGCCGTGGATCGTACCGATCCCTGGAACGACCAAGCTCCACCGGCTCGAAGAGAATGTTGGCGGGGCCGACGTCGAGCTGACCGCCGATGATCTTCGCGAGATCGGCCAGGTCCTGACAACGGTGCCGGTCCAGGGCGCTCGGTACAACGAGCAGATGCAGAAGTTGGTCAATCGCTGATCGGATGCCCTCATGGCACCGCCAGTTGCAAGGTGACCCCGTGCCGTTCGACGATCCACACGCAAGAGAGACTAGCAGGAAGCCACCCGCACCGCGACGCGTTGCGGTTTGCCCGGAGACCCGGAGCACGTCGGGGCGCGATCCGACGCACTCGGCTGGTCCGGGCAGGCCGAACCCCGACGCAACGCGTGTGGCTTTCTCAAAATCCCGGAGCGACCCTGACGGATCTGCAGTTCAGCAGCAACCGCCCAATTCGACGAGCCCTCACGGCTCGACGAGCCCTCCCGGCGCGGTCACGCGGCCACGCGCGCGGTCGGATCTGGCGCAAGCCGTCGGGTCGGGCCGACGACCGGTGCCCGCTCAGCTGGCCGTCGCTCGAGGTTCGGCAGAGCGTACTTGAAGATGCGACGGGCGACGCTGCCGAGCTGCTTGCGGAAGCTGCCCGTGTTGTAGGATTGGCCGTAGCGCTCGCAGATCGCGCGCACGCGCGGCGCCAGCTCGGGGTAGCGGGAAGCGGGGATCTCCGGAAAGAGGTGGTGCTCGATCTGATGGCTCAAGTGCCCGCTCATCACGTGGAATTTGCGCCCACCCTCGATGTTGGCCGAGCCGTTGAGCTGGCGCACGTACCGGGCGCCGCGGCTCTCGTCGCGCGTTTCGTGCTCGTGATACATGCGCACGCCGTCCGGAAAATGGCCGCAGAAGATGATGGCGAAGCTCCAGAGATTGCGCGCGCCATTCGCCAGGAAATTGCCCGCAGCGACGCGCGGCGCGTTGAAAAGAGCGAGCGCCGGATAGAACGCGTAGTCCTTGGCCACCTGCCACGCGGCCTTGCGCAAGAAAGGATTTGCGCGTTTCCACAGCACATCGAGCGCTTGGTTCCCCCTCAGACTCTCGTTCAAACGCAAATCGTGAACGGCGACGCCCCACTGGAAGAGCAGCGCCAACAGCGCCGCCGAGATCGGCTGGAAGAGGTACCCGGCGTGCCACGGCTGCTCGGGCGTGACGCGCAACAGGCCGTAACCGATGTCGCGATCCCGGCCGACGATGTTCGTGAAAGTGTGGTGCTCGTAGTTGTGCGAATGACGCCAGTCGACTGCCGCACAGACGCTGTCCCACTCGTACTCGTGGGAATCGAGCTCGGGGTCACGGGCCCAATCGTACTGGCCGTGCATCACGTTGTGACCGATTTCCATGTTTTCGAGAATCTTGGAGATCGAGAGCGCGGCGACGCCGGCGGCGAAGCTCACGGGCCCGAGCCCGAAGTGGAGAAGTACCCGGCCGCCCGCTTCGGTCTGGCGGGCGACGCGGATCACCGCTCGGATGTGATCGACGTCGCGCTGCCCGAGATCAGCCGCGACTTCCCGGCCCAGCGCGTCGAGCTCGCGTCCGAACGCCTCTGTCTCTTCCTTCGTCAGGATTCTGCTCGTGGATTTCATGGTGGTTCGATTCCAGTTAGAGAGCGAGCTCGAGGTCGGTCCGGGCGCGTGAAACGCAAAGCCGGATGTCTTCCTCGCCTTCGCTCGACACAGCCCCCGTCAGTGCGTTCTCGACGATGCCCGCGCGCTTCCGGCAGCGGCAGGTGTTGCAGATGCCCAAGCGACAGCCGTACGCCGGGCGCTCACCCGCGCGCTCGAGCTGGTCGAGCAGCGTCCCCGTTCCGTCGATTTCGATCCGGCGACGGGAACGGAGCAAGGTCAAGGCGACTTGCGCCGGCGACGTACCCGTCGCGGGTGCGGGCAAGGCCGGGGGAACGAAGCGCTCCACCCGCAAGCGCTCGGGGATGCCCGCGCTGATCCAGATCGGCGAGAGCGCGTTCATCATGCCGGGTGGCCCACAGAGCCAGGTTTGTCGATGCTCGAGGTCAGGGACGAGTGCGAAGAGCTTCGCGGCATCGATTCGCCCGCCGAGCACGGCGTCGTCTTCCAGAACGACCGCGACGCGGAGCCCCGGGTGACGCGCCGCCTGCTGCTCGAGCTCGGCTCCGAAAATCACGTCGCGTGCCGAGCGTGCGGCGTGTACGAAGACGACGTCTTGAAGCGCTTTCCGAGCGGCGAGATCGCGCAGAATCGACATGAGCGGCGTCACGCCGCTGCCGCCGCTCAACAATAGTAGCTTGTCGGGGGTCGGGCTCGGCACGACGAAGTCGCCTGCCGGCTGACCTATCGCGAGTCCGTCACCGCGTCGCAAATGGTCGTGCAGCCACGAGGACACGCGACCCTCGGCCACGCGCTTGACCGTGATCGCGCAGTAGCGGTCACCCGGTGCCGACGAAAGCGAATAACAGCGCGTCATTCGCACGCCGTCGACCTCGACCTCGACCGTCACGAACTGGCCGGCGCGGTGGCCCGGCCAGCGCCGGTTCGGCGCCAGCACGAAGGTCTTCACGTCGTGCGTTTCGTCCTTGACCTCGACCACACGCGCACGCAAGTCCCTGAGCGACCACGACGAGTCGATTTCGCGCAGCCAAAACTCGATCTGGCGATCGAGCGCAAAGCGCCGAGCCACCGTGCTGACGGTGGCCCTGCCGGCAGCGCGAAGACGAACCGGCACGCTCGCCGCGGCCCGCGCCGCGGACGTCTGAATTGCGATCATGATGGAATCCGGTTGGGCGCGGTGGTCAGGCGCCCGTTAGAAGTTACAGTTGTGTAACTTACATCAACGTAGGGAATCGTCAAGGCGACCCAATGTCATACTTCTGTAAGCTCGAAAAATACGGGGCAGAATGGCCGAACGCGGCGAGCGGGGGCTGGTCGTGCGGGTTTTTACGCCCTACGCTGCCGTAATATTCTGGACACATGTCGGCACGAAGTCAGCGCCTGTCTGCGGCTGCCCGGCGCGCTCAGTTGATCGACGTCGGGCGCGCGGTATTCGCGAAGCGCGGCTACGAAGCGGCGTCCCTGGAAGAAATTGCCGATCGAGCCAAGGTTTCGCGGCCGGTCCTGTACGAGCACTTCGGCGGAAAGGAAGGTCTCTACGCGGTCATCGTCGACCGGGAGATGGAGTACCTCGTGCGCCGGATCACCGAGGCGATCACTTCCGGCACGCCGCGCGAGCGCGTCGAACAAGCGGCGCTCGCGTTCCTCACTTACGTGAGAGACCAGCCTGACGGCTTCGGTATTCTCACCCGCGACACGCCGGTCGGCACGCGCGGGAAGATGTCCTCGCTGCTGAGCGAGCTGGCCGAGCGGGTCGGTGACCAGTTCGCGATGGCTTTCAAGAACGCCGGCTACGACCCGAAGTCCGCGCCCATCTATGCTCACGCCTTGATCGGGATGGTGACCTTCGTCGGCCAGTGGTGGATCGACATTCACAAACCCTCGGTCGACGAAGTAGCCAGCCACATCGCCGCGCTGGCCTGGAAGGGACTACGGCACCTGCCGAAGCGTCCCGCGCGCATCGCAGCCCCGAAGCGATGACGAGAGTGAAAGGCGCGCTAACGGCTCATGCGCGCTTTTGCGGTCGAGAGCAGCCGCTCGGCCAGTGCGTCGTCATCGAGCAGGCGAGCCAGGACCACGGCTCCGACAATCTGGGAAGCCTTCTCGAGAGCCTCGTCGCTGATCGTCGCCGGCCCGCCCTTCGGGTGGAGCTTCTTTTCGACACCCCGAATCAGGCCACGAGCCGCGTCGGCGAACGCGCGACGCACGCGCCCCCGCTGGCGCGTTCCCTCGATGCCGAGCGCCGCGACGACGCACCCCATTTCGGGATGACTCACGTGCTCCTTCGACAGGTACTTGCCGAACGCTTCCTGCGCGCTCGAGCCGTCGGAGAAGGCACTTTCGGTCGCACTGTGGGCAACGGCGGCGGTGACGAGGTCGTCGCGATTCTTGAAGTGAACGTAGAACCCGCCATGCGTGAGGCCCGCGAGCTTCATCAGCTTGGGGATGCTCACCGCATCGATGCCGTCGCGCCGCAGTGCGCGCGACGCCACTTCGACGATTCGCGCGCGCACGGCATCGTTGTGTCCATCAGGATAACGCATGCGATGAAGGTCATCATGTGACGCCGGTGATAGGCCGTCAAGAACCGCCAACCCCGCTACTGACCCGGATGTGCGCGGAGCTGTTGCAGGATGAGCGCGTTGACCTGGTCGGAGGCTTCCTCGGGAAGCCAATGGTTGCCCTGCAGGACTTCGAGCCGATAAGTGCCCGAGATCAATCCCGCGGTCGCCTCGATCGGTCCGGCGCAGAAGACCGGATCTTGCTCGCCCCAAATCAGCTGGGTCGGGACCGAGACGAGGCCGATGTCCGGAATCGTGAATTGTCGATTCGCAATGTTCGCTCGGTACCAGTTCAGCGCCGCCGTCATCGCCGGCACCGTGCCGAGCGCCTGAACATAGACCGCCACATCGCTGGCCGGCACTCCGGGGTAGTTGCCCCAGAGATTGGCATTGCCGTTGTCGAGGAAGTGGCTCACGGCCTGGGGCGTCACGAAGAGATCGAAGTACGAGGATGCCTGGTATTGGCAGGAGCTGGGATCTGCCAGCGCTCGCTTCCAGGCGTCCGGGTGCGGGACCGATATCGACGTGAAGCTGATTACCCGGGACGGTGAAACGATCGACGCGCCCCATCCGACTCCCGCTCCCCAGTCGTGCCCCACCACGTGGAAGCGCTGCGCGCCGACGGCGTCTGCGATCCCGAGCAGGTCCCCGACGAGCTGAATGACCCCATACTGGTCGACGTCCGTCGGACGAGCACCTGGCGAGTAGCCCCGCTGATCAGGCGCAACGACGCGGTAACCCGCCCGAGCGAGCGCAACCAGCTCCGCACGCCACTCGTAAGACGTCTCGGGGAATCCGTGAAGCAGGAACACCGTCTCACCGTCGGCCGGCCCGGCGACGCGCGCGTCGAACACCATTGCTCCCACCGAAAGCTGAACGAGGGACACTCCCTCGATCGCGCCGTCGGCGGCGACACCCCCGTCCGGCGGCGTCGAAGATCCGCTCGTGTCGCTGCAGGCCGGCAGCAGGCCCGCCGTCGCAGCGATGAGAGCAGCCCTACCCCAACCCACGGCGGCTCGCCGGGGCGCCCGCAATGCAGCTTCGACGGTACGTGTTCGCATGGTCTTCTCCTGCGTTTCGGGACAACGCATTGGATGATGACCATCATGTAATCAACGGTGCCCACCTGTCAAGGTCCGAGGCGGGACGAAACGTGGTCAGGTCGCGATAGGAGCCGATCCCCTTCTCATTCGACAACTACACGCCGCGCGCGCCAGCCGCCTTCCTGTTCGGCGTGGCGTTCACTGAAGACCTCGGGGCATCTGTGCGAACTGCGTCACTCTTGACGGGCCGCTTCTTGCCGAAACCGAGGATGGCCGGAGCGAGCCGCGATCGTCCGCGGGCCCGGCCGGGAGGCGCTCAGGCCGCGCAAACCGGCGGGCACGCAGTTTGCCCCAACCGGGTCGCGTGACTCCCCAAACACAACGAGCCCAAGACACCCAAAACATCGACCTTGCCAATGCACCGAAGGAGGGCGATGCCGGCCCGACGCGCGCGCTCATCGAAGATCACGCGCTGATCGGCGATCTCAATACAGCGGCCCTGGTAGCGCGGGACGGTTCGATCGACTTCCTGTGCCTGCCGGATTTCGACTCCGACGCGTGCTTCGTGTCGCTGCTCGGCACCCGTGAGAACGGCTACTGGAAGATCGCTCCCACCGAGCCGCTCAAGGCAACGCGCCGCCGCTATCGGCCGGGGACGCTGATCCTGGAGTCCGAGTTCGAGACCGAAAGCGGCGCGGTGCGCATCATCGACTTCATGCCGATTCGTCGCTCGCACACGACCACGCCACACCTGGTGCGTATCGTGGAAGGGCTGCGCGGCGAGGTGAAATTGCGGAGCGAGCTCGTTCCACGATTCGCTCACGGATTCACGGTCCCACTCGTCAGCAAGCGCGACGGCGCCATGGGCGCGGTGGCGGGACCGGACGCGATCTATCTGCGCGTCGCGGGCGAGCGCAACCCCGACTTCGTGAGAGAGTTCACGGTGAAGGAAGGTATGGTTGTCCCTCACGTGCTGTCGTGGGCGCGCCCGTACGCCGAGATTCCGGAGGCGCTCGCGGCCGAGGCCGCGCTGAATGCGACCGAGGACTATTGGAGGAACTGGACGTCGAAGCTGACGCTTCCCGCCCAGTACACGGACCTGGTTTTGCGTTCACTCCTCACGCTGAAAGCCTGTGCGTACGATCCGTCGGGTGCCATCGTCGCCGCTCCGACTTATGGGCTCCCCGAAGCGCCCGGCGGCGAGCGCAACTGGGACTACCGTTTCTGCTGGGTGCGCGATGCGTCGCTCACCCTCATGGCGCTGCTCCGTGGCGGAGCCAAGGAAGAAGCCGAGCGCTTCTTCAATTGGATGCTCGACGCCATCGGCGGCGCTCCCGGGCAGATTCAGATCATGTACGGTATCCGCGGGGAGCGGCGCCTCACGGAAGTCGAGCTACCGTGGCTGGCCGGTTACGAGGGCGCGCGGCCCGTGCGCATCGGGAACGCTGCTTACTCGCAGTTCCAGCTCGACGTCGTCGGCGAGTTCGCCATGATGCTCTATAACGGCGTGAAGCACTTCGGCGAGGTGTCGCCGCAGGTGCGGGAAATCGTGAAGCGCATCGGCTCCTGGGTCGCTGCGAACTGGACCAAACAGGACAAGGGCGTCTGGGAAGTGCGCGGCCCCGATCGCTCGTTCACCGCGTCCAAAGTCTCGGCTTGGGCTGCCGTGGACTCCTGCCTGAAAACCTTCGAAGAATTCGGCGCGGAGGGCGAGGATCTCGAGCCTTTGAAGCAGCTCCGAAAGGCGATTTTCGATGAGGTCTGCGCCAAGGGCTACGATCCGAAACGCAACACGTTCACGCAGTACTACGGCTCGAAGGGTCTCGACGCCAGCCTGCTCGCCATTCCCTTGATGGGGTTCCTTCCGGCGACGGATCCGCGCGTGGTAGGGACGGTCGAAGCCATCGAACGGGAGCTGATGCCGAAGGGATTCGTGCTCCGGTACCGAACGGACGAAACCTCGGACGGGCTCGTGGGCGTCGAGGGCGTGTTTCTTGCGTGCTCGTTCTGGCTCGTGCAGGCATATCACCTCATGGGACGCAAGGACGACGCAAAGCGGCTCTTCGACAAGCTCGCGGGCCTTTGCAACGACCTCGGTCTCCTATCGGAGGAATACTTGCCCGACGAACGCCGGCAAACCGGTAACTTCCCGCAAGCCTTCAGCCACCTCGCGCTGGTCCAGGCCGCGTACCTGCTGTCCGACTACAAGACGATCCCACCCGGCGCTCGGGGGAAGCAGTCGAAGCCGTAAGGCAGGCTCACCTCCGAACCGAAAGGTTGGCGACGTCCCGCGTCTTTGAGGAACGCGTTGGTGAGCGAGTGTCTTTCCGGCGCAGCGAACCCGGATTCGAGAGCGTGCTCGTTCAAACCGCGTTCGACATCGAGTCTGTCGACGCGCTGCCGTTTGGGGCCTCGCTGCACCCGCCGCGGCGCCACCTCAGTTGGCGTATCGCGGAGTCAGTTGGCGCATCGCGGAAGTCATTGGCGCATTGCGGAAACCGTTGGCGCATTGCGGAAGTTGGTTGGCGCGCAGGGCTCATTTCGAGCTGAAGTGCAAAAGTTATGCGCTTGAATATCAACTTGAGCGATTGACAACTCTCGCTCATCATCCGCGCACGCCGATGGATCTACAGGGTGTTGGGCGATCCGATCTCGCGATCGAACGGGCATGGCCGGCCGGCCGGAAGGAACGGCTCATGGCGACGCGTGCTTCGCTTGTTCCGTTCGTTCGGTTCGCGTTCTTTCTTCTGATTCCGAGCGCGCTCGGTTGCGCCAGCGAGGCGGCGCCGGGCAACGTGCCGCACTACGGCGTCGGTGGTTCCGGCGGCAGTGGCGGCTTTTCAGGGAGCGGCGCACTCGACGCCAGTGTCGGTGTTCCGGACGTTGGCATCGGCGGTCAAGGCGGCCTCGGCGACGCAGCAGTTTGCGCGCGCGAATCGAAGCGCGCCGAGGCGCTGCCCGTCGACATGTACATCATGCTCGACAAGTCGACGTCCATGCACGAGCTGGATCCGACCGGCACCAAGATCTGGGACGGCGTCAAGGCGGCACTATCGGGGTTCTTTGCGGACCCTGGAGCCGCTGGGACGGGCGTTGGCTTGCAGTACTTCGGACTCGGGACGAGCCCGGCGTCCTGCGACGTCGCTCAATATGCAAACCCCGCCGTAGCGATTGCACCGCTACCGGGCGTCGCGGCCGCGGTTCAGAGCTCCCTCGACAATCAGTTCGATTTTACTTTTACGCCGACGGGATCCGCGCTTCAAGGCGCACTCCAGTACGCGAAGGGCTGGGCCGCGCAACATCCGACTCGCCAAACCATCGTCGTGCTGGCGACCGATGGCTTGCCGACGGAGTGCTCGCCGCGCGACATCGGTTCGATCGCCGACATGGCAGCGGAAGCGCTGAAACCGCCGGCGGTCTATACGTTCGTGATCGGCTTCGGACCGGAAGCGAATCTGGACACGATCGCGGTCGCCGGTGGCACGCGCGCCGCGTTCTTCCTCGATCCGACGAAGAGCGTCGCGACGGAGTTCGCACGCGCAATGCGCAACATCGTCACCGCCCCCATCAGTTGTGAGTTCGCCGTTCCCAAGTCCACGACGGGTGCGCCCGTCGACACCGACAAGATCAACGTGGATTTCACCTCGTCGAATGGCGGCAAGACCGAGCTCTATCGGGTCATGAACAGCGGTGAGTGCGAGACTCACCCGCAGGGATGGTTTTACGACAACCCGAATGCGCCAACCAAGATCCTGATCTGCCCGGCCGCCTGTCAGAACTTCGGAGCGGGGCAACTCGACATCGTACTCGGCTGCGGCACGCGCCCGCCGCCACTTTGAGAGCCGAGCTTCACGCTTTTCCAAAATCCTTCAGGCACAACGAACATGCAAAAAGATCACGATTTGCCGCGGGCTTTACGCACCACGACGGTGCTCGGCGCCGTGCTGGCCGTCATGGGCTTCGCCAGCTGTTCGTCCGAAGCCCCGGGCTCGCAGGTCCCACCTCTCGGCGGCTCCGCAGGCGCGTCTGGAGCATCCGGCCGCGGGAGCGGCGGGTTCGGATTCGGTGGAGTCAGCGGCATCGGGGGTGGAATCAAGGTCGACGATTCCGGGATGTCCGGCGCGGGCGGTCGGATCGAGGACGGCGCGGCATGTGCCGGCAGCGTCGTCGCAGGGACTCGCACACCCTCGATCGTGTTGTTCGTGATCGATCGCAGCGGCAGCATGAACTGCAATCCGCCGCCGATTCAGGACTCGTCGAAATGCGAGGCCAGGCCGGAGGCGGCGGATCCAAGTAAGCCATCGAAGTGGAGCGTCGTCAGCCAAGCCATCAAGCAAGCGATCGCCGGACTGCCATCGGACGCGACGGTCGGGCTCACCTTTTTCAACAAGGACGACATCTGCGGCGTCGACGCGCCGGCAGGCCTTGGAACGTACAGCGCGGATGTGGCACTCCGCACCCTCGATGCAGCCCAGCTCGGCGCAATCAACGACAGCATCGATGGCGCCAAACCGAAGGGAGAAACCCCAATCGTGGCCGCCTCCACCACCGGCTACGAAATTCTCCGGCTCGCAACCATGCAGGGAAGCAAGTTCCTGGTGTTGCTCACCGACGGCGTGGACACCTGCACGGCTGCCAAGGACCGAAGTGACTTCTTGACGCGTACCGTGCCCAGGGCCTTTCAGCTCGGCATTCGCAGCTTCGTGATCGGCGCTCCCGGAAGTGAAGGCGGACGCGGATTCTTGTCGCAGATGGCCTACAACGGCGGCACGGCTACCAACGCCAACTGCGACCGATCGAACGTTCAACCCACCGTCGGCAATTGCCACTTCGACATGTCTCAGACCACGGATTTGGCGGCAGCACTCAATGCCGCGCTCGATCAGATCGCCGCCGCGGCGGTGTCGTGCGAGCTCGAGATGCCGAAGCCAGAAGACGGCGACGTTTCGAAAGTAAACGTCGACCTCACCGGGCAAAACGGCATGGAGCCCTTGTTTCAAGACAACAACGCGCCGTGCAACGCGGGCGCCGACGGCTGGCAATACAACGCCGACCGGACGAAGATCATCCTCTGCGGCAACGCCTGCGCGAAGTACAAGTCGCCGGGCACTTCGGTGTCGATTCAACTGGGGTGCAGGGAGCGCGTGAAGTGAGCTGCTCGATGAAACCGGTATCCAAAATGGGCAAACTCACGCTTTCGCTATGGGCAGCGGTCACGGTTTCTGCCGTGGCAATCATCCACTGTTCCCCGTCCGACCCCGAAGCAGGCGGCGGAAAGAGCTACGGAGGAGCGCAAGCCGCGGGCGCGAGAGGATTCGGTGCGAGCAGCGGTTTCGGGGGCGCCGGTGCGCAGAGCGGCGGCTTTGGCGGAGTCGGCGCTGGCGCGGGCGGGGGCCCGGGCGGTTTCGGAGGTTCAGGCAGCGGTGAAGGGGGTTCTGGCGCCGGCTCGAGCGGCGTGAGTGGCATGGGCTTCGGCGGCACGCTCATCGACCCCGATCCCGTGGATGCGGGCGATCTGGATGCCCCGTTTCGGTTCGACGCGCCGGTCGTCGTGAGAGATGCGTGCGCGGCCGAAACTCAGAAAGCCGAGCGGCTACCGGTCTCGATGTACGTGATGTGGGATCAGTCGCTGTCGATGGCCTGCCTCGGGCCAAACCTGGTCGATCGCTGGACACCCGTGAAAACTGCCTTCCTCAATTTCATCGGTGCCCCGGCCGCTGCGGGCATCGGCGTGGGAATTCAGTATTTCAGCAATGGCGATAGCTGCGACGCGAACGCGTACTTCAATCCGGACGTCCCGATCGCGCCGCTGCCCGGAAACGCTCAGGCCATCACCAATTCGCTCAACAACCACCGGCCAACGGGCCTGACGACGACGGCACCGGCGCTTCAAGGCGCCATCAATCAAGCCGTCGACTTCAAACGCAAGAACCCGACTCACGTCGCGATCGTGGTGCTCGTGACCGACGGCCAGCCCAATCTTTGCGGCGACAAGAACGCGGTGATTGCAGCGGCGCAAGCGGGGCTCGCCGGAAACCCGAGTGTGAAGACCTACGTCATCGGCATCACGGCTGAAGGAGCAGCCTGTTGGGCCGATACCAATCCGCCCAATGTTCCCGATCTCGACGCGGTAGCGAATGCGGGGGGAACTCAAACAGCGTTGATCGTCGACTCCACGCAGAACACCGCCGGCCAGCAGTTCTTGGACAAGATGGAGCAGATCCGAAAATCGTCGGTTCTGCCGTGCGACTTCGCGATCCCGAAGCCGCGTACGGGCCTACCCAACTTCAACGAAGTGAAGGTCAGCTGGACCCCCGGCGGGGCTGGCTCTGCGACCAAACCCCTGCCGAAGGTCACGAACGAAGCCGCCTGCAACGGCGACGGCTGGTTCTTCGACAACAATTCTTCGCCGAAGAGCATTCGCTTGTGCCCGGCCAGCTGCGCGACGGTCACGGCGGACAAGCAAGGCGCGTTGAACGTCACCCTGGGTTGCTCCCTCGGCTGACGTTCGGGCGCGGCCGCGTGGCCGCTCGAGAAATGCGCGAAGCGCTTTACCTCGGGCGGATGTTCTGGTTGTGGTGGAAGACGTTGTCGGGGTCGTACTTGGTCTTGACGTCCACCAGCCGGTCGTAGACGGAGTCGCCGTACGCCTCGCGGACCCGACCAGGGGCTTCATCGCCGCCAAGGAAATTGACGTAGACGCCTTGGCGGAAGCGGCCGAGGGCGGCGAAGAACTCCCTCGTCCAGGCGGTGTCCCGGTGGCCAAAGTCCTCGCCGGGTCGCCACACGCTATCGAGGGTGATCGCGTGCGACACTTGCCGGTTCCCGAACGCCGTCCCGGCCTCGGCCACTCGGCTCACCGCCCCCTTCAGATGGAACATCGCCACGTACGACCGCGGCGACGAGCAGGAGAACGCGTGCTC
>Ga0111538_10004338_pt1 | contig 19753 bp, 20 predicted proteins | sample SoiMethybrSBSTD1_FD_79669 | JGI IMG/M metagenome (GOLD analysis project Ga0111538, IMG submission 79669) | Bulk soil microbial communities from a Populus tree surrounding site in Tennessee, USA - Soil MetaG P. TD hybrid SBSTD1 (version 2)... | ecosystem: Environmental > Terrestrial > Soil >...
CCGTCGCATCGTCGAGCGCATACTACGGCGAGAGGTGTTGCTATAACGATTGCTGTATTGCGTAAGCACAAAACCCGATCAATGCCTGGGGAAAAATCCCGAACGCAAGTATCGCGATTCCGTTCGCGCTCAGCAAGATTTTAAAGTCGCCCTGCGGCAGGATCACGGCATCGGTTTCCGGCTCATCGAAGTACATTAGTTTAACGATGCGCAAGTAGTAAAACACGCCAACTAGCGAGAGAAGCACGGCCAGTACCGTCAGCGAAACGTAGCCCGCGTTCAATACCGCTTCCAGCACCGACAACTTGGCGTAGATGCCCACTGTGGGCGGAATCCCCGCCATGGAGAACATCAAGAGCAGCATAATGAACGCGTACCACGGGTTACGTCGGTTCAATCCTTTGAAGTCGCTGAGTTGGTCCGCCTCGAAGCCCGAGCGCGACAGCAGCATGATCATGCCGAAGGTGCCGAGCGTCATCAGTACGTAAACCACCACGTAAAACATTGCTGCGCTGTAGCCATTTCCATCAGCAGCAATGATGCCGAGTAGCACGAACCCCATATGCGATATGGTCGAATACGCCAGCATGCGCTTGATGTTGGTCTGGGCGATGGCGGCAAAATTGCCGATTATCATGGACATGACCGCCAGGATGATGAGCATATCCTGCCAGTCCCCTGCCAACCCGCCTAGGCCTTCGGCAAGCAAGCGCATGATGAAACCGAACGCAGCAAATTTGGGCGCCGAGCCGATAAAAAGCGCGACCGCGGTGGGCGCGCCCTCATAGACGTCCGGCACCCACATGTGAAACGGAGCGACGCTCAACTTGAAGCTGATGCCAGCCACGATGAAGACGAGCCCTACAACCAGCACGGCGTGATTGGTTACACCGCCTTGAATGACTTCTACCACCCGAGCGATATCGAGGGAGCCAGTCGCGCCGTAGATCATGGACATCCCGTACAAGAGGAAGCCGGATGCGAGGGCGCCAAGCACAAAGAATTTTATGGCTGCCTCGGTTGCGGCGACCGACTCCCGCCTCATCGCCACCATTGCATATTGCGACAAAGACAGCAGCTCTAGCCCCAGATAAAGCGTAAGAAAATGGCTGGCTGATATCATGACCATCATGCCGAGCGTAGCAAACAGCGCCAGGCTGAAAAACTCGCCACTCAGCATTTCGCGTTCATCAATATACGACCGCGAATACACCAGCACGGTAGAGACCGTAACGTATACCAGCATCTTCAGTATATCCGCCATTGGGTCGTCGACGAACATTCCGGAGAACGTATACACGACGCCGGGCGCCGAGGTGGCGAAAGTAATCAGCAGGCAGCCAAACAAGGACAGCTGAGCCAGCGAATAGGCTAGGTAGGGTTTTTTCTCTCCCCACGTAAGATCCGCCAGTAACACCACGCAAACCATTATCAGGAGAAAAATCTCCGGATAGGCGGGGCCGAAATCAGGCTGCAAAAAATTCATTTATTATCCTTAAACAGGCTGCACGCATCTCATTTGTACTATTTGTACTAAAGCTTGCTGCGAGCAACATGTGCTAGCAAATCATCGACCGTGGTATGCATTACTTCCAGTAATGGCAGCGGATAGAGGCCCATCCCAAGCACTGCTGCAGCGAGTACCGCCAGGATAAGGATCTCACGCGGGTTGATGTCCCTAAGCCCTTCCACGCCGGGATGCGTCACGGCCCCAAAGATTACCCGCTTGTACATCCAAAGCGTATATGCAGCGCCGAAGATAAGCGTCGTTGCCGCGAGAAATGCATACCAGAAATTCACCTTGATAGCCGCCATGATAACCATGAATTCACCCACGAAACCGCTCGTGCCCGGGAGTCCAGAGTTGGCCATGGCAAACAGCATCGAAAACGCTGCGAACATTGGCATTTTGTTCGCAACGCCACCATAGTCGGCAATCTGGCGCGAATGCATGCGATCGTACAATACGCCCACGCACAGGAACATTGCGGCGGAAACAAAACCGTGCGAAATCATCTGCACCATCGCACCTTCAACACCATAATCGTTGAACAGGAAAAAGCCCAGGGTGACAAACCCCATGTGCGACACCGAGGAATAGGCAATGAGCTTTTTCATGTCCGCCTGCACCAGCGCCACCAACCCGATATAAACGACGGCAAGCAGAGATAATACAATCATCATGCCGGCAAGGTGGTGGCTGGCGTCGGGAACGATCGGAAGCGAAAAGCGCAAGAAACCATAGCCTCCCATTTTCAGGAGTATTGCCGCAAGCACGACTGACCCTCCCGTGGGGGCTTCCACATGCGCGTCCGGTAGCCACGTGTGAACCGGCCACATCGGCACCTTAACTGCGAACGCCAGCAAAAACGCGATAAATATGAGCACTTGCGGCGCCAGCGGCAATGGCAGCTTGTGATAATCAAGGATCGAGAAACTTCCCCCTGAGACCTGATAGAGATAAATGAATGCTACTAGCATCAACAGTGAGCCAAGCAGCGTATAGAGGAAAAACTTGATTGCCGCGTACACACGGTTGGGACCGCCCCAAACGCCAACAATAAGAAACATAGGAATCAGCGAAGCTTCCCAGAATACATAGAACAAAATTGCATCAAGGGATGAGAACACGCCGTTGACGATGCCGGACATGATCAGAAACGCACCCATGTATTGCGAAACGCGGCTGGTTATCACCTCCCACCCCGCAATTACCACCAGCGGTGTTGTGAAACAATTTAACAGAATCAGGGGCATGGCGATTCCGTCCACACCCAGGTGATAATGAATGTTGAATCTTTCGATCCAGGAACCGTGTTCCCCGAACTGCATTGCGTTCGTTAAAGGATCGAACTGTGTATAAAGCGGAATTGCAACCAGGAATCCCGCTACCGAGCCAATAAGCGCGATCCATCTTGCCAGTTGGGCATTTCGGTCGCCACCAGTAGCGAGCACTGCAATTCCAGCCGCAATCGGCAGCCAGATAATCAGACTTAACAGGGGAAGGCCAAACAGCATTTTTATTCCGTTTTATTCATTGTCGCGCAGAGAAGCGGAGCCGAAACCCTTAACAACCTAACCTCTTGCTTTTATTTGTTTACGACCCGAACAACCACAAACTCATCAATGCGAATACACCGACTATCATGGTGAACGCATAATGGTAGATATAGCCGGACTGGAAGCGGCGTATCAGCAAGGCGGTTCCGGCCACCACCCGCGCTGTGCCGTTGACAAAGAACCCATCAATTACCCTCACGTCACCGAACTTCCATAACCCGCGGCCAAGGGCGCGTGCGCCTCCTGCGAAAAGCCAGGAATACAGTTCGTCAATGAAATATTTGCGGTCAAGTACTGTATAGAGCGGCCCGGCGGCTTGCCTGATTTTTTCCGGCAGACGGGTGTTCGCAATGTATAAGTACCAGGCGGCGAATATTCCCCCACTGGAGAGCCAGAATGGCAATGTTGCGACAGAATGCGCCATCATTCCTACTATTCCCTGGAACTCGGCCTCCAGCTTTGCAATAGTGTCATGCTCGGGAAGAATTTGTATGGCGTTGCCGAAATAGTCTCCAAACAACATAGGTGCGATGAACCAGCCCGCGCCAAGGGCAGCCATTGCAAGGATGACAAGAGGCAGCGTCACAACCCACGGTGATTCATGCAAGTGCTCCTCGGTATGATGATCCATCCGAGGCTTTCCGTGGAAGGTCATGAACATTAGCCTGAAGGTATAAAAGCCAGTGATAAAGACAGTGGTTACCGCGCAGAAGTAAGCAAAGCCGGCACCCGGAAGGGTTGCAAAATGTACTGCCTCGATGATGGCGTCCTTCGAAAAAAAACCGGAAAAACCGGGAACGCCTGCGCTTGCCAGCGCCGCCATGATCATCGTCCAGTAGGTGATGGGCATGTATTTCTTAAGTCCGCCCATCTTGCGCATATCCTGCTCGTGATGCATGGCAATGATGACAGACCCGGCACCGAGAAAAAGTACGGCCTTGAAAAAGGCGTGTGTCATCAAGTGGAAAATGGCAGCAGGATAGGCGGACGCACCCAGCGCAATCGTCATGTAGCCAAGCTGAGACAGGGTTGAATATGCAACCACGCGCTTGATGTCGTTCTGCACTATCGCCACCAGCGCCATGAAAAGGGTCGTTATGCCGCCAATGACCAGTATGAATGACAATGCGGTTTCAGTTAATTCAAACAGCGGCGACATGCGTGCAACCATGAAAATACCCGCGGTGACCATCGTCGCAGCATGAATCAGCGCTGAGATAGGGGTTGGGCCTTCCATGGAATCAGGCAACCAAACATGCAGCGGGAACTGCGCGGATTTACCCATCGCGCCTACGAACAATAGGATACAGATTGCAGACAACACGGCCCACTGACTACCGGGAATGATCTCAACCGTCTGCGCAGCGACCTCCGGAGCCTGGGCGAAGACAGCTGCGTAATCCAGCGTGCCGAAGTACACTAGGACCAGGCCGATGCCAAGCAGAAAACCGAAGTCGCCTACGCGGTTGACAAGAAACGCTTTTAAATTGGCGTAGATAGCGGACGGCCGTGTATACCAGAACCCGATGAGCAGATATGAAACCAACCCCACCGCTTCCCAGCCAAAGAAAAGCTGCAGAAAGTTGTTGGACATCACCAGCATCAGCATGGAGAAGGTGAAAAGCGAGATGTAGCTGAAAAAACGCTGGTAGCCGGGATCCCCGTGCATATACCCGATGGTATAGATGTGCACCATGAGCGAGACGAAGCTCACCACCACCATCATCGTGGCCGAGAGCTGGTCGATAAGAAATCCGACCTCAAAACGCGTATCGCCGGCCGTCATCCAAGTGTAGACGCTGCCGTTATAGACATTCCCTTTCAATACATCCAGGAATACAGCTATGGAACCGCCCACGCACACAAGCATGAATGCAATCGTTGTCCGATGACTCCAGGACGGGCCGATTACCCGCCCCAACAGCCCGGCGATGAGCGCTCCTGCCAATGGCGCCAGCGGCACTAATAGATAAAGTTTTTGCATCTCGGTCATGGAAAATCAGTTTTTCTTATATTGGCCGGCTAGTAACCAACCCTCGGTCAATGCTCAGCCGATCCCCGGCTGCCTCATTAGCGGAGAACTCATCCCTTGAGTTTGTCCAGATCATCCACGTTGATAGTGCGCAGATTTCGAAAGAGCACCACCAGTATCGCCAAGCCAATAGCTGATTCCGCCGCCGCCACCGTAAGGATGAAGAAGACGAAGATTTGGCCTGAAGCGTCCTGGAGGTAATGGGAGAACGCGACAAAATTCATGTTTACCGCCAGCAACATCAGTTCGATCGCCATCAACAGGATAATCACGTTCTTCCTGTTCAGGAAAATACCGACAATGCTGATGGCGAACAGAATCGCCCCGAGAACAAGATAATGGGATAACGAAATCAAGCTAGCGCCCCCTCTTCAGGACATCAATGTTGTGCTTCTTATTCTTTCTTCTCCGATGGCATCGACACCATCCGTATCCGATCCGCGCGTTTTACCGCCACCTGCTTGGCGACGTCCATCGACTTGTTCCCGCTGCGCTGCCGGAGCGTTAGTGCAATCGCCGCGACAATTGCCACCAGTAGAATGACCGCTGCCAGCTCAAAGGCATAAACATATTCCGTGTAAATCAGACGGCCGAGTTCCTTCGTATTGCTGTAATCGGCACCGCGCGCCGGTGGAGGCGGCATTTCCTCCAGGCCGAATTGCTTGCCCATGAGCACCATGGCCATTTCAGCCGCCATCACAAGTGCCAGCAATGCCCCAAAAGGAAACCACTTGAGGAACCCCTCACGCAACCTGTCGATGTTTATATCCAGCATCATTACAACGAACAGAAACAACACCATCACTGCGCCAACATATACCAGCACCAGGGTGATCGCGAGAAATTCCGCTTCTAGCAACAGCCACAGGCCGGAGGAGGTAAAAAAAGCCAGCACCAGCAATAATGCTGCATGCACCGGGTTACGCGCGGTAATCACACCCAGAGCAGACAACACCAGTACGGTGGAAAAAAAGTAAAAAATTATATCTTGAAAGCTCATGTGGGCACTTCTATAAATTCTTTTCTAATTGGTTGATTTGCCCTCAGCTGCGCCACCAGACCACGCGCTTGAGCGAACACTGCAGATCAAGTAGATACACCACAGGCGCCTGCATAAATGGTAAAAATCGCCCTGGCATCCGGATTAAGCCGGTGCCCGTCCAAAAGCTCCTGGCTGCGTCTGGGTGGCCGGGCCTAGCGATAGCCCGCATCTGCTGCCCTGTCCTTAGCTATCTTTTCCTCATACCGGTCGCCGACAGCCAGCAGCATTTCCTTGGTATACATGAGGTCGCCACGCTTCTCGCCGTGATACTCCAGAATATTGGTCTCGACAATCGAATCCACTGGACAGGATTCTTCGCAGAAGCCGCAGAATATGCATTTTGTAAGGTCAATATCATAACGTGTGGTACGGCGCGTGCCGTCCTCGCGCTGCTCGGATTCAATCGTAATCGCAAGCGCGGGACAGACTGCCTCGCACAGCTTGCATGCGATACATCGCTCTTCTCCATTTGGGTAGCGGCGCAACGCGTGCAGCCCGCGGAAGCGGGGAGATAGGGGCGTCTTTTCCTCAGGAAAGAAAACAGTGATTTTACGTGCGAACAAATACCTTCCGGTCAGCATCATACCCTTGAGCAACTCGAACAGCAGGAAAGTGCGGAAAAAATCCTTGATGCGGTTCATGGCTTTTCCCTTTCTCAGTGAAACCACAAATTAAGAGGGAATGCTTCGCGCAGCGATGACGGAAGCTGCATCACTAGGCCCAGCAGCAATATCCAGACAAGCGTGATCGGAATGAAAACCTTCCAACCCAAACGCATAATCTGGTCATAGCGGTAGCGCGGGAAAGTGGCGCGAAACCATAGGAAACAAAAAAGCAAGACTGATATTTTTAGAACGAGCCAGATGAAACCGGGAATTAGTGTAAACGGCGCGACGTTGACCGGTGGCAGCCATCCGCCCAGGAATATGATACTGGCAAGCGTAGCCACCAGGATCATGTTCGAATATTCCGCCAGGAAAAAAACGGTGAAAGCCATGCCTGAGTACTCGACGTGGAAACCCGCGACGATTTCCGACTCGCCCTCGGCCACGTCGAAGGGTGCACGATTGGTTTCGGCGACACCCGAGATGAAGTACACCAGAAACATGGGAAATAGCGGAAGCAAGTACCAGTTGAGCAAGCTGCCCCCCTCCTGACCCTTGACGATATCTCCCAGGTTCAGGCTCTGCGACATCATTAATACGCATACCAGCGCGAAGCCCATCGCCAGCTCGTATGACACCACCTGGGCAGCAGAACGCATCGCGCCCAGAAAGGCATATTTGGAATTGGATGCCCACCCCGCAATGATAACCCCATAAACTCCCATCGAGGTCATCGCCAGAATGTAGAGCAGGCCAGCGTTGATGTCCGCCAACACCACCTCGGGGGAAAAGGGCACCACCGCCCATGCTGCCAGGGCTGGCGCAAATGTAAGCACAGGTGCAAGTATGAACAGAAATTTGTTGGCTCCGCTGGGAATGATGATTTCCTTCATCACCGCTTTGACCGCATCAGCGATCGGTTGCGCCCACCCGCCCAGCCATGGTATGCCAAAAAAAGTGACCCGGTTAGGTCCGACACGCAACTGCATGTAGCCGATGATCTTGCGTTCCGCAAACGTGAGATAGGCCACCGCGAGCATCAAGGGCAGTATGATTGCCACGATCAACAGCACGTTCTTCGTCACGAGGAACAGGGCCGGCCCCCACTCGGCGCCGAAAAATTCTCCAAACAATTGTTGCGCGTATTCCATCAAATCATCCTGGTCTATTCCATCACTGTCTTTCGACGGCGATTTCCCCGAACATTCCGCCTAGCGCCGCAGTCAACGGGTGCGCCGACACGACGCGCACACAGTTGGCCGGAAGACCGTCGTCCTGCGCTGCGGCGAGACATGCTTCACCTTCGCCTTGTTTCAGCCTGACGCCTTCCCCAGGACCAATACCGAGTTTGTCCATCAAATCACGCCGCATCCATGCCACCGGCTCGGCCGCATCGCGTGTGCGCTGCAACGATTCGGCACGGCGCACGATTGGATCTGCCTGGTAAATCGGCACCTCGCCTATACGCTGGATATTCGCGTCCTCTACCGCTAGCGCCACATCTCCGACCACAAAACTTTTCAAGTAATTGTTCAAAACAGCGGTCACATCGTTTCCACCGGGTAAAATCTCAGCTCGCACCTGCTCCGGCGTTTCGTAACCAAAACCATCGATCTGTAGCATATTGCCCAGCACCCGCAGCACCTTCCAACCGGGACGTGTCTCGCCCAGAGGTGCCACCACGCCGTTGAAACTTTGTACCCTGCCTTCAGTACTGATAAATGTACCGGAAGTTTCAGTAAACGGAGAAATAGGAAGCAACACGTCGGCATAGTCCCCTTGCAGGATGGCGTTACTTTTATAGGCGGACATGAGCACCACCAGCTCCGCCGCGCCGAGTGCCCGCCGCGTTTCCTGCGGATCGTAACTATCGAGATCCGGTTCCAGGTTCATCAGGATGAAGGCGCGGCATGGCTTGGCATCTTTCGATCCTAGCATCCGAGACGCATCCACGCCCGTCGATGCGCCCTCCCCCGTGCTGTCGCCCATCCCTGCATCCTTATGATCTCCGGGAATTGCGCCTGCAATGTAGGCGCCTACACTATTGGCGGCCTCCCCCAGGACGCCGAAAGGCGTCTCGGTAATTTCCCCGAGCTGCTGCGCGAGCCCGTAAATATCGGCATATTTCGGATGATGCTGGGCCAGGTTGCCCAGAAAAATTCCTGCCGGCTTGCTATTGATGAGGCTTTCGGCTATGGCACGTGCGGTGTCGGTCACCTGCACGCCGCTCAGCTTCGCTCCGGCGTTCTCAGGGAGTTCCATCCCTTTCGATTCGGCCGCGGCTTTCACAACCTGCGCCAGCATCTGCGCCATTGCAGCGGGGCCAACAATGGCCCGATTCGCCACCTTGCAAAGCAGATCGTCATCCACCGGATTGATCAGATTTAACTGCGCTCCCTGCTTCACCGCCTGACGCAAACGCTGTGCCATGAGGGGATGATCTTTGCGAAGTACGCTGCCGATGATCAAAGCCGATTTCAAGCGGGACAGATCGGCAACCGGCATGCCTAGCCATGGTGTGCCCTGCAGATATGCATCTGCACGGAAGTCGCATTGGCGCAGGCGGTGATCGATATTACCGCTGCCCAGTCCACGAACGAGCTTTTGCAATAAATAGAGTTCTTCAAGCGTGCTGTGAGGAGAAGCGAGCGCTCCGATATACTGAGCGCCGTGTTTTTCCCTGACCGCGTTCAATCCGTTGGCAACAAATTCGAGCGCGGTTTGCCAGTCGCATTCCTGCCATTGACCCTCACGCCTTATCATCGGCTTGGTCAAGCGCTCCTCGGAGCTCAACCCCTCGTAGGAAAAACGGTCCTTGTCGGATATCCAGCATTCGTTGATTTCCTCGTTCTCGCGTGGCAGTACCCGCATTACGCGGTTCTGCTTGACCTGGACCACAAGGTTGGAACCCAGGCCGCAGTGCGGACTCACCGATTTCCTGCGGGACAATTCCCATGTTCGCGCCGTATAACGAAATGGTTTGCTGACCAAGGCCCCGACGGGGCAGAGGTCGATCATGTTGCCCGATAATTCGGAGTCCACCGTGCTGCCGACAAACGACAGGATCTCCGCGTGCTCACCCCGGCCAGCCATGCCAAGTTCCATAATTCCCGCAATTTCCTGGCCAAAGCGCACGCAGCGTGTGCAATGGATACAGCGAGTCATGTCAGTGGAAATCAAGGGGCCCAGGTTCTTGTTCGCCACGACGCGTTTGGCCTCCGCGTAGCGTGAGGAACTCGACCCATAACCCACTGCCAAGTCCTGCAACTGGCATTCACCGCCCTGGTCACAAATTGGGCAATCCAGCGGATGATTAATCAGCAGGAATTCCATTACCCCTTTCTGGGCGGTTATGGCCTGGCCTGAGTGAGTCGATACCTTCATGCCTTCCATCGCCGGTGTAGCGCACGCCGGCAGGGGCTTGGGAGCCTTCTCCACCTGCACCAGACACATGCGGCAATTGGCAGCGATCGAGAGTTTCTTGTGGTAGCAGAAATGCGGGATGTATATACCAAGCTGGTTGGCGCCATCCATCACGGTACCGTTCTTCGGAACGGAGACCGCTTTACCGTCTATCTCAAAATTGATCATCGGTTGCATGCTTTAGTATTAATGGGTGGGCACGAAGGAGAAAATCACTCTGACCACGGCGCTGCTATTCCGGTTACACCAGGCATTGCTTGTGCTCGATATGGTATGCGAACTCATCACGAAAATGCTGGATCATGGCACGAACCGGCATCGCGGCCGCATCCCCCAGCGCGCAAATCGTTCGCCCCTGAATATTATCAGCAACGTTATTGAGCAGATCCAAATCGTCCATCCGCCCTTTTCCGGTTTCGATGCGATGCACCACGCGATAAAGCCAGCCAGTACCCTCCCGGCACGGTGTGCACTGGCCGCAGGATTCCTCATAATAAAAGTATGAAAGCCGCTCCAGCGCTCTAACCATACAGGTCGTATCGTCCATGATGATGACGGCGCCGGAACCCAGCATGGAACCCGCCTTGGCTATGGAATCATAGTCCATGTCCGTCTCCATCATAATATCTCCAGGTAACACCGGCATGGATGAGCCGCCCGGGATACAGCCCTTCAGTTTACGCCCACCGCGCATACCCCCCGCCATTTCCAGCAGCGTCTTGAATGGGGTGCCTAGCGGGACCTCATAATTGCCCGGCCTGTTGACATGCCCGGAGACCGAGAAAAGTTTTGTACCGCCGTTGTTGGGCTTTCCCAGCTGCAAAAATTTCTCGCCACCATTTCGAATAATCCAGGGCACCGAGGCAAACGTCTCGGTATTATTAATGGTGGTTGGCTTGCCGTAGAGCCCAAAACTTGCCGGGAACGGTGGCTTGAAGCGGGGCTGGCCTTTCTTTCCTTCGAGTGATTCCAGCAGCGCCGTCTCCTCGCCGCAGATATAGGCGCCGTAACCGTGATGGTTATATAGCTGGAAGCTGAAATCCGACCCGAGGATATTGTCTCCGAGCCACCCCGCAGCGCGCGCCTCCTCGACCGCCTCTTCCATCCGTTCATACGTGTCCCAGATTTCGCCATGGATATAGTTGTAGCCCACCTTGATACCCATCGCATATGCGCCGATCGCCATGCCTTCAATCAGGATATGTGGGTTATGCCGCATGATGTCGCGGTCCTTGAAAGTACCGGGCTCACCCTCATCCGAATTGCACACCAGGTATTTTTCGCCCTCATACTGCTTGGGCATGAAACTCCACTTTAATCCGGTCGGAAATCCTGCGCCGCCACGGCCGCGTAGCGCAGATTTCTTAACTTCCTCTATTACCTTTTCAGGCGGAATCTTTTCCTCAAGAATTTTTCTCAGCGCAACATAGCCCTCGCGCCGTTGGTAATTCGGTAGACGCCAGTCATCCGGGTCCGACTGGTTCAACCCGGCCAGTAACACCTGGGTCGGCTGGGTCATTTGCTCAACTCCTCCAGCAATTGGTCGATGTTCTCGTTGGACATGAAACTGCACATGCGTTTGTTATTAACCAGCAGCACGGGCGCGTCGCCGCAGGCTCCCATGCATTCGCCTTCCTTCAACGTAAAGCGCCCGTCAGCGGTCGTGTGATTGAAACCGATGCTCAGTTTTTGCTTAATGTGAGCAGCAGCATCATTGGCGCCGGACAGTGCGCAAGGCAGATTCGTGCAAACGGTAATTTTATATTTGCCCAAGGGCTGCAAATTGTACATGTTGTAGAAGGTCGCGACCTCATACACCGCAATCGGCGGCATGCCAATATAATCCGCGATAAAATCCATCGTTTCGGTAGCCAGCCACCCCTTCTCATCCTGGGCAATTGCAAGCGCCGACATTACTGCCGATTGGCGTTGATCAGCCGGGTATTTTTCCAGCTCGCGTTCAATCTTTTTTATGGATTCTGCACTTAACATCTTATTAACCGTTACCGTAAAAGCGTAAAAGAGCTTACCGGTCGATTTCTCCAAATACGATATCTTGCGTACCGATAATGGCGACAACATCAGCGATCATGTGTCCGCGCGACATTTCGTCGAGCGCCGCCAAGTGCGGAAACCCTGGTGCGCGGATTTTCAGGCGATAGGGCATATTGGCGCCGTCCGATACCAGATAGATACCGAATTCTCCCTTGGGGTGCTCCACCGCGGCGTAGGCCTCACCGGGAGGCACATGGAAGCCCTCGGTAAAGAGCTTGAAATGATGAATCAGTTCTTCCATGTTCTGTTTCATATCCACCCGCGCGGGCGGCGCCACTTTATGGTTATCCGTGATCACGGGGCCCGGGTTCTTCCGCAGCCACTCGATGCACTGCCTGATGATCCTGTTCGACTGGCGGAATTCTTCAATCCGTACCAGATAACGATCATAGCAATCCCCATTTACGCCGACGGGAATATCAAAATCCATCTGGTCGTAGACCTCATAGGGTTGCTTTCTCCGCAAATCCCATTCCACGCCGGAACCGCGCAGCATGGGGCCCGTGAAGCCCAGCGCTTTGGCGCGCTCCGGAGTAACAACCCCAATGCCTACAAGGCGCTGCTTCCATATCCGATTATCGGTCAATAGCGTTTCGTACTCATCTACATAACCGGGAAATCGGTCTGTAAAATCCTCGATAAAGTCCAGTAGTGAACCGGTACGGTTTTGATTGCGCAAGCGGGTGCTTTTTTCGTCATGTATCTTGGAAGCCTCGTACTGCGGCATTGATGCAGGCAAATCGCGATAAACTCCGCCAGGCCGATAGTAGGCCGCGTGCATCCTTGCGCCCGATACGGCTTCGTAGCAATCCATCAAGTCCTCGCGGTCCCGGAATGCATAAAGAAATACCGTCATTGCGCCTACGTCCAGGGCGTGGGCACCCAGCCATAAAAGATGGTTGAGTATTCGAGTGATCTCGTCGAACATCACGCGAATATATTGAGCGCGCAACGGTACTTCCAGCTGAAGCAGCTTCTCGATCGCCATTACATAGGCATGCTCGTTACACATCATCGAGACATAATCCAGCCGATCCATGTACGGAACCGACTGTATGAATGTTTTGTTCTCGGCAAGCTTTTCAGTTGCACGATGCAGCAAACCGATATGTGGATCAGCGCGCTGTATCACTTCGCCGTCCAGTTCCAGTACCAGCCGTAACACGCCATGTGCCGCGGGATGCTGGGGGCCGAAATTCATGGTGTAGTTACGTATTTCAGCCATGTTTCAAAAACCCCCTGGATAAACTAGACGCAAAGGCGACCGTGCCCCTGTGACGCAAACACCCGGAAGGAGATCGCCTTTCCGACTTCATTCGCTATCCCCATAATGCTCTTCACGGATCACCCGCGGCGTGATCTGCCGGGGTTCGATACTGACCGGCTGATAGATTACCCGCTGCTGGTCGGGGTCGTAACGCATTTCCACATTCCCGCTCAGTGGAAAATCCTTGCGGAACGGATTGCCGATGAAACCGTAATCGGTGAGAAGGCGCCGCAGATCCGGATGACCCGTAAAGACTATCCCATAGAGGTCGAATGCCTCGCGCTCGAACCAGTTAGCTGACGGCCATATTTCAATTACGGAATCCACTACGGGAAATTCGTCATCGTCCGCAAAAGTCTTGAGCCGCAACCTGTGGTTATGATCGAGCGAAAGCAAATGATAAACAATGGCGAAACGCTGCCCTATCCGGTCATCCTGAGGCCCAGACTCGGAACCGTACGCGGAGTAATCCACGCCACACAAATCGATGAGCATCTCGAAGCGCAGATCCGGATGATCGCGCAACGTTTCCATCACCTGCAACAGGTCGCCTGCGGGAATCGATGCGGTGAGTTCACCCAATTGCGCACTCATGCTGACGAGTTTATCGGCCAGCACATTTTGCAGGCAAAAGGAGAGCGTTTCCAGACGAGAGGACGTCATATATTACTTAACGGGCAATGGTGTTGGTGCGGTGGATTTTGTTCTGCAGCTGGATGATGCCATAGAGCAGCGCTTCTGCCGTTGGGGGACAGCCGGGAACATAGATGTCTACCGGCACAATTCGGTCACAGCCCCGAACCACGGAGTAGGAGTAATGATAATAACCCCCGCCATTGGCGCAAGACCCCATGGATATCACCCACCGTGGCTCCGCCATCTGGTCATAAACTTTGCGCAGGGCCGGAGCCATCTTATTACACAGGGTGCCCGCCACAATCATTACGTCCGATTGGCGGGGACTGGGACGAAATACGATGCCAAAACGGTCGAGATCATAACGTGAAGCGCCAGCCTGCATCATTTCCACAGCACAGCACGCGAGCCCAAAAGTCATCGGCCACATGGATCCGGTACGGCCCCAATTTATGACTGAATCCAGACTGGTGGTGATAAAACCTTTATCCATCACTCCGTTTGCACTCATAGTCTTAGTCCCACTCCAAGGCGCCTTTCGTCCATTCGTAAATAAAGCCAACGATAAGAATACCCAGAAAAACGATCATTGCGACAAAACCAAATAAGCCGATCTCATTCAAAACAACTGCCCATGGAAACAGGAAAGCAATCTCCAGGTCGAACAAAATGAATAAGATCGCCACGAGATAGTAGCGGACGTCAAATTTCATGCGCGCATCTTCAAACGCTTCGAAGCCGCATTCATACGGGGAAAGCTTCTCGCTGTCAGGACGATTGGGGCCAAACCACCAGCCGAATGCCATAGGCACCACGCCAACCGCAAGGCCAACCAGGATGAATAACAGGATAGGGAAATAATTTTCGAGCATCGCGTGATAAAAAATAAAGAGCGAGAGATCAGGCAAAGTTTTACATCGAACTGTTACCCTTATTCCCTGCCCTATTTCAACTGGTGCCGACGGCGAGACTCGAACTCGCACAGCTTTCGCCACCGCCCCCTCAAGACGGCGTGTCTACCAATTTCACCACGTCGGCGGCTTAATTTGAGTTCTAGTCTGAGACCTATCGGATTAGAACGCAGCTTTGGTCAATTGTTCAACTAGCTCATCATTTAATTACTTTGGTATCTCTGTAGCCTTTGAGGTTCCTTCTTCCGCCGGACGCGGCTGTGGCGGTTCCGCAGGCTTCGACTTAACCTGCGTCGCCTTTTCCATCACTCCCCCACTCTCGGTCTTGTTGGTTGAAAGATAAGTAAGACCAAGACTAGTCACAAAAAAAACCGCCGCGAGCGCCCCGGTCGTCCTGCTCAGGAAATTGGCCGAGCCGCTGGCGCCAAACAAGCTTCCCGATGATCCACTGCCGAAGGCCGCGCCCATGTCGGCCCCCTTGCCATGTTGCAGCAGAACCAGAACGACGACGCTCACCGCCGATAGGATGTGTACTATCCAGATAAATGTTTCCAAGAGCCTGCTCCAGGTGAGTTAATTTTTTGCAGCGTGGCAGATGGCCACGAATTCGTCGGCAACCAGGGAGGCCCCGCCGATCAATCCCCCGTCTATATCAGGCATGTCGAATAGTTCGGCCGCATTGCTTGCCTTGACGCTGCCGCCATAAAGGACCTGCAATTCGCCGCCGACCGCGGAATCAATCGCAGCGACCCGGCCACGGATAAAGGCGTGAACGTCCTGCGCCTGCTGCGGCGTCGCGGTTTTACCGGTCCCAATTGCCCATACCGGTTCGTAGGCCAGCACAGATTTAGCAAGCGCGCTCGCGCCCGTCAATCCGACCACAGCGTCCAGTTGTTCCGCCACCACCTGCTCCGTAATGCCAGCTTCACGCTGATCGAGCGTTTCACCCACACACAGGATAGGAATCAAGCCTGCGGACTGAGCTGCCTTGAATTTGAGCGCCACCACACGATTGTCCTCGCCATATAGTGCCCGCCGCTCCGAATGACCGATAATTACATAGCGACAACCAAAATCGACCAGCATGGCGGCGGAAACCTCGCCCGTATAAGCACCCTTCTCGTGTTCGCTGACATTTTGTGCGGCCCAGGACACATGTGTGTTCCCTAGTACGGACTGTGCTTGGGCGAGATAAGGATAAGGCACAGATACGGCAATACCGACTCCCTTCAACTCTACGGTCCGAGAGATGACCGCGTTCAGTAAATCTTGATTTTGCGCGATGCTACCATGCATTTTCCAGTTGCCCGCAACCAGCTTTGAACGCGTAGCCATGAGAGAAGCCGCCTTGTCCGTATGTCAAAGCTGCGAATGTTACCCGTGAATGAATACCGGGTCAATCATTGGGGTCTGCTGCTAGGCCTCGACAAACGTCGGGGACAAAAACTCAACAAGCGCGAGGGGGAAGAGGAGCAGAAAGTGTTGGGGCGCAGGCCAGAGCTAGCTATAATACAAAGAGCGGAACCGCTCTATACGTGCCCGAACACGTAAGATTTTAGCCAAACCGCCCGGTAATGTAATCTTCAGTCTGTTTATTTTTTGGTTTGATGAAAATATTGTCCGTTACATCAAACTCGATGAGTTCACCCAGGTACATATAGGCTGTATAGTCGGACACCCGGGCCGCCTGCTGCATATTATGGGTGACAATAAGGATCGTAACTTTATCCTTCAGGTCGGTGATAAGCTCTTCAATACTGGCGGTCGCGATAGGGTCGAGCGCGGAGGTCGGTTCGTCGAACAACAGGATCTCGGGGTCGGTAGCCAAGGCTCGGGCTATGCACAGGCGTTGCTGCTGACCACCGGACAGATTGAACGCGAGCTCATTCAGTCGGTCTTTTGCTTCGTCCCACAAGGCTGCGTTGCGCAGGGCTTCTTCCACTTTCTCATCCAATATGGCGCGCTGCCGAATCCCTCGCACACGTAGACCATACGCAACATTCTCGTATATGGATTTCGGAAATGGGTTCGGTTTTTGAAAAACCATACTAATACGCATCCGTACTTCAATTGGATCGACTGCCCGCGAAAGGATATTCACATTATCCGGATGTAGAATAATCTCGCCCACATAACGGTTACCGGCATAGAGGTCGTGCATGCGGTTAAAGCAACGCAAAAAAGTTGATTTCCCACACCCCGATGGCCCGATCAGTGCTGTCACCTGCTTCTCATGTAACACCATATTGATGTTTTTTAGCGCGGAGAACGAACCGTAGTAAAAACTCAGGTTTTTCACTTCGGATTTATATTGTGCAGGCGCTGGTTCCGCTTGGGGATCAATCGCTGCCACGGCGACTACCATTTGATATTTTTCCGCATGCGATAGCGCAAGTAGATAGCAAGCGCGTTCATTGTAAGCGTCATTACCACTAGTACCAACCCGGCAGCGGCAGCATTAGCTTGAAATGCCTCTTCCGGTCGCGAAACCCAGTTGAACATTTGGATCGGCATTACGGTGAAAGGCGCCATCAGCCACTCAAAAGATAGAAAAGGAAGGTCGTCCTTAAAAGGGGACGGCGGCAAGAACGCGATAAATGTTAGCGCTCCGATCGTAATGATTGGCGCTGTCTCTCCAATTGCCCGGGCCAGGCCGATGATAACACCTGTCAGGATCCCGGCTGCGGAATACGGCAATAAGTGGTCGGACACCGTTTGCCATTTGGTCGCGCCGAGCGCATAAGCGCCTTCGCGAATAGCCACGGGAATGGCACGTATGGCCTCCCGTGTGGCCACGATCACGACGGGCAGAATCAGTAAAGCCAGCGCAAGCCCTGCTGAGAGAATACTCTGGCCAAAACCAAACTGGTGCACGAACAGACTTAGAGCCAACAGTCCGTAGATAATGGATGGAACGCCGGCGAGATTAGTTACATTGATCTCGATGATTTCCGTAATGATATTTTTTGCGGCATATTCTTCCAAGTAGATACCCGCACCAATGCCCAGTGGCACCGCCGCAGCCGCAGTTACCAGCATGACAAGGGTCGTACCAACCCAGGCCGAAAGTATGCCCGCTGAGCCTGCACGTCTCGAGGGGAAAGAAGTGAAGAAATCCCATGACAACCGTGGCAGCCCGTCTATCAACATGTGAGAAAATAACGCCATGAAGGTCAAGATCGCGATCATCAGCACAAACACGCCAACAATCATGAACGTGAGATCCCAAGCCTTGTGGCGGGCAATAATGCTCCGGATCTCGCTCAGGTCCTGGTCGTCTCGCATCGACTAAGCCGTTTAAGAACGGCAACTAATTGAATTCATAATAAAAGAGGAACTTAACAGCAGAATCAAGCAAAGTAGCGTGAAACAATGCGCTCCTTCAATATACCTCGCGATACCGCTTGCGTAAAATGTGTCCAACGATATTGAATCCAAGCGTCAATAGCAGCAATGTGAGTCCAGCGGCAAATATGGTCTGGTACCCGATGCTGCCATGCGGGAGGTCTCCGAGGCTCACCTGTACGATATAGGCCGTAATAGTAGCTGCGGGTTCCGTCGGATTCCAGGTCAGGTTGGGCTGCATCCCGGCCGCCACGGCCACGACCATGGTCTCACCAACCGCACGCGATATACCCAAAATATAAGCTGCGGCAATACCGGAAAATGCTGCCGGCATGACGACCCTGATAGCGGTCTGCAATTTTGTCGCCCCCATCGCGTATGAGCCCTCTCGAAGGTTCATGGGCACGGCACGCATCGCATCCTCAGCCATCGAGCTTACATAGGGAATGATCATGATTCCCATCACGAGCCCGGCGGATAACAGGCTGAAACCCGGCAGGTCGGGGATAATTTTCTGTAATAGGGGTGTTACAAAGAGTAATGCGAAGTAGCCGTATACAACAGTAGGCACCCCCCCCAAAAGCTCAAGAAACGGCTTTGCGATCTCGCGCACGCTAAAAGGCGCGAATTCGGAAAGATATATCGCCGTGATCGTCCCAAGCGGAATAGCGACCAGGAGCGCCACCCCGGAACTCACCAGCGTGCCCGAGACCAGCGGAAGTATGCCGTAATGCGCGTTATCAAATAGTGGCGTCCATTGCGTATCGGTCAGGAAATCCCATATCGGAACATGTTCAAAAAAAACGACGGACTCCGTTACCAGCATTACCACAATAGCCAGGGTGATTGCGACCGAGAGAAATGCCATCAGGAACAGTAACGTTTCAATCAGGCGTTCCCCGAGGTGGCGGCGATAACTGTAACCGAGACTTTTTGTGCGAGCGGGCGCGTCGGAGGACTGGGCTATCACTGGCGAGAACATTCGAAAAGAGGACGTTTTTTGACAGGCTACATATTAGGAGGGAAATGTTACAGTTTCGTGACGTAGAGAAACTGGAGATAATAAATCGCAGGTCGAACGGGGTGAAACGGGTGTATGAATGGATCTCTCCATAGGCTGGATTCGCTGTGAGCCAGCGAAACCCAGCCTATGGAGAGAGATTATTGACGATTTCTGAAATGGGGTGGCATGGAAGAAGAAAATCCGTGCTGAAGGGCGCCAACGGGGATATGCGCCATCACTGAGCGCTCAGCCGCGCCTACTCCTCATCCTCATCGTCGTCGTCATCATCTTTTTTCTCGGGTTTGAGGACCATCTTGCCCTGTTTTTTGCTCTCGTTCAAGTCGGTCTCGGGGGCTTCCTTGTGCACCAGGTTC
>Ga0111538_10004339_pt1 | contig 19749 bp, 15 predicted proteins | sample SoiMethybrSBSTD1_FD_79669 | JGI IMG/M metagenome (GOLD analysis project Ga0111538, IMG submission 79669) | Bulk soil microbial communities from a Populus tree surrounding site in Tennessee, USA - Soil MetaG P. TD hybrid SBSTD1 (version 2)... | ecosystem: Environmental > Terrestrial > Soil >...
CATGCAGGTCTATGCCACAATATTTCACGTCGCCCTCCATGAATAAAGTTTGGTTCGCACCTTCACTTTATCCACTCCGGCTCCCGCCGGAGGGAGGGCGGCGGCTAGATGATTATCAGACCTCACCAACGTACTGATTGCACGGAGTAATGCGCTCGAAACGTCACGTCTTTTCGCCTTAAACGGGCATTTCTGGCAGCGAAAACGCGCCTCTAAGACTCCGTGTCGCCGCGCAGTTCTTCAGGGTGTGACCAGACTCATGCTGCGCGGCACGACAGGGGCGGGTGGCCGGGGGCGGTTAGTGGGCCCACCTTAAAAAGAATCGGGACGCAGCGTAGCGCATGGGCTCCACCGAGCTGCGGCCGGGTGGCAGGGTGGGCGGTGAGTGACACCGGTCCTCCAGTACCGGGTGCGGTCTCCAGAACATGCGACGGCCAAGTCACACACCACATGCGCTTAAGAGAATCGGGTAGTCGGTACCGGTTACCGCCTCAAGACAACACGATGGCCAAGTCTATTGCCTGATGCAGCGGGAGGATCGGGGGCAGAGCCGACCACCCTGACAGGACCCGGCCAGCAGCTCAACCCCATCCCCACCCTAACCCTCCCCTTGAAGGGGAGGGCAAGCATTACAAAACAAAAGCGCCCCGGACCACGGGGCACTTCTACATCAGCCGATGTGTGCGTCGGCTTACTCGTCGCGACCGTAATGCACGCGGCGATACGGCACGCTCGGCACGGCCTTCGAGATGCGCAGGTCGATCATCATGGGCCCGGGCTTCGCCACGAACTCCTTGACGCCCGCGGTCAGCTCGTCGATGGTCTTCGCCTGCTTGCCGCGTCCACCGAAGGAGACGGCAACCTTGCCCAGGTCCGGGGTCGTGATTTCGGAACCCCTGACTTCCATCTTGTGCGCGTCGAGCTTGTAGTACTCCGCGCCCAGCGCCTCGTTGTTCATCACGACCACCAGCAGCGGCATGTTGTAACGGACAGCCGTCTCGAACTCCGCGAGGTGCATCATCACGCTGGCGTCGCCGTCGAGCAGCATGGCGGGTTTCTTCGTCGCCACCACCGCCCCCATTGCCGCCGGCAGCATCTGCCCGATGCAGCCGAAGAAATGGCCGCCCTGCACCAGCCCGCGCCGGCGCGTCATCAGCATGCTGCAGAACGCCGAGGTCATGCCGCTGCCCGACAGCACGCCGATTTCCGGCGGCACGATCTGGTCCATGACCATCACTGCTTCGCGGGGATCCACCGTGCCCGGCTCGATCTGGAATTCGGTACGGTCCGCGTTGTGATTGACCAGCTTCGACTTCACGTCCGGCGTGCGGTAGCCGGTTCCCTTGACGCCGCGCGAGGCCAATAGCTTCTCCAGCTCTTCCACGCCGATCTTGGCGTCCGACTGGACGAAAGCGTCGGCTGCCTTGCCGCCGCCCATCATCAGATGCGCCTTCTGATCTATGTGCACGTACTTGGCATTCGGATACATGTAGCCGTTCTCGAGCGTGTGGCGGTTCAGGCTCGCCCCGACCCCGATCACGACATCGGCCTCGTGAGCCAGATGCATGGCCGTGCGCGAGCCATATACCCCGGAGATGCCGGCGTGGTACTCGTTCTCGTTCAGAAAGGTCTTCGTCAGAAGCGTGGTCATGATCAGCGCGCCGATACGCTCGGCAAGCTTGACCACCGCCTGCCCGGCACCCGCCCACTGCGCGCCGCGGCCGACGATGATCACCGGCTTCTTGGCGCCGGCGATGATGTCGGCGGCGCGCTGCAGTGCTTTTTCGTCCGGGTGCACGGCGCCGCGCGTGAAGTACTCGGAGGACGGCTTGTACGGCTCGTCGTCCGGGAAGTTCTTCTGCTGGATATCCATCGGGCAGGAGAGCATGATCGGCCGGTTTTCGAGCTTGGCCAGGTAGAACGCCTTGCGCACCGCGTCATCCGCGAGATCGGGCGAGAGGAGCTGGACAAAGCCGCTTTCGCACGCTTCGGCAAAGCGCGGCTGGTTGTAGGCCTGCGCATATTCCTCGTCCGTGCTCGGCGCTTCGCCGCAGAAGGCGACCAGCGGCGAGCCGGCGCGACTCGCGGTCACGAGAGCGGTGGCAAGCTGCGTCACGCCGGGGCCGCACGTTGCAGTGGCGACGCCCGGGGTGTGCGTGGTCCGCGCGTAGCCGTCGGCCATGCCAAGGCCGGCGCCCTCGTGGCGGACTTCGTGGACCTTCACCCCCATCCGGTCGAGCTCGTAGATCCAGTACATGTTGCCGTCGCCCATCATGCCGAACGTGGCTTCGGTGCCTTCCGCCTTGAACGCCTCGGCCAGTCGCTTGTAAACCTTCGTTGCCATTTGCCCCTCTCCTTCAGGAATTGCCGTAACCAACGAAATGAGGGGACACTCCCCTCACACTCCCCTACATCAGGGCGTCTGTCCTTTCTGTTGACAGGCGCTCTACATGAATAGGCCAGGACGCGAAAGCGGCGTCACAGGGATTGCTATAGTAGTAGCTCAGCGGCGCAGGCGCCAGAAAAGTCCGCGTTCCTGGGCAAGCCGTGAGGGGCGCGTCCGCAATCTGGAAGTTTCGGCCCGGTTGCGGCTCTGCGCCGATTGCTGATAGAACGGATGAGACTCGCCACGAGGGAAAGCGATGACTACGAACGGCTGGGGACTGATAGGGACGGGCCGCATTGCGGACGATCGCATACTGCCCGGCATCAACGCATTCGCAGGCAACAAGCTGATCGGCGTCTGCAGCCGCGACCAGGGACGCGCCAACACTTTTGCCGCGAAGTTCGGCGCGCACCACGCGTATACGAGCTACGAGGAGATGCTGCGCAACCCGGACATAACGGTGGTGGCGATACACACGCCCAACGCGCAGCATGCCGACCAGGCCGTTGCCGCCGCCCGCGCCGGCAAGCACGTGTTCTGCGACAAGCCGATGGCGACGAGCGTCGCTGACGCCGAGCGTATCGTGCGCGAGTGCGAGAAGGCGGGCGTCAAGCTCGGGGTCAATTTTCACAACCGCTTCATGCCGTGCTTCATCGACACCCGGAAGATCATCGAGAGCAGCGAGATCGGCGAGCTGCAGGTGGTGCAGGTGGAAGCGAGCCCGGGCGCGCGCCCGGGCGGCAGGCTGGGAAGCTGGCGGGTCGATTCGGCGGTGGCCGGCCTCGGCACCACTTACTCCATAGGCGTGCACGTCTACGACATTCTGCGCTACCTGCTCGCCTCCGAGATCACCATGGTGTCGGCGTTCTTCGACACGCCGCGCAACGTCATGGAGGAGACCAACCTGTCGCTATTCCGCTTCGCCAACGGCGTGCTCGGCCAGTTGAGCGTGCACGAGAAGACGCCCTACCCTCACAACGATTTCGTGATCTATGGCAGCAAGGGCCGCATCCTGGGCAGGGGCCTGACCCGCAGCCGTGCCGGCGGCGAGCTACTGGTGACGACGGCGGACGGGAAAACGAGAACCACGGAATATCCGTCGGTCAACGCACACGCGGCGTGTGTCGCGGCGTTCAGCAAGGCGTTGATCGAGGGGCGCGACCCTGCGCCTTCAGGCATCGACGGGCTGCGCAGCGTGCAGTTGACGGACGCGATGGCGCGCTCGGCGCACGACGGCGTGCACGTCAGACTGGCGTCATGAAGCGGTTCGGATAAGGCGGTGCGGATAAGGCGGTGCAGACAAAGCGATGCGGGTAAAGCGGTGTGGATAGAGCGATGCAGTGAGGCGGCCGCAGTATCTGGACCGCTGTATCTGAACCGCTGTATCTGAACCGCTGTATCTGAACCGCTGTATCTGGACCGCAGTACGTGAGCCGTCAGGGCTTGCCGGGCACGGGCGGCGCTTCGAAATCGATCCGTTCGTGGACCGGCAGTCCCTGGAGGTGCCGGCGCAGGCAGTCCAGGCCCATTTCCACCGCGCCCAGGCGCACCCATTCGCGCCCGCCGACGATGCGGCTCCTGCGCGAGGCGACGCCGGTCCCGGTCGCAATCGCGATGCAGACCGTGCCGGCGAATTCGATACGGTCTGCTCCCTCGTCGAGATCGATCAGCACCGCCAGCGCGTGCGTGGTGGCGGTGCGATGTCGCGCAGCGCGAGCCACCGCCTCGGCGGTCTGAACGGAAATACCGCTCGCTGTCGGCACGCCGTCGAGCCCGACGGCAACGCACACTTCCCCCAGATCGCGCGCCATGATGGCCCGGCGCACGACGTTTTCCGCGCCGGGCAGATGCCCGATACGCGCGGAAATCTGCCCGCTCGTAAACGTTTCGACGATGGTCAGCACGGCGTGCCGCTTTTCGAGCTCCGCCAGCACGACGCCCTCCAGCGTCTGGTCGTCCTCGGCCAGGATGAAGTTGCCGAGCCGCTTGCGCACTTCCGCTTCCACGGGCGCCAGTATCCTGCCGATCTCGTCCATATCGGCGCCGCGCACGGTCAGCTTGGTTTCGAGCTGCGGGTAATGCGCGCGGAACCCGAGCTTCACGGCCCCGTCGGCTGCAAGGTCCTCCACCCCCTTCAACAGGGTATCGGCGTGCGATTCCCCGATGCCGTAGGAATGAAACCGCTTCAGGCGGATCGCAAGCTGCACGCCGCCTTTCGCGAGGAGCCGCGGGACGACCTGCTCCTCGAGCATGCGGCGCAGCTCGCGCGGCACCCCCGGCGTGAAGAAGAAGCGCGCCCGCCCGATGTCCACCGCGAAGCCGCACGCCGTGCCCACCGGGTTGTCCAGCATCTCGGCGCCCGCCGGCAGCATGGCCTGCTTGCGGTTGCTGGGCGGCATCACGCGGCTGCGGCGCTGGAAAAACGATTCCATGCGCGTCAACCAGTCCTCGCACAGCACGAGCTCGACGCCCGCCGCCTTCGCGGCGATCTCCTGCGACAGATCGTCCACCGTCGGGCCCAGCCCGCCGTTAACGATGACCGCGTCGGCGCGGCTCCCGGCCAGCTGGAAGGCGAGCAGCAGGCTCTCGCGGTCGTCTCCGACGGTCGTCTCCCAGGAGACCGATAGCCCGAAATCCTCCAGCTTCTGGGTGATGTAGCTGAAGTTGGTGTTGACGATCTTGCCCGTGAGCACCTCGTCACCGGTGCATATGACTTCGATACGCATGCTCTTACCTGTCTGCATTCATCTGCGACTGCATTTAACCCCAATTTGACCAGTCCCGCGTTAATAGCATCCGAGCCCGTGCGCCGGGAAGGGAAAGCGTGAACTGGTGCCGCTTTCGGGGATGATACCGGAAGCGGTCCGGTCAGCGGCCATGGGTCAGAGATCCCGAAGAGCGCCTATCAAACTACATGATAGGCGCCCTGTTGTAGGGGAGCCTGAGGGGAGGATCCCCTCATTTGTTAGTAACCAACAGGGAGCAGGCTCATGAACAGGCTGTCGATACTGCGGGTGGCGGTTGCGTCCGCCGCGGCATTCATACTTCTTGCAGGAAGTCCCGGAAACGCTGCGCCGCGCAAGACGCTGCAGGCGTTCACCAGCGAGCAGGAAATCACCGATCTGTTCAAGCGCTGGGCCGAGGACCACCAGCGGCGCCAGCGGGCCGAGCGGCGCAGCGCCGACCAGGCGAGCCCTGCCTCTCCCCCGCCTGCCATGGGAGCGCTGATGTCCGCGCCGGCCGCCAAGGCGGAGTCCGCCGCGGCCAAGGAGCAGGACTCGATCACGAACGTACAGCACGCGGGCGTGGACGAAGGCGGCATCGTGAAGCGCCATGGTGACTACCTCGTCATCCTGCGGCGCGGACGGCTCTTCACGGTCAGGGTGGGAGACAACGATCTCGCGCCGGTGTCGGTCGCCGATGCTTTCGGGAGCGGCATCGATCCGCGCGGCGCATGGTACGACGAGATGCTGATCTCGGGCGGCACGATCGCGGTTATCGGGTACAGCTATGCGCGCGGCGGCACCGAAATCGGGCTGTTCGAGATCTCGCCGGCCGGACGGCTCGCCTACAAGGCGACTTACCACCTGCGCTCGAACGACTACTACTCCTCGCGCAACTACGCGAGCCGGCTCGTCGGCAGCAAGCTCGTCTTCTACACGCCGCTCCATCTGAACCCCTGGGGCGGCGACCCCTGGGGCTCGTTCCCGGCGCTGCGCCGGTGGCGGCCCGGCGTCACCCCCGACGAATTCAAGCGCATAGCCCCCGCGACGCGGATCTATCGCACCGACGAGGAGATCGACCCGTACCAGGGTGTCGCGCTCCACACGGTGACGATCTGCGACCTCGCACGGCCGGAGCTGGATTGCGAGAGCACCGCCGTGCTCGGCTCGCCGGGACGGGTCTTCTACGTTGCGGGAGGCTCGGTCTACGTGTGGACGACACCAGGCCGCCGCTTGCGCGCGGGCACCGTGGCAGCGCCGGCGTCGGCGCTCTACCGTATACCGCTCGATGGCGCCGCGCCGACCGCGCTCAAGGTCGCGGGCAGCCCGATCGACCAGTTCTCCTTCCTGGAGGGCGGCGACGGTCATCTCAACGTGCTGGTCCGGGCCCAGGGGCGCGGCGAAGGCATGTGGGCGGCGGAAGCCAATGCGGGCGATTACGCACTGCTGCGCGTATCGCTCGCGAGCTTTTCGGACGGAAGGGACGCAGCCCCCGCCACAAACTACAGGCCGCTGCCCCGCCCGGACGGCCATGCGATACAGAACCGCTACGTCGGCTCGTACCTCCTTTACGGTACGGGCGCGGGCTGGAACCGCGCGCAGCGGATGTTGAACTCGCAGGTTTACGCCGTGCGTTACGCGGGCGACGCAAAGGCGCAGGAGATCTCCCTCGCGCACGGCGTGGACCGCATCGAGGCGCTCGGCGCCAACGCGGTGGTGATCGGCTCCGACGGACGCGACCTGCATTTCACCAGCCTGCGCCTGGGCGCAACCGCGCTCGCGCAGGACCGCTATACGCGCAAGGACGCGGCACAGGGCGAGACGCGGAGCCACGGGTTTTTCTACAGGCCGGAGAACGACAACGCCGGGTACGTCGGCCTGCCCGTCATCGGCGGCGACCGCGCCGCGGCCCGGCAGCTGCGGCAGGAGTCCGCGGCCGTGCTGTTCCTGCGCAACCAGTCGCTGCGCCTGACCGAGCTCGGCGCGCTCGACGCGCGGCCCGAGGCCGGCGTGAACGACGGCTGCCGCGCGTCCTGCGTCGACTGGTACGGCAACTCCCGCCCGATCTTTCTCGGCAACCGCGTGTTCGCGCTGATGGGCTACGAGATCGTCGAGGGCGCGATCGCAGGCAACGCGCTCACGGAAACGCGGCGCATCACGTTTTCGCCCATGACCGTTGGGCTGGCGAGGTGAGGCGCTGCGGGCCATACTCAGCCCTGCCCCAACCGTCCCATCCGCCTTGTTCTCGCAGGGTAGCCACTCCAGCCACTGGTCAGCATTGCGGCTTATGCATACAATCAACCAGCCGGCCATTCACCACCTGCGGCGAGCAGCCGGCGAAAACTCCCGGGTATCGAACTTCATACAGGCGCAACAGACGACATGAAGCTCTATTTTCATCCCGTATCCACCACCTGCCGTCCCATCCTGCTCTTTGCCGCCGACGAGGGGCTCAAGCTCGACACGCAGGTGATCGACCTCTTCAAGGGCGAGCACAAGCAGCCGTCGTACCTCGCGATCAATTGCTGCGGGCAGGTCCCCCTGCTCGAAGACGGGGATTTCCGGTTGAGCGAGAGCTCGGCGATCCTGAAGTACCTCGCCGAAAAAACTGGCTCGCGCGCCTACCCGGCGGGCGCCAGGGAGCGCGCGCGCGTGAATGAGGCGATGGACTGGTTCAACACCGGCCTCTATCGCGACCTGGGCTACGGGCTGGTATATGGGCAAACCTTGCCCGATTTCATCTACAGCGACGCTGCCGTGCAAAGCGCGTCACTCGCGCGCGCGCAGAGCAAGGCCAGGCGCTGGCTCGACGTTCTCGATCGCAATCTCATCGGACCGGACCGGAAGTTCATCTGCGGCAACGATATCACCCTGGCCGACTACCTGGGAGTGTGCTTTCTGACGGTAGGCGAGGTCGTTCGCCTCAGGTTCGATGAATGGCCCAACGTGACGCGCTGGATCCAGGGCATGAAGGCGCGTCCGAACTGGGCAAAAGTGAACGAAGGGTTCTACCAGTACTTCGTAGGCGGCTACAAGGACGGTAAGTTCATCGGCCTGTGAAAGGCGGACGAAACCCATGACCATCCGCGGCTTGCATCACAACGCCTATCGCTGCCGCGATTCCGAGGAAACGCGCGGGTTCTACGAGGATTTTCTCGGCCTGCCGCTCGCCGAGGCGTTCGAGATCACCGAAACCAAGAGCGGCCGCAAGACCAGCGTGCTGCATTCCTTCTACCAGATGGGGGATGGCTCGTTTCTCGCATTTTTCGAGGCGCCCGACAGGCCGTTCGAGTTCAAGGAGCAGCACGACTTCGATCTGCACATCGCGCTCGAGGTCGATGAAGCCACGCTCCACGCGATGTTCGCCAGGGGCAAGACCGCCGGCGTCGAAACGCGCGGGATCGCCGATCATGGCATCCTGCACTCGATCTACTTTCGCGATCCGAACGGCTACGTGATCGAGCTCACCGCCAGGATGCCCGGCCACGACAGCGCGATGGACCGCACGCGAAACAACGCCCGCAGCAAGCTCGATCGGTGGCAGGCGGCAAAACGGTGAGTGAACCGGCGGAAAAAGCGGCGCGGCAATAAACGGACGGAGGGTGGAAGGGAAAGGGTCGGGGAAGTTCGACCGGTCACGCGCGAAAGAAAGCGGGGGCTCCGTCCTCCCGGAGTTTACTTCATCAGGCCCGGCAGCCAGAGCGAGAGCGCCGGGATGTAGGTCACCAGCAGCAACGCGATGCACATCGCGCCGTAGAACGGCCACAACTCCTTCGATACCTGCTCGATGGTCACCTTGCCGATGGCGCAGCCGACGAACAGCGTCGGCCCCACCGGCGGGGTGATCAGGCCGATGCCCAGGTTGAGAATCATGATCATGCCGAAGTGCACCGGGTCGATGCCGAGCTTGAGGATCACCGGCATGAAGATCGGCGTGCAGATGAGCAGCATCGGCGCGAGGTCCATGAAGGTGCCGAGCAGCAGCAGCAGGATGTTGACCAGGAAAAGGAAGACGTACTTGTTTTCCGAGATCGAGAGGAAGAACGCGGTGATCTTGGCCGGAATCTGCATGATGGCCATCATGTAGCCGAAGGCGACCGAGAAGCCGATCAGCATCATCACCATCGCGACCGTCTTCACGACGCGATGGATGAGATGCGGCAGGTCGCGCCACTTGTAGTCGCGGTAGACGAGGAAGGTGACGAGGAACGCATAGACACAGGCCACCGCGGCCGATTCGGTCGGCGTGAACACGCCCGAGAGGATGCCGCCCATGATGATGACGATGGTGATCAGCCCCCAGAAGGCATCGACCACGATGCGCGGAATGTCCCGGAGCGCAATCGGCTCGGACTTCGGCATGTTCCTCTTGTGCGCGGTCCACAGCACCAGGCCGATCAGGCACAGGCCGAACAGCAGTCCCGGAAACACGCCCGCGAGGAACAGGTGCGCCACCGAGATGGTGCCCCCGGCCGCGACCGAGTAGATCACGGCGTTGTGCGAGGGAGGAATCAGCAGCGCCTGCACCGAGCCGCAAATGGTGACGTTGGTGGCGAACACGCGGGTGTAGCCCTGCTTCACCATCTGCGGAATCATCACCGAGCCGATCGCCGAGGTGTCGGCGACCGAAGAGCCGGAGATGCAGCCGAACAGCGTGCTCGCCAGCACGTTGACCACCGCCATGCCACCGCGGATGAAACCGACGAACACCTTGGCGAGCAGGATCAGGCGCGCCGCCATGCCGCCCTCGGCCATGATGCCGCCGGCGAGCACGAAGAACGGGATCGCGAGCAGCACGAAGTCGTCCGTGCCGTCCGAGATCTTGAGCATCACCGCCTCGAGCGGGATGTCGACGTACAGCGCCGCGATCAGCGACGCCAGCCCCAGCGCGTAGGCGACCGGGACGCCGAGAGCGCAGAGCAGCGCGAACGAGCCGAGCAGGGCCAGGATGTCCATCTATTCCAGTTCCGCGGCCTGGTCGCTGTACATGATGTCCGTCCTGGGCGGCTCGCCCAGCCAGATTTTCTCGACGATGAAGAGAAGGGTCAGCAGGCCGCCGATCGGGATCGGCATGTAAACGACGCCGACCGACAGTCCCGGAAACTCGGCCATGGTGTTGCCCCAGGTGAGCTGGCACAGGTGCACGCCGTAGCCGAACATGAAGGCGGCCGTGAGCAGCATGCACGCATGCACGCCCCAGATCATCGCCGTGCGCGTCTTCGGACCGACCGCGTTGATCAGCGCCTCGACCGCGATCTGCGCGTTGGCGCGGTAGACCGCGGCGCCGCCGACGAAGGAGAAAATCACCATCATGATCACCGAGGCCGGCTCGGGCCACTGCAGCGGGTCGTTCATGACGTAGCGCATGAACACACCGGAGGGGATCATCAGCGTGATCACCACCAGCGCCGTGCCGGAAATCACGATGCAGGCGAGGTACAGCTTTTCCATCGCCCGGCGATAGCTGTGTCTCATGGCCAAAAAAAAGGCCGCCGACCGCGGCGGCCCGCGGGCCTCCGAAGGAACGGTTACTTGGTGTCCCGGATGCGCTGGATCAGCTCGGCGTACTTCGAGCCGTACTTGTCGCGTACCGGCTGCGTCGCCTTGAAGAAAGCCTCCTTGTCGGCCGGTACGAACTTGATCCCGGCGGCCTTCAGCTTGGCCGTGGCTTCGCCGACATAGGCGTCCCACAGCTGGCGCTGCTCCAGCTGCGCCTCGCGCGAAAGCTTGCGGATCAGGTCCTGGTCGGCCTTCGGCAGCTTGTCCCAGCTGGCCTTCGAGAACACGAAGATCTCGGGGATGATGAGATGGCCGGTCAGGCTGTAGACCTTGCCTCTGGGCGTCTGATAGTGGTTCTGCGCGAACAAGGTCGGCTCGTTGTTTTCCGCGCCGTCCACCACGCCGCTCTGCAGCGCCTGGTGCAGCTCGTTGAAGCCCATGGCTATGCCGTTGCCGCCCATCGCGTTCATGGTCTCGACGAACACCGGGTTGCCCATCATGCGGATCTTCATGCCTTTCAGGTCGGCAGGCTTGGTCACCGGCTTGTCGGAATAGACGTTGCGCGTGCCGGCGTCCATCCAGCCCAGCGCCACCAGGCGCGCCGAGCTGTTGGTGAGCTTGTCGAGCATTTCGGCGCCGATCGGGCCGTCGATCACCTTGCGCATGTGCGCTTCGTCGCGGAACACGAACGGCATGTTGAACACGTTCAACTCGTCGACGATCGGCCCCATCGGGCCGACCGAGATGCGGGCGATCTGCAGCGCGCCGACCTGCGCCTGCTCGATCATCTCCTTCTCGCCGCCCAACTGCATCGACGGGAACATCTGGATCGAGTAGCGGCCGCCGGTGGCCTTCTCCAGCTTCGCGCCCATGCGCACGATCGCCTCGACCGTGGGGTAGCCGAGCGGGTGCACGTCGGTCGCCTTGAGCACCTGTTTCTGCTGCGCGAGAGCGCCCGTCGCAAAGGCGGCGCAGGCGAGCACTGCGGCGGCGCCGAGCGCGCCGAGAACGCGGTATGTCATGCGGTTTCCTCCCCCTGGGTTGTCATGCGTCAGACAAGTGGATTAGACTTCGCCGCCCCGGGGATTGTCAACGAGGCGGTGCGTTCGACGACCAGAAAGACTAGAACCTATTTCATATACAGGCACGTGTGCGACGGAGGCGAGGTGGGATGCAGTTCTAGGAGGATCGCGACGACGCATAGACTCTATGTTAGGAGCGACCGACAACGAAATGCGCCCAGATCGCCCCGTCCCCTTCGGGGTTGCGGCCAGGACGGTCGTCTGCTGCGTTACCCTCCTCGACAATATCGACATATTGCCTTCGTCGGGCGCCTTGCATACGGTCCGTCCTGGCCACAACGCATCACGCGCCTGTATATGAAATAGGTTCTAACCATGAAGAACATCCTGATCACCGGCGCCGCGGGCGACGCCGGTACCCACCTGCGGCGCGAGCTGAAGGGCAAGTACCGGATCCGTGCCTCCGACCTGAGGCCGCTCAAGAAGGCCGGCACGGAGACCTTCATGCGCGCCGACATCTCGAGGATGGCCGATGCGCTGCGCATCACGAAGGGCGTGGATGCGATCGTGCACCTCGGCGGCTATTCGGTGGAGGGGCCTTGGGAGGGGATCCTCAGCGCCAACATCGTCGGCTGCTATAACGTGTTCGAGGCGGCGCGCCGCAACGGCGTCAAGCGCATCCTCTTTCCGACATCCAACCACGCGACCGGTTTCTACCGGCGCGACCAGACCATCGACCACCGCGTCTACCCGAAGCCCGACAGCCGCTACGGCGTCTCCAAGGTATTCGGCGAGGCGCTGGGGAGCCTCTACGCCGACAGGTACGGCATGGAGTTCTTCATGATGCGCGTCGGCAACATCGGCCCGGCGCCGATCGACAAGCGGCGCCTGTCGATCTGGATCTCGCCGCGCGACCTCGCACAGCTCGTGGGCATCGGCATCGAGCACCCGGACATCAAGTTCGAAATCGTCTACGGAGTCTCGCGCAACACGCGCAGCTGGTACGACAATTCCAACGCGGCGCGCCTGGGTTACCGGCCGCAGGACGATTCCGAGACCTACGCGCAGGAAGTGCTCGCGCGCGAGAAGCCGGGCGACGCCATTCCGGAGACCTACCAGGGAGGGATCTTCTGCGTCGCCGAGGAAGTCCCCAACCCGGCGCCGCTGCCCAAACGCAGGAAAATCCCGCCTACCCCCCTTTGAGTCAGGCCGGCCCGTAACCGTGGACGATGCGGCGGGCGTGCACATCCTGTTCCTGGGATCGCGCGAAAACGCCCGCCGCGATGCGCATCAGGAAAGGCGCGTTTCCCGGGGAGCCGTCGCTAGCGGACAGCTACTTTCTCCCCCATTCCAGCACCTCGACCTTGACCCGCGTCTTTCCCTTCCTGCGGAAATCGAGCTCGGTCGCCACCGCTTCGGATACGTCGATGATCACGCCCCGGTGTTGATGCTCCGGCGCGGGGCCGCGGTCTACGATCCTGACCTCCTGTGAACGGCCGTTGCGCAGATTGGTCACCCTGGCCCGTGTGCCCGGCGGGTAGGAAGGATGGGCCGCGACCATTTCGGTCTTGTCGAATGCTTCGCCGCTGGCGGTTTTCCTGCCGTCGAGGCCCCTCCCGTAATATGTCGCCAGGCCGGTCCGCGTGGTCCTGGCCCGGGTTTCCTTTCCCGCGCCCGGCTTTCCCGCCCCGGATTCAGCGGCCGGCGCGTCCGCCGTTGCGAGCAGCGCGGCCGCCAGCAGCAGAGTTGAAAGAACCGGCTTGAGCTCCACAGCGGAATACCACGCCCATCCTGTTGATTATTATTACAAAATGACTTATGATGCGCGGCCGCACTAAAGCGCACCCCGCGCGGCCCATGCACGGACAGACATGAACCTCGAGCAGGAAGTTTCGCGGCGCCGCACCTTCGCCATCATCTCCCACCCGGACGCGGGCAAGACCACACTCACGGAGAAGCTGCTGCTGTATGCCGGCGCGATCCACATCGCCGGCAGCGTGAAGGCGCGCAAGGCCGCGCGCTACGCCACCTCGGACTGGATGGAGATCGAAAAGCAGCGCGGGATCTCGGTGGCGAGCTCGGTGATGCAGATGGAGTACCGCGACTGCGTCATCAACCTGCTCGATACCCCCGGCCACAAGGACTTCTCCGAGGATACCTACCGCGTGCTGACCGCGGTGGATGCCGCGCTGATGGTGATAGACGCCGCGAACGGCATCGAGGCGCAGACGCTGCGATTGCTCGACGTGTGCCGCGCGCAGGCGACCCCCGTCATTACCTTCGTCAACAAGATGGACCGCGAGGTCCGCGAGCCGATCGACCTCGTGGACGAGATCGAGCGCACGCTGGAGATGCCGGTCGTCCCGTGCACCTGGCCGGTGGGGATGGGCAAGGGCTTCAAGGGCGTGTTCGACCTCCGGAGCGACAGCATGCGCGTGTTCCGGCCCGGCGAGGACCGCGTCGGAAACGACGACGAGGTCATCGCAGGCATAGACAACCCGGAGTGCAGCGTGCGCTTCGGCGATTTCTTCATCCGCGCCCGGCAGGACATGGGGCTGGTGAAGGGCGTATCGCCCGCCTACGACCGGGAAGCGTTTCTCGCGGGCAGGCAAACCCCGCTCTTTTTCGGCTCGGCCATCAACAATTTCGGCGTCAGGGAAGTGCTGGACGCGCTCGTGGAGTTCGCGCCGCCGCCCCGGCCGCGCAAGGCCATCCAGCGGCTGGTCGATCCCGTGGAGCCGGAGTTTTCCGGCGTCGTATTCAAGATCCAGGCCAACATGGACCCGGGCCACCGCGACCGCATCGCGTTCATCCGCGTGTGCTCGGGTCATTTCGAGCGCGGCATGCGCCTCACGAACTACCGCACCGGCAAGGAGTTCCGTCCCGCGAGCGTAGTGTCGTTCCTGTCGCAGCGCCGCGAGCTGGTCGAGGACGCGTACGCGGGGGACATCATCGGCATCCCCAATCGCGGCGTGCTGCAACTGGGCGACACGCTGACCGAGGGCGAAGACCTCCAGTTCACGGGGCTGCCCTTCTTCGCGCCCGAGCTGTTCCAGACGGTCGAGATCGCCGACCCGCTGCGCAGCAAGCAATTGCGGACCGGGCTCGCGCAACTCGGCGAGGAAGGCGCGATACAGGTGTTTCGCCCGGTCGGCGGCGGCACGCTGCTCCTGGGCGCGGTCGGCAACCTGCAGTTCGACGTCGTCGCGCACCGGCTGCGCCACGAGTACGGCTGCGAGCCGCGCCTCGTGCCCGCGCGCTACACGATGGCGCGCTGGGTCACGGCGGACGATCCGAAGGAAATGAAGCGCTTCATAGACGCCAACGCCCATCGCATCGCGCACGACGCGGTGGAAGCGCCGACCTTCCTCGCCTCCCACAAGGCCGAGATCGAGGTCGCGCACGAGCACTGGCCCAACATCCGCTTCCACGCCCTGCGCGAGCACGCGGGGCTGGTGTTCCACTCGGATCCCGTCTGACAATCCGATTTCAGCGCCATGAGCGCGGCATGCGGCGTTAGAATCGTCACATGAGCGCGGTAGCGGAACAGACAGCAGTCGACTTCGCCCGCCAGCGCGACGTCGTCGCCGCGCTGCGCGCCTTCCTGCCGGGGCCGGCCGTGCTGTGGGAAACCGAGGACGTCACGCCCTACGAATGCGACGGGCTGTCGGCGTACCGCCAGGTGCCCATGGTGGTCGCGCTGCCCGACACCGAGGTTGAGGTGCGCCGCATCCTGCGCACCTGTCACGGACTGCGGGTACCCGTCGTCGCGCGCGGCGCGGGAACGGGCCTTTCCGGCGGCGCGCTGCCGCTCGGTAACGGCGTGCTGCTCTCCCTCGCGCGCTTCATGCGCATACTGGAAGTGGACGCCGGCGCCCGCACCGCCCGGGTGCAGCCGGGGGTGCGCAACCTCGCGATTTCGGAGGCTGCCGCGCCGCACGGCTTGTACTACGCGCCCGACCCGTCGAGCCAGCTCGCCTGCTCCATAGGCGGCAACGTGGCCGAAAATTCCGGTGGCGTGCACTGCCTCAAGTACGGGCTCACGGTGCACAACATATTGAAGCTCCGCGTGGCGACCGTCGAGGGCGAGATCCTGGAGATCGGCTCCGACGGCCTCGACGCCGCGGGCTACGATCTGCTCGCGTTAATGACCGGTTCCGAGGGACTGCTCGGCGTCGTGACGGAAGTAACCGTCAAGCTCCTGCCGAAGCCCGAATTCGCGCAAGTGGTCATGGCGGCGTTCGACGACGTGGAAAGCGCCGGCAATGCCGTCGCCGGCATCATCGCCGCCGGCATCATCCCGGCCGGACTCGAGATGATGGACCAGGCGGCGACCCGGGCGGTCGAAGACTTCGTGCACGCCGGTTACCGGACCGACGTCGCCAGCATCCTGCTGTGCGAATCGGACGGGACGCACGAGGAAGTGGCGGACGAGATCCGGCGCGTGCAGGACGTGCTGGAGAGAACCGGCGCGGTGCAGACGCAGGTCTCACGTGACGAAAAAGAGCGCCTGCTTTTCTGGGCCGGCCGCAAGGCGGCGTTCCCCGCGTCGGGCAGGATCTCGCCGGACTACTACTGCATGGACGGCACGATACCGCGCAAGCGGCTGGGCGAAGTGCTGCGCAGGATCGCGGAGCTCGAGCGCAAGTACGACCTGCGCTGCGCCAACGTATTTCACGCGGGCGACGGCAATCTCCATCCGATCATACTGTACGACGGGAACAAGCCGGGCGAGCTCGCGCGCACCGAGGAATTCGGCGGCGAGATACTGGAGATCTGCCTCCAGGTCGGCGGCACCATCACCGGCGAGCACGGCGTCGGCGTCGAGAAGATCAACCAGATGTGCATCCAGTTCGGCTCGAGCGAGCTCGCGACGTTTCACGCGATCAAGCGCGCGTTCGACGAGCACGGGCTGCTGAATCCCGGCAAGATGGTGCCCACGCTGCACCGCTGCGCGGAGTTCGGCCGCATGCACGTGCATGCGGGACATCAAAGGTTTCCTCAGCTTCCGCGCTTCTGACGGGCATGACCGGTGACATGGCAAATACAAGGATGAAAGCGGAAGGATGAAGGATGACCTTGCTTGAGAGGTCCGGACCTTTCGTTCCCTCGGTCCGAAGCTTGCACGCACGGCCGCCGGCCGGACGAGAGTGAAAGGGAGGGACCTGCTTTGTCGCGCATCGACGCGGGGTCATCCTTCCACGTTCATCCTTCATCCTTCGTATCATGCGCCACTCCATGCAGGATTTAGTCGATCACCTCGCCAGCACCATCCGCGATGCGGCCGCACAGAAACGCCCGCTGCGCATCCGTGGCGGCGGCACCAAGGACTTCTACGGCGGAGAGCTGCGCGGCGAGGTCGTGGACGTCACCTCATACCGCGGCATCGTCGAATACGAGCCGACCGAGCTGGTGATTACTGCCCGGGCGGGCACGCCGCTCGCTGAAGTCGAGGCCGCGCTGCGCGAGAAGGGCCAAATGCTGCCGTTCGAGCCGCCGCATTTCGGCAGCGGAGCAACGTTGGGCGGTTGCGTCGCCGCCGGTCTGTCGGGGCCTCGCCGCGCCTACGCGGGGGCGGTGCGCGATTTCGTGCTGGGCGTGCGCCTGCTCGACGGCAAGGGCGAGGATCTCCGCTTCGGCGGACAGGTAATGAAGAACGTGGCCGGCTACGACGTCTCGCGTCTCGTGGCGGGATCGCTGGGCACGCTCGGCGTGCTGCTGGAGGTATCACTCAAGGTGCTGCCGCTGCCTCCCATGGAAGCGACGCTGATGCGCGCGTGCAGCGAGGGCGAGGCCCTCGAGTCCATGAACCAGTGGGCGGGAAAGCCGTTGCCGGTTTCGGCCACGTCTTTCCACAGTGGTGACTTCCGCGTACGACTCTCGGGCGCGCGTCCGGCGATAGAGGCTGCGATCGGGAAAATCGGCGGCACCGTGGTCGATCCCGTGCCGGCAAGCCGTTTCTGGACGGGAATCCGCGAACAGACCGATCCCTGGTTCGAAGGCGGACCGTCGCTGTGGCGGCTGTCGGTGAAGTCCACGACGCCTCCCCTGCGGGTGCCCGCCAGGAACCTCATCGAATGGGGCGGCGCGTTGCGCTGGCTCAAGACGGACGCCGACCCCGTGTCCGTGCGCAGCGCCGCAAAGGCGGCCGGCGGCCACGCGACGCTCTTTCGCAGCGGCGACAAGTCGGCGGGCGCGTTCCATCCCCTCCCGGAAGGCCTGGCGGCCATCCACCTGCGGCTCAAGCGCACTTTCGATCCGGCTGGTATCCTCAATCCCGGTCGGCTCTATCCTGATCTCTGAGACTGGAGACCGGAGACTGGAAGATGGAAGCCCTCCCGGGAATTGCGGATGTCTAGGGCGGCCGTTTATGAGATAGCTTCTTAGTCTCCAGTCTCAAACCCTGAACTTCATGGCAAATAATTTTCTCGAGCAGCTCGTCGCCGAGTGGTACGAGTACCGCGGCTACTTCGTGCGGCGCAACGTGCCGGTGGGCCGGCGCTCGAGGGGCGGATACGAGGCCGAGCTGGACGTGGTGGCGCTCAATCCGGAAACCCGGCATCTCGTGCACCTGGAGCCGTCCCTGGATGCGGAGAGCTGGGAAACGCGGGAGCGGCGATTTCGCAGGAAGTTCGACGCCGGCCGCGAGTACATCCCGGGCCTGTTTCCCGGATTCGACGTGCCCGGCGAGATCGAGCAGATCGCCATACTGGTATCCGCGAGCAAGGCGAACCACCCCACGCTGGGCGGCGGGCAGGTGCTCCTCGTCTCCGACCTCATGCGCGAAATCATGGAAGAGCTCTCCGACAAGAAGATCTCCGAGAACGCCGTGCCGGAGCATCACGCGCTGCTGCGCACGCTGCAGCTGGTCGTGGAATACCGCAAGAAGGTATTTGCAACTCTCCGCTGATGCGTCGCTTGCAAATACCAGGATTCGGGAATCGGGATTCAGGATTCGGCGTTCATCTGCGTTCGTCTGCCGTTCCATTATTGAATTTCTTGGCGGCCTTGGCGTCTTGGCGGTTCGATCCTCGTGCAAACCAATCTAGCTGACTTCATCAAAGACACTCCCGAAGGCCGCGACGCCGACGCGATCCTGCGCAAGTGCGTCCACTGCGGCTTCTGCACGGCCACCTGCCCCACCTACCAGATCCTCGGGGACGAGCTCGACGGCCCGCGCGGGCGGATCTATCTCATCAAGCAGGTGCTCGAGGGCGCAGAGCCGACCGTCAAGACCCAGCTCCACCTCGACCGCTGCCTCACCTGCCGCTCGTGCGAGACCACCTGCCCTTCCGGCGTCCACTACAGCCGCCTGCTCGACATCGGCCGGCATGTCGTCGATCAACGGGTCCCCCGTAAAGGCTGGGCAGCGGTCGAGCGCAAGGTGCTCCAGGCAATAGTCCCGCACTGTTCCAGGTTCGGGCCGCTGCTCAAGCTCGGGCAACTCGTGCGTCCGCTGCTTCCCGGCGCGCTCAAGCGCAAGGTGCCCGAGGTCGTGGCGTGCTCCAGGGACTGGCCTGCCCAAGTCCACGCAAGGCGCATGCTGGTGCTCGATGGGTGCGTGCAACCGGCGCTCGCACCGAATACCAACGCCGCGGCCGCACGCGTCCTCGACCGGCTGGGCATCGCGCTGCTGCGCGCGTCCAGCGCCGGCTGTTGCGGGGGCGTCTCCTTTCATACCGGCGCGGAAGACGAAGCGCGCGACTACATGCGGCGCAACGTCGACGCGTGGTGGCCTCATGTCGAAGCGGGCGTGGAAGCGATCGTCATCACGGCCAGCGGCTGCGGCACGATGGTGAAGGACTATGGGTATCAGCTCTCCCGCGATCCCGCCTACGCCGACAAGGCCCGCCGCATCTCGGAGCTCGCGAAGGACATCAGCGAAGTGATCGTGGCCGAACAGAACAAACTGCCGTCAGGGGTCAGGCGTCAGGCGTCAGGCGTTCCCCCTCAGAGAGTGGCCTTTCATTCCCCTTGCACGCTGCAGCACGGCTTGAAATTGAAAGGCACGGTCGAGGCGCTGCTGACGTCGCTTGGCTATGAATTGACGCCTGTCCCTGATGCGCATCTGTGCTGCGGCTCCGCCGGCACCTACTCTCTCCTCCAGCCCGAGCTCGCC
>Ga0111538_10004341_pt1 | contig 19745 bp, 10 predicted proteins | sample SoiMethybrSBSTD1_FD_79669 | JGI IMG/M metagenome (GOLD analysis project Ga0111538, IMG submission 79669) | Bulk soil microbial communities from a Populus tree surrounding site in Tennessee, USA - Soil MetaG P. TD hybrid SBSTD1 (version 2)... | ecosystem: Environmental > Terrestrial > Soil >...
GCGGCCACGTACTTGTTCAAGATATCCGTGGCGGTCGGACCAGTCGTCCCCGGCACGATCTCGACGATGTTCGGGTCCTCCACGGGGAGGCTGTACTGCTTCAACAGACTCGGCACCGGCTGCGGGCGGATCTCTCCGTTGTGGCAGCTGTTGCACGTCACGACGCGGGCGCCGCCGAAGTGCGTCGTGTTGATCGCCTTGACCATCGCGATCATCTCGCGCGCGCGACGCTTGCGCGGCGTGTCCTCGGCGAATTTCTCGAGGCTGTTCAGACTGCTCTCCACGTGGCAGTGCACGCAGTTCGCGCCGAGCGCGGCCGAGATGAATCCCATCGTGTCCCAGAACTCGCCCACCGGGATCCCGCGCAGCTGCTGGACGTTCTTGAAGACGTCCTCCGCCATGACCTGCTTCGGCGCCGCGGTGGCGGCGCGACCGCTCGTGGCTTGACCGTGAACCGAAGCTGCTGACAGCCCGCACAGGCCGGCGACCGCGACACCCGCAGCGAACCGGCGCATCTCGCACATCATCGGGGTCTTCACCCTTTCACGGCGCGGGCGATCGGCTCGCGCGTCCTCATTGACAAGATGCAACGTCGCGTGTAGTTTACCCGCGAACAACACGAAAGACCATTCTTGCGTTTTGGGAAAGAGAGACATGCGCTACCTGAAAACGATTCCCATCATCCTGCGCATCGCGATGTGTGCGGCGGTATTGGCGCCGGCGTCGCTGCTCGCGCATCACGGCAGCAACATCTCGTACGACATGGACCATCTGTGGACGACCAGGGCCACCGTCGTCGAGTTCAAGTACAAGAACCCGCATCCGTGGCTGACGTTCACGCGCGTGAACGAGAAGGGCGAGACCGAAACGTGGACGGCGGAGCTCGTGACCAATCCGACGTTCCTGCTTCGGGCCGGCTGGACGCAGAGTCGCACGCTCGAAGCCATGAAGCCGGGAACGATCGTCGAGTTGACGCTCGGAACCGCCCGCGTCGGCGGATTCAACGGCTGCGTGCGCACGATCAAAAACGAGCAGGGTGAGCTGATCGTGAATTCAGGCGGCGCCGGTGGCGATGCGCCCGTGGCCCCGGGTGAGGCGCCGACACGTCGCGGTGGCCCGGGTGCCGGCGGCCAGTAGCACGTGCGTTCACAAGGAGCGTCTATGCGAACTCGCTTCCTGCTCGCCGTCGTCTCGATCGCGATCACGATTCCGCTTCTCGTCGCCGCACAGCAACCCCGCGGTCGCGGCGCCGGTCCGGCGCCGCAGGGCGCCGGCGGTGGCGGCCGCGGCGGAAGCGGCAATGTGCTTGGCCGCGGCGCCCCTCGTCTCGTGCCGGACAACCAGCCGTTCGATCCGAAAGATCTCTCCGGCGTGTGGCTCGGCAACAAGTACGGCTTCAACGAAATGTACGAGGCGCCGATGACCGCCGAAGGGAAAAAGAAGTTCGATGCGCAGAAGCCCGCGTATGGCGCGCGCGTCGGCACGCCGGCGGCTGCCGATGCGAAAGTCCCGATTGGACGTCGTCGCGCGATCCCGCCGGCGCAGGGGAACGACTACGTCGGCGGCTGCAACCCACTCGGGCTGGTGCGAATGATCCTCTACGACCCCGCGCCGATGGAAATGATCATGACGTCGAACCGGATCATTCAACGATTCGAGTGGACGTGGGATCACCGTGAGATCTGGCTCGATGGTCGGCCGCCTGCCAAGGTGGAGGAGTACCTGCCTCGCTGGAACGGCTATTCGGCTGGCAGGTGGGAGGGCAACACGCTCGTGGTCACCACGACTGGTCTGGACGATCGGCAGTGGCTGGATCACTTCGGTTACCCGATCAGCGATCAGGCTCGCGTCGAGGAGCGATGGACGCGGAAGTATCACAACATCATGGAACTGCAGATGACCGTGACCGATCCGCGCATCTACACGGAACCGTGGAAAAGCGATCTCGTGACCTTCCGCCTTGCGGGCGCAAACGATCTGTCCGCAGGGACGGGGTGGGCGAGCATGGCGGAAGACAAGTGCGTGCCGCTCGACGAGGTCGAGCAATACAACCGCAACGTCCGAAATCCGGCAGGCGGCGTACCGGGCGTCGGGAATCAAGCCAAGTAAGTCGAGCCACTCGAAAATTTGACGTCGGAACAACTCGATCAGGAGGACCGATGACGTTCGGTGCGCGCTCCATCGTGTGGGTGTTGCTCTCGCTCGTGCTGACCTGTGCCTCGGCGTGGGCGCAGGCGACAGCCAGTATCAGCGGCACGGTCCGCGACGAAAGCGGCGGCGTGCTTCCTGGTGTGACGATCACGGTCACGCAGACCGACACGGGTCAGGTGCGAACGGCGGTTTCCAACGAGACCGGGTCGTTTTCATTGCCCAATCTTCCGCTGGGCCCCTATCGGCTCGAGGCGACACTCCAGGGGTTCCGCAGCTACGCGCAGACGGGGATCGTCTTGCAGGTCGGCAGCAGTCCGGTCGTGAATCCATCGCTGAGCGTTGGCGCCATCTCTGAAAACATTCAAGTGACGGCGGCGGCAACGCTCGTGGAGACCCGCAGCGCCAGCATCGGCACTGTCGTCGAATCGCAGCGGATCGTCGAACTGCCGCTCAACGCCCGTCAAGTCACGCAGCTGATCACCCTCTCGGGTCTGGCCGTCCAGACCGGCAGCTCGCCGGGCTTTTCGATGAACACCGGCGTCCGCATCTCGGTGGCCGGCGGCAACGATTTCGGCGTCTCGTACTCGCTCGACGGCGCGCCGCACTTGAACAACTTCGACGGCACCGGCTTCCACCTGCCGTTCCCCGACGCATTGCAGGAGTTCCGCCTCGTCACCGGCGCGCAGGAGGCCTCCGGCGGCATCCGTGCCGGCGCGGCGGTGAACGCCGTGACCAAGGCGGGGACCAACGTGATGCACGGCGACGTCTTCGAGTTCGTCCGCGACAGCCGGTTCAATGCCGAAGACTTCTTCTCGCACCGCAAGGACGGCCTGAAGCGGAATCAGTTCGGCGGCACCATCGGCGGTCCGCTGGAGAAGGACAAGCTGTTCTTCTTCATCGGTCTGCAGGCGACGACCACGCGGCAGAACCCGCTCGATCAGCGGGCCTTCGTCCCGACCGCCGCCATGTTGGCGGGGGACTTCACGCAGTTTGCGGCGCAATGCAATGGCGGCCGTCCGCTGGGTGCCCCGTTTGTCGGCAATCAGATCAGCCCGGCATTCCTCAGCCCGGCGGCGGTCGCGATCTCACGCAAGCTCCCGCAGGGAACTGGCGCGTGCGGTGAGGTGTTCTGGGGCACGCCCGTACATCAGAACGAAACGCAGCTGCCGATCCGCATCGACTACCAGAAGAGCCAGGCGCACTCGTTCTTCGCCCGCTACATGCGGACCACCGATAGCCGCGCGCTGCCGTTCGACGAGGCGGGTGGCAACATCCTCGTCACCAACGCGCCGGGCTCCGACGATCGGGCGCACAACCTCACGGTGGGCCATACCTGGGTGCTCAGCTCGTCGATGGTCAACTCGTTCCGCGTGTTCGGCAACGACGTACTGGCGCGGAAGCCTGGCCCGCAGTTCTTCAGCCCGCAGGATGTCGGCATCAATGCCTACACCGACGTGCCCGGGTATATCCGACTGACGGTCGCCAACAACTTCAACGTCGGCAGCGGCTCGTTCACCTCGAACACCTACACGAAGGTGCAGAACTTCGGCGCCAGCAACGACTTCACGCTCGTCAAGGGATCGCACCAGTACGGGTTTGGCGGTCACTATTTATGGACGAAGTCCGATTCGGTGGCCAATGCCTTCTCCGTGGGTGCCTACACGTTCACCGGCCAGGTCACCGGCAACGCGCTGTCGGACTTCATGGTCGGCCGGATGGCGCAGTTCCGGCAGGCGAGTCCGAATCCGGTGCAGGTGACGCAGCCGGTCGCCGGGGCGTACGTGCAGGACACCTGGAAGATCACTCGCGTCACGCTGAATTACGGTCTGATCTGGAACCCGTTCTACTCGCTGAACTTCTACAACGGCGACGTCTACACCTTCGACCGTGACAAATTCCTCGCGGGCACGACCAGCACGGTGATGAAGAACGCGCCTCCGGGCTTCTTCTATCCCGGGGACCCCGGCTTCAACGGCAAGTCAGGTGTCAACGCGCATCTCAACTCGTGGGATCCGCGCCTCGGCTTCGCGTGGGACCCGACCAACGACGGCCGCAGTGCGGTGCGCGGCGGCATCAGCCTGGGCCACGATTACATCGCGCACCAGACGCACCTGAACACGTCCTCGTCATCGCCGTTCCGCCTGAACGTCCAGACCGCGAGCGTGTCGTTCGACGACCCGTGGGCGACGTACCCGGGTGGCAGCCCGTTCCCGTACGCCTTCAATCCAGCCAACCCGCAGTTCCCGGCCTATGCCGCGTTCCTGCCCATTCCGGCGGACTTGAAGCCGACCACCCAGTACTCGTGGAACGTGGGCTATCAACGGCAAGTATCCCGGCAACTCTTTGCGTCGGCCACCTACATCGGCACCAGGATCGACCACCTGCTGACCGCGGAGGAGCAGAACCCCGCACTCAACCTCGGGTTCGGGCCGTGCACGCTGTATGACGCCACCATCGGGGCCAATCGTCTGTACCCGGTGTGCACCACCGCCGCGAACGTTAATCAGCGGCGCGCGTTGAACGTGGCCAAGCCGGGCACGGCGCTCGGCTACATCACGGAGTACTCGGACAAGGCGTACCAGCACTACAACGGCATGCTCCTCAACACGCGCCTGGATCTGAGCAACTATCTGAACTTCAACGCGAACTACACGCTGTCGAAGTGCAAGGGGATCAATTCCGGCAACCTGGTGCTCAATCCCGGCGCCAACTACCAGCACCAGCCGTTCCAGAACAACGGCCCGAACGACATCGCGCTCGACGAAGGACCGTGCAACGCGGATCGGCGTCATGTGTTCAACCTGACGTCGGTCTTCCGCACCGGCTCGTATGACGGCGTCCTGGGTGCGCTCGCGTCGGGGTGGACCGCGTCCAGCGTGATCCAGGTGCGCAGCGGAGCGCCGCTCAACATCACGACCGGCGCCGACATCGCGCTCAACGGGTTCACCGACAATGCGGCCACCCAGCGGCCGAGCATCGTCGCGGGTGTCGATCCCTATGGTGATCGCGACGCGCTGGTCGGATATCTGAATCTGGCCGCATTCACGCAGCCAGCCGCCGGCACTCTCGGCGATACGCCGTACAACTACCTGCGAGCTCCTGGCTTCTGGCAGTGGGATCAGTCGTTCGTACGCGGATTCACCGTCGGCGCCGGACGGCGGATAGAGGTGCGGGCGGAAGGGATCAACCTCGCCAACCATCTCAATCCCGGCAACCCCGGGATCGCGATCAACAACCCGAACACGTTCGGAAGGATTACATCGCTGGCCGGCGGCGCGACGCCGCGGATCTGGCAGTTCGCTGTGAAATACACCTTCTGATCGTGTCGGTCGTGAGCGGCGGTTCGGGAGCCGCGCAGACCCGGATTCGTCTGCGCTCCTGCGTCCTCGATGTCGACTCGAGACTCTTTTCTCGAGACGGCATCGAGGTGCCGCTTCCACCGAGGGCTGTCGAACTGTTGAAGCTGTTGATGGGCCAGGCGCCGAAGGCGTTCACCAAGACCGAGTTGCTCGATCGGCTCGGCGCGGACACGGCAGTGTCGCACCAGGCGGTATCCAAGCTCGTCTCCGACGTCCGTGCGCTGATTGGCGACAACGCACAGCGTTCACGCATCATCAGAACGGTCCCCGGTTTCGGCTACGCGTTCGACGTTGGAGTCGAGGACCGTGCGACCAGGACGTCCGCTCGGCTCACCTGGGCGAATCGCGACTTCCCGCTGCACGAGGGCGAGAACATCATTGGCCGCAGCCCCGATGTGGAGGTGCCGATCTATGCCTCGATCGTGTCGCGCCGACACGTGCGGCTCGTCGTTCACCGCGGGTCTGCGTACCTGGAGGATCTCGGCAGCAAGAACGGAACGTTCGTCGGGGACCAACGCATCGTCGAGCCCCGGCTCCTCCGCGACGGCGACGTCATCAGGGTTGGCGACTACTACTTTATCTACCGAACGACGAGCGCCTACGCGGAGACCGTGACGCGCTACACGTGACGATCGACTAGAGAGGTGAACACGAAGGCGCCTCTCGATCCATGCGCCGGCCGGGCCGGCGTCGCGGTGTGCTCCGTGCGCCTCCTCTAGAACTGCACTTTCACTCCGAACTGGAACTGACGTGCGCTTCCCACGATGCCTGTGAAGGTTCCAGCGGTGGGATTCACCGCGCCGCTTCCGGCAAAGATCCCGGCGCTCGGCACGTTGAAGTTGGTCCGGTTGAACACGTTGAAGACCTCCGCCCGCAACTGGACGGACCACGGCCCGATACCGCTGACGTTCTTGATCAGGGCGGCGTCGACGTTCATGTAGTTCGGGCCGTTCACGAAGTTGCGTGGTGTGTTGCCAAGCTCACCGAGGCGCGGCAACTGGAAACACGCGGTGTTGATCCAGCGTGGATTGCCCGACGTAGGGAACCGCTTGTCGGCTGGCAGTACTGGATCGCCGTTGCACCCGGACGCGTTCGGCACGTAATTCGGTCGGTTGGCGGAGCCCTGGTTGTCGAAGGCGGTGATGATCCCGTTGGTGACGTTGACGGGCAGGCCGCTGCGGAAATTGAAGATGCCGCTGATCTGCCAGCCTTCCACAAAGGCGTTTCCCCTGAACGGCAGTTGGTACATCCCGTTCACGACCACGTTGTGCCGAAGGTCGAACGCGCAGCGTCCGAGATCGTCATCGGGCGCGTAGGGATTCTGGAAATTGGTGCCTCGATCGAGGCCCCAGCTGCCCGATCCCGTGTCCTCGCACTTCGACCACGTGTACGAGACCTGCGACTGCCAGCCGTTGTTCAACCGCCGCACGAGGCCCAGCTGCAGCGCCTTGTAATTCGAGAACGAGATGTTCTCGGCGAGGATCACCGGCCCGAAGTTCGGGTTGACCAGCGGGTTCTCGATCAGCGTCGTTCCGGTGCCGCTGCCGAACTGCAGGCCGAAGTTGTAGTCGGGATTCGGCGTCGCCACGGGCGGGTTCGCATCCCGCGCGCCGTAGTTGTTGCGCCCCGCCGAACCAACATAGGCAACGGTCGCCACCGTTTGATGCGCGAGTTCGCGCTGCACCGACACGTTCCACTGCATCATGTACGGCGTCTTGGTATTGAAGCGGTTCCACCCGAGCTGCTGCGACTGGCTCACCGCAACACCGGGCCTGCTGCTTGCCGGTGGCAGCTGCGAGAACGGCAGGGCGTTGCCGATCGTCGCACCAACAGCATTGGTGCCGCGCACCGTCACGAGCGAGTAGGGCGGCACCAGCGCATAACCCGGTTCGTAATCTCGCGCTTCGATGATCGAGTGGAAGATGCCGAAGCCGCCGCGCACTGACGTCTTGTAGTCGTGCGTCGGATCCCACGCGATGCCGATGCGTGGATCGAGGTTCTTCAGTGACGCGTTCTTGTCGTACACCCTGTCGACCGGAGTGAACGCGTTGGTGAGCACCGTGCCGATCGGCGAGCAGTTCGGCGTCCCAAGCGTGCACGGCACCGATCCCAGGAATGCCGGAACGGGGATGATGTGCGTCATCTTCCCGTTGTTCTCGGTCGGATTCGATGTCGGCGAATAACGCAGCCCGACATTCGCAGTGAAGTTCTGGCGGATACGCCAGTCGTCCTGCACGTATGCGACGTATTGATATTCAGTCCAGTCACGCTGGCCATCGGTGCCGGAGATGATCGAACCGTCCGTCAAGCGCGTCTGCGTCTGCAAGCCGAAGTACCGATCGGCCATGCCCTGCAGGAAGAGCGGGATGCTGTTGAAGGTCCACTCGCCTGCCGCCGGCGAGTTCTGGATTGCCGAAGGATGCTGCCGCGTCACCTGACCGCCAAAGCGCAGCGAGTGGGCGCCGCTGCTCCAGATGAAATCCTCACCGACGTTGACGCGGTCGTACATTAGCCGCAACGGATTCTGGCGGATCGGCCCGAGGATCGCACCGCCGCCGCTCAGCCCGGTGATCTGCGTGATGCGTCCGTCGGGCACGCCGGTGCCCGGATAGAACTCCATCTCCGAGTACTTCGTGTGGCTCAGGAGCTGATTGAGCGGCCGCATGTAGGCGACACGCGTGGTGCCGAGGAGCCGATTGGTGTAGACCCGCTTCTCCTCCAGCGTGAAGAACTGGTTGTGGCTCTGCTGATCGACGGGATAGAGATCGTAAGAACCGGCCAGGGGATCGGTGAGATCGGCGAAGTCGTACAGATACCGCGCGTAGAAGGAGTCCTTCTGCGACAGGTTCACGTCGACGCGACCGAGCACGTAGTTCTCCTGCCCGGGCTGGGACGCGTTGTAGACGACATTGCCGGTGCCGGTGGGCAGTCCGGCCGCGTTGAGGATCTCGTTCTGCGGCATCTCGACGCGCGCGTTGTAGAAGGCCAGGATCGGCTGGATCGCGGGCGCGATGGCGCAGGGACCCTCCGCCGGCGTGTTCCCCGTCGCCGTGCCGAAACACGTGTAGGTTCCCGCCGGTCCTTTCGCGCCGGCCGCGGTCGTCGGCAAGTACCCGCGACGCGCGAGTCCGTTGAGCACCGTGTAGCTATTGGTCACTCCCAGCTTCTGCTGCAGTCCTTCGTAGTTGACGAAGAAGAACATGCGGTTGTGCTGGATCGGCCCGCCGATCGTGCCGCCGAACTGATTGCGGCTGAACGGCGCCGGCTTCGCGGTGTCCTCACCGGGGTTGCGTCGCGTCTCGAAGAAGTGCCGCGCGTCGAATCGGCTGTTGCGCGCGAACTCGAAGATCGATCCGTGCCACGTGTTGGTGCCCGACTTGCTGATTGAGTTGACCACGCCGCCGTTGCCGCCGTACTGCGCGCCGTAGGTGTTGGTCAGCGTCTGGAACTCCGCGATGGCGTCCACTCCCATCGAGGTGCCAAGAATGCCGGCGCCCGACCCGCGGTTTTCGAACGTCATGACGTTGGTGTTGTCGAGCAGGATCTGCTGTCCGTTCGGCCGCGAGCCTGACACGGTGAAGGCGTCGGCGGCGCCGTAGAACGCGCCCTTGGTCACGTTCGAAAACGACAGCACGCCTGGCGCCAGCGTGATCAGCTGTTCGAAGTTGCGGCCGTTGAGCGGCAGGTCGCGAATCTGCGTCTGGTCGACCAGGTTCGACAGCGTCGCCGAGGTCGTCTCGACCTGCACCGCCTGCCCGGTCACCGTCAGCGTTTCCGCAACCTGGCCGATCGGCATCGCGAAGTCGACCACGACCTCGCGGCCGACGGTCAAGACGATCCCCTGATGCACGACTTTCTGGAAGCCCTGGATTTCGCTCTGCACCTCGTAGGTGCCGATCGCCAGGTTGGCAATGCTGTAGCGTCCCTGCGCGTCGGTGACACGCGTCTGGATGGCTCCGGTTTCCGCGTTGGTGATCTGCACCGTCGCGCCGGGGATTGCGGCGCTGGAGGTATCCGCGACGGTTCCGCTGATTGTGGCGTTGCTTTGCGCCGCCACACTTGAGGCGCCCAACGCGGCAAAGAGCGTCAGGGTGATGGCTGCGAACACATGACGCACGTGATTGGGCATGCTCTCAACATCCTTTCCGGCTTCCGAACGCCGTTGGATCGCGGAAACGGCCGTCGCCGAGAGAAATCGCCGTGGACCGTGCCGAGGTGAGGGAAGTGCGCTCGCCGTATACCGCAGGCACTGCGCGAAGTCAATCGATGGGCCGTCATGGTCCGTGATCGAGTGGCCGGTCACGGCGCGGCGCCGACCGGAGGGTTCACCAGATCGCGATCGAGGAACGGTGGGTAGACCTCACTGCGCGGGTCCTGGAGCGTGCAGTCTTGAAATGGTGTCTCGCTGATGTCCACCATCGTGAAGCGGAACGGCACTTCCCACCGCACGCGGTAGTAGCGCATCGGGCCGTCGAGAATCCGCGTCGCGACCTGCCAGACGTCGCCGCCCGCCGTGCAGCGTCGCGTCGGCTCGGCGAAATCGCCGTAGGGGTGTTCGAGATGGAGGGCCGTGTATTTTTCTTTCAGCGCCTCGGACGCCGCGCGGGTCCGGCTGTCTTCCCACGGCGCGCTCAGCCATTCAAGGACGAAGTCATGCGGCCGCCCGGCGATCGGATCGATCTGCACCGCGACGCCATTGCGGATCTCGAAGTGCCGCACCGCCGTGTGGGTATCCCCGTCAGCGAGCCCGCCTGTCGTGTATTGCACCAGCAGATCGTCCGGTCTGATGCGTCCCTGAATGGGCGGATAGCCGTCGTCGGCGTACGTCCTCCAGTCGAGGACACGTCTCGAGCCGAGGGCGGCGTCGAACTGCCACGCCCGCGCGTAGAGATCCTTGAATCCCCCCGTGCACCCGCTTTGCGAGCCGAGTGTCGCGAGCAGACGCCGACCGGCGGCGCCGGGCGCCGAGATCAGGACGTCGTGCACCTGCTGCGGCCGATAACCGTCCGCGGTGTAGCTGTTCTGCTCGCTTTCCCAGAAGCGCTGCCAGCGCCCATTCCTCCACGTGTAGGCGTACGCCGACTCGTCGTAGCCGCAGTTGATGCCGACGGCAGTCACGACGCTGAGGAACTCGCCGGCATGCGTGACCCGCACATCGTCGACGTAGCCAAGCGCATTGGTCGCGCAGTCGCCCGCCATGTCCAGGCACAGAAGGGACGCGTCGCGGAGCGCCACGTGCAGCGCCGCGGCCAACGCGCGCGTGTCCACATTCTCCGGCGTGGCGATCAGCTGCGACTCGACCCAGGCACGCAGGCCGTGCTTGACCGTGGTCAGCGCCTCGGTTGCGCCGAGCGTTGCGCGGTGAGCGTCGAATCCGCTTCGCAGTTGCTGCAGGACCGGCCGCAGCGTTGCCGGAGCCGCCGGTTGGGCGATGCACAATCGTGCGATCGACAGGGTGACGATCAGAAACGCGAGCGTCTTCACCGTGATCGACTCGCTTAGCGAATGCTGAACGGGACGCTGACGGTCCGCGTCGTGAGGTGCTCGGAGACCTTTTCGAAGACGTCGATATCGAACGGCTGGTCAATCCGATTGCCGGAGACGTCTTCGAGGTCGGCGTCGACGAGCAGCCTGTAGGCGCCGGCTGGCCACGGCACGCGTGGCGTGAATCGCCACACGGTTTCGTTGCGATCGACGGCGATGGCACCAGCAACGCGGCCGCTCGGACCGGCAACCTCCAACATCCGCTGCAGCAGCGGGTAGTTCATCGAACGTCCGAACTCGACGACCAGCGGTGCCGATGTGCCGGCGCTCGGCGGCGTCACGCGCCAGTGTTTCGGGTCCGCCGGCCCACGCACGGGCGGGCCCCCGACGAATTCCTTGCGAGAGTCGGCGGCAAGTGGAAGGCCCCGCCCATCCGGCCACTCGCGATCGATGACCAGCGTGTACCGCCGGCCCTCCGCGATCGGCGGTCCCATCTTCGAATTCGATTCGAGGCCGCGCTTGATTCGTCCGGGATCGAACGTCATCGTCAGCCGCTGATTGTTGGGATCCCACAGCTCCTGCCCTGGCAGCAGCACGTCCTTCAGTTCTTTGCCTGTGCTGTCCAGAATGTGGAGCCGCGTCGCGACCTCGCCGCGGCTCATTGGCGCGGAGAAATAGATGTAGAGGCGGAGTGTGTTGCTCGGCAACACGTCGGCAGAGGGATAGACGCGCTCGACCCGCGTCGCGGCGGCGGGGAGGCGTGTCGGGCCGTCGAAGATGCGCTCAATCACCGTGCCTGCCCTGAGCGAAGTCGAAGGGCGCTGGCCAGGCTGACGGAAGACGGCGCGGTACTTCACGCCTGCTGCTAACGGGTAGCGAGGGCGGAAGACCAGCGTGCCACCTTCGATGCCGTACGTCCCGAGCATCGCCGGTACATCGGCCGTTCCCGCGTAGACATTGAACACCGATGTCCAGCCGCCGACTGGCGGTGTTGCCGGCGCCTGCCAGCCGGTGACCCGGAACGTACCGGCGTCGAGTTGAATGGAAACGGCTTGCGCCCTCGCGATCGTCCCCAGAACGAGGACGATCGCAAGGATGTGGAGCTTCGGCCGCAAAGCAGGCCCGAACTACGGCAGGGCGATCGTCTGCAGACTCACGGCGCCGGGGGCCGCGCTGACGACCAGCGCATGGCCATCATCGACCTGCGCGAGGTGCCGGACGTTGGTCAGCGTCGTGATCTTGTCGTAGGGGGCGCCCGCCACGTCGACCACCGTCGGCGAGTCGATCGGTTTGTCGGTGGCGAGCGTATCGGCGTGCAGCTTGACGACGCCGAACGTCGTGTTCGCGATCAGGATGTACTCGTGGCCGTCCTTCTTGTACGGAACCATGTCGAGCGGCTGGTTGCCGGAACCGAGGTCGGCGATCGTGACGCCCTTCACCTGCGCCCCCGGCTTCTGCGCGCTCATCGGGATCTTCACGAGCGGCGTGCAGGTGTACGCGGCGAGGACGTAGGACTGTCCGCCCAGCGTGTACGGCACGAAGGTCCTCACCGGCGCCTGCGTCTCGAAGCGGCCGTGCGAGGCGTGCCAGATCTGGAGCTGCGTGCCCCTGCTGGCGTTGCTGAACGGATACGGAATCGACCGCAGCGCGGAGTTCCATTCCTCGTTCGACATGCCGGTGACCAGCAGGTTGCCGTTGATGAACTCCATGTCGGTGATCGTCGTCGTCCGCGGATTCTGACGGGCCGTCGGATTGTCGGTGGGCGCGTCGACCAGGGAGACCGAGGCGTGCGGGATGTTATCGAGCGACAGCGGCGTTACCGTGCCCGACGGCTCGACTTTGACGACAAGCGGAGCGGCGTCCGGACCGCGACCGCGTGCTGCCGACACGTACACGTTCTTGGAGATCGGGTTCACGGCGACGTCGTTGATCAGGATCTGATCCGGCATCACGCCAACCAGCCCGGCGATCTTCTGATCCAGGCCCTGGACGTTGATCGCCGCCGTCTTCACGGCTGCCTTGTCGTTGGTGTCAAGGGCAACGATCGCGCCGCCGATCGAATCGCCGACAAACAGCACGCCGTCGGGGCCGAACGCGAGCGCGCCGGCCGACTTGAGATCGGCCTTGCCGGGCGTAAGCACGGCGGCGGCATCAACGGGTCGATACACGCTCAGGACACAGAGCGCGATCAGGGTTGTCGCGCCGAGTGCGATCGCGGCACGAACAAGGAAACGATGCTGCATATTTCCTCCAGAACTTTGACGGAACGAGGACTAACCCGCGGATGTTAGACCAATTGCCAGCGGAAGGAAATGTAGATTTGGCGAATCATGTGTGGCAGTCGACGCTCTTCGTCACCGTCGTCTGGCTCGCCCCTCCGTAACTAGGCCACACGGGGCACGGCTCCCCTGCGCTCGCCGGCGACGCCGCCAACGACTGCTCCGACAAGCCGCGCGGCGTTGACGATCACGAAGGTCGCTGGCCCGTAGGCGGCAAGGGCACTCGACATCTGGCCCGATCCGGCGACGAGGCCGACGTAGATCAGTGTGGCCACCAGTCCCATGAGAAAGCCGTGCAGCACGAGATGACTCTGGATGCCACGCCCCAGCCACACCACGATCGCGAATGCCGCCGCGAAACAGCCGACTCCGATGATCACCGCAGACGTGGTCGAGACGCTGTTCGCGATATCCACACCCGCCGCGGCAAATCCGCCGACGAGCACGACTGCCAGGACGACCTCGATCAGAAAACCGCCGAGCAGCACACGAAGCCAATGAATCTTCATGACGAGTGTCTGGCGAACCGCCTTAACGGCGGTTCGCGATCAGAAATCCCAGCGAGCCGAGAACTTCACGAACCGCGGCTGGATAACCGACGTGGCGTTCCGCCAGGCCACGCCGTAATTCTGAACTTCCTGCAGGATCGCGTCCGAGTTGAACGCGTTGTAGAGATCGGCGTTCAGATCGACGCTCCCCTTGGCGACCTTGACCACCTTCGTGAACCGCAGATCGAACTGATTCAGGCGGTCGCCGTTGGCAGTGCCCGTCGGGAGACCTCTGAACCCGAACGCATCGACCCATGCCGGAATCAAGTTGACCGAGGACGAACCTGACGAAAAATCGCGTCCCAGTCCAGGAGCTGTGACGGCGTAGGTGTTGTAGGCATTGATAATCGGGCCCGGCACGCTCTGGAACGTCCCGCTGACTCGGATGCCGTACCACGGCAGCAGGTACGAGACGTACCCCTTGACGTTGGTCTGCATCGGTTCGCTCACGCGGCAGAACGGGAAGATGATCGGCGTCGCCTGCCCGGTGATCGTCAGGAACGACGATTCCGGCAGCTGCGCGCGAACCGCGCAGACGTCCGTCAGCCGTCGTCCGCTGCTGACTCCACCCTGGAGGAGCAGGTTGCTGAACCGGCCGTTCGCGGTCAGGTCGAAGCCGTCGAAGTGCTCGATGTGTTTGCCGAACTGCGAATCATCCTTCACCACGTCACGGCTCTGACCGAGCTTGTTCGGGTTCAGATCGGGGATGCCGCTGATGACCTGTCCCGAGTTGGGCAGGCGCGAGTCGGTGGGCACCGTGGCGTTGTAGAACGTGTAGTCAGACCGGCTGACGAGTTCGTTGTCGGTCACCCAGAAATTCCCCAGCGCGCGGCGGAAGTAGCTGGCGCCGACGGAGACCCGCGGGATCACCTGGTGCTGGACGCCGAGCGAGAACTCCCAGTTGTACGGCCGCACGCCCCAGCCGTCGAGGATCGACGGGTCGAAGGTCGTGGCGAGCGCCGGGTTGCCGAAATTCGCGTTGTTCCACGGTCCGCACAAATCCCTCGTCGGATCGAAGGTCGGGCCGAAGAAATTCTGTGGAGCGGGATTGCCCAGATCGCAATCAGGTGTCCTGTTGCCGTTGTTGTCGAACCACAGGCGGCTGGTCGACGTCACCAGCGAATTGGCAGCCGGATCGATAGCGCGGGCGACGCCAATCGAGTCCTGCAGGACGCTGCGACTGACGCTTCCCTTGATGGCGGTGTTCCCGTTGCCGAACAGGTCGTAGGTGACATTGATCCGCGGGTTCACGTCCTTCCAGTTGGGCACGTTCTTGATCTCGGGATAGTCGACATTCCGGGTCGGCAGCCACGGGCCCGGCCCGTAGTGGTAGGCGTCGACCGATTCGTTCTGGAAGTCGAGCCGAACGCCGCCGCTCAGCGACAGACGGTTCAGCGTCCACGAGTCCTGAGCATAGATCCCGAGGTTGTAGTTCAACCGGTCCACCCAGCCCGCAAGTGGGGAAGTAATCGTCGCGAGCAACGGCGCGCCGTCGAGCGAGATGATGTAGTAGTCACCCTGCGCGTGATTGGTGTCGCGCCGTTCGAAGTGCCCCCGCTGCAGCTGCGTACCGACCTTGAAGTTGTGGCTGCCGGTGACGTAGCTCACCGAGCCCTTGAACGTCTGCGACGGCAGACGGTCGTCGAAATCGTTGAACCATGACGCCCGGTGCGCGAAATTGAATGGCACGTTCGGCCCGCCAAGCTCGAAGATCGGGACGCCTGCGATCTTTTCAGCGGGCTGCACGATCGTGTCCGGACTCTCGCCCGGCGCCGCCCCCGCTTCGATCAGCACGCGGTTCGTGGCGGTGTACGTCCACGTGATGGTGCTCAACTGCGTTGGCCAGCGGACGTATTGCGCCGCTTCCGGCGACATGAACAGGATCTGCTGCAGCCAGTGCGGATCGTCCTTGCGCTGATACGCATACCAGCCCGAGATCTTCTGTTTCACCGTCGGCGCCCAGGTCAGGCGGATGTTGTTGTCCGCCGTCCACGTGCCGGAGAACGCCTGACGCGCCAGATCCGGCGTGCGGACAAACGCCGACGGATTGACGGCGAAGTACTGGCCGGCCATGTAGTACTCGTTCGTGAAGTACCGCGACGTGAAGTAGAACCACAGCCGGTCGCGCTTGATCGGTCCGCCGACGGCGCCGTTGATGTCGTACAGCTTCTTCAGCGAATCGGTGGTGGGCGCGCCCCTGGCGCGCAGTCGATCGTTCACGTTGCTGCCCTGGAGCGACGGCGCGGACCCGTTGGCGAGCAGCGATCCGTGGAACTCGTTGCCGCCCGATTTGGGAATCGCGTTCATGATCACGCCGTTGGTGCCCGATTCCGGCATCTGCCCGGAGAACGAGATGTTGACCTCGTCGTAGATGAGCGCCGAGAGGCTCATGTTCGTCAGGTTCGAGCTGAGATACATGTTGCCGATGCGCATGCCGTCGATCATCGAGACGCCGTCGCCCGGTAGCCCGCCGTGCACCGACACCTGTGTCCCGGTCTGGTCGCCCTGCAGCCCTCCGACGTCGCGGTTGCCGAAGAAGGCGGAATTGATGGCCGGGATGAGCTGAGCGATGTTCACCCACGAGCCGCCGGTCGGAAGCTCCTTGAATGTCCGGTCGTCAGCCACGGTGGTCTGTGAGGTCGATTGAAGATCGACGACCGGAGTCTGGCCGCTCACCGTAATCGTCTCCTGCACTTGACCGACCCGCAGCTCGGCGTCGATGTTGGACGTGACGTTGATCGAGATGTCCACCCCTTCCCGTCTGACGGTGCTGAATCCCGTCAGTGTGAAGGTGATGACGTAGGTCCCGGGTGGCAGATTGACGATCCGATACTGACCCGAACCGTCGGTCACTGCCGTCCGGATTTTCTCGATGAGCGCCGGGCTCGACGCTTCCACGGTGACGCCGGGCAGGACCGCGCCCGACGCATCCCTCACCGTTCCCGCCACGGTGCCGAGTACTTGTGCCGCGCCTGCACTCGGAACGCTCACGAGTGCCACGGCCAGGAGCAGGACCCGCGCGTACGGGCGCAGAGCCCTCCAGATTGATGTCCGCATCACGTCCTCCGCGTCGTCGAAGACACACCCGCGAGTGTTTTTTCGCTGTGCGAATCTCTTTTTCCCTGAAGGAAGACGAAAGACGGTATACCCCCCGCTCCTACGACTGTCAAGGCGCTTCAGGTGCTTCAACAGGCGCGCGCAAGAGCCTTGATGCGACATCGATGTAGAATTCGCAGATCTCTCGGTGTGACCTGAGTCCCGGTCTCCAGCGAGGTACTCATGAGACGCGCGACGACGCTGCGTGTTCCGCTCGTCTTTCTTTCCTGCGCGACGCTGCTGGCGATGATGGCGGTGCCGCAGGCGGCCCAGCGGCCAGGCGCACAGGCCGCGCCCGCGCCGGCGCGTGAGATCGACTACAACTGGGACGTCAGGCCGATCCTCTCCGACTACTGCTTCCGCTGCCACGGCCCCGACGAGAAGAGTCGGCAGGCCGGGCTGAGACTCGACACGCCGGAAGGCGCCTACGCGCCACTGCGCCGGCCCGAACTGCACGCGATCGTTCCCGGCAAACCGGACGAGAGTCAGCTGATCTTCCGCGTCGCGCACGAGAATGCGGGCCTGCGCATGCCGCCGCAGACGACGAACAAGGTGTTGGCGCCGGCGCAGATCGACACTCTGCGGACCTGGATCGTGCAGGGTGCGAAATACAAACCACACTGGGCGTTCGTCGCGCCGCACAAGCCCGTGCCGCCGCAGGTGGCGGCTGCCGATCGCATCGTCAACGACATCGATCGGTTCGTGCTGAACCGTCTGGAGCGCGACCAACTCACGCTGTCGCCGCCGGCCGACAAGGAAGCGCTCATCAATCGCGTGACCCTGACGTTGACGGGACTTCCGCCGTCGCTCGCCGACGTGGACGCCTTTCTGAAGGACCGCAGTCCCAACGCGTACGAAAAGGTTGTCGATCGGCTGCTGGCTTCACCGGCCTATGGCGAGCACATGGCGGAGCAATGGCTCGACGTCGCGCGGTATGCCGACAGCGACGGCTTTCTGGATGATCTGCACGATCGCCTGCTGTGGCCGTATCGCGATTGGGTGATCGGCGCGTTCCAGAAGAACATGCCGTTCGATCAGTTCGCCACGTGGCAGCTGGCCGGCGATCTGCTGCCGAGTCACACGAAAGAGCAGCTGCTGGCGACGGCGTTCCTGCGCGTCGGCAAGCGGACGACCGAGAACGGCGCGATCGACGAGGAGTATCGCGTCGAGTACGCGATCGATCGAGCGATGACGGTCGGCACCGGATTTCTCTCGCTCACCGTCGGCTGCGCCCGCTGCCACGATCACAAGTACGACCCGATCCCGACGAAGGAGTTCTACGGGCTCACCGGGTTCTTCAACAGCATCGACGAGCCCGGTTTCTATGCGCCCGGGCGCACCGGTGTCACGGCCGGGCCGACGATGCCGTGGACCGATGCCGCAACGGAAAGGAAGATCGCTGACGCGCAGGCGGCGATCGCCCGAGCGGAAGCGGCGTTTGAAACCGCGCGCGCACATGCGACAGGCAACGTCGCCGCCAAGGCCGAGTCGACCGCTGCGAACAGCACCGAGGCGACGCAGGCGATCGAGCAGTCGCTGCAGCGGGGACTGGTCGCGTACTACCCGTTCGACGAGACGCTCCCGATAACGCCGGAGCACCTGCCCAAGGCCCTTCCGCAGGCGCGACTCTCTCCACCGCCGATGGATCCCGAATCGCTCGCGGACCGCTGCGCCAGCAACAACGGCCCGCTCGTCTCCGACGAGGAGTGCCGTCGCCGATTCCGGGAGCAGGCCGAAGCCGCCGCCGCGAATCCCAACCGCCCCGCGGCACGCGTGCTGCCAGGCGGGTTCGTACGCGACGACCTGGTGATGTCGCCAAGCGCCGGTGGAGGCGCCCCACCCGCCGTGCTGATGCTGCCGAACCTGCGCGAGGGCGTACAGGGCAAAGCGGTCTACTTCACCGACAACGAGATGGGCGTGCTCGGCACGGGAGTTGGCTATTTCGAACGGACGCAGCCGTTCAGCCTCGATCTGTGGGTGAAGGCGGCGCAGGCGTACGAGGACTCGACGATCCTCAATCACCGCGAAACGGAGAACGCCGGCAACGCAGGCTACCAGTTGATGATCGTCGATGGCCACCTGCAGTGGGACATGATGCATGCGCGCGCCGGCAACGGGATCACGCTGCGCATGCGCGAGGCGTTCCCGCTGAATCAGTGGGTGCACGTCACGCTCACGTATGACGGCTCCAGCCGCGCCGTCGGCACGCGCCTCTACGTGAACGGAGCCCTCCTGGACGCCGAGGTCGTGCGCGACTCGCTGACGCGCACGATCATCCCGAACGGCAACGCGAATCAGGGCGACCAGGCCGTGGGCCTGCAGTTCGGCAAGCGGCTGCGCGCACAGGCGATCAAGGGCGGCGCGATCGACGAGATGCGCGTCTTCCGCACCGCGCTGACGCCGGTCGAAATCCGCTTCCTCCACCGGCAGGCCTTGCAATCCGTGACCGGTGCCGAGATCGCGGACCTGCTCGTCGCCGACGATCCCGGAGTTACCGCAGCGCTCGCGTCGCTCACCAGCGCGCGCAATGCCGAGAACGAGCTCGTCTCCGTCGTTCCGGAGGTCATGATCTTCCGCGACCTGCCGACGCCGCGGCCGACCTACGCGCTGGTCCGCGGCAACTACGACGATCATGGCGATCGCGTCGCGCCGCGCGGGCTGACCAGAGTCCTCGAGTGGAATCCAACGTGGCCGGAAAACCGCATCGGTTTGAGCAAGTGGCTCTTCGATGCGGGCAATCCCCTCACCGCGCGCGTATTCGTCAACCGTGCGTGGCAGCTCCACTTCGGGCGCGGCATCGTCGAGACCGCCGAGGACTTCGGCTCGCA
>Ga0111538_10004342_pt1 | contig 19740 bp, 17 predicted proteins | sample SoiMethybrSBSTD1_FD_79669 | JGI IMG/M metagenome (GOLD analysis project Ga0111538, IMG submission 79669) | Bulk soil microbial communities from a Populus tree surrounding site in Tennessee, USA - Soil MetaG P. TD hybrid SBSTD1 (version 2)... | ecosystem: Environmental > Terrestrial > Soil >...
CAGATCGGCAAGTCGTTTCGCAACGAGATCACGACCGGCAACTTCGTCTTCCGCACGCGCGAGTTCGAGCAGATGGAGATGGAGTACTTCGTCCCGCCCGACGAGGCGGAGCAGTGGCATCGGTACTGGATGGACGAGCGCATGCGCTGGTACACCGAGCTCGGCATCCGTCCTGCCAACCTGACCCTGCGCCCGCACGGGCCGGAGGAGCTATCCCACTACTCCTCGGCGACGTCGGACATCGAGTACCTGTTTCCGATGGGCTGGTCCGAGCTCGAAGGGGTCGCGAACCGCGGGGACTTCGACCTCACTCAGCACGCGCGGATGTCCGGCGAGAAGCTCGAGTACTTCGACCCCGATCGGGGCGAGGCCTACGTCCCACACGTGATCGAGCCGGCGGCCGGAGTCGATCGGGCGATGCTGTCCTTCATCGTCGACGCCTACGAGACGGAGGAGATCGAGGGGCGAAAGCGCACGGTGCTTCGCCTCCACCCCCGTCTTGCACCCGTGAAGGCCGCCGTCCTGCCGCTCGTGTCGCGGGACGGGATGCCGGAGCGAGCGCGCGAGCTCTACGCGGACGTGCGCGCGCAGGTGCCGGCCGAGTACGACGAGGGCGGCTCGATCGGAAAGCGCTATCGGCGCCAGGACGAGATCGGAACCCCGTGGGGCATCACCGTCGACGGCCAGACGATGGAGGACGGCACGGTCACCCTTCGCGACCGCGACAGCCTGGGGCAGGAGCGGGTGCCGGCCGATGGGCTGGGGGAGCGGCTGGCGGCGAGGCTCGGCGAGCCCTGGCGCACCCCGAAGCTCGGCTAGTGCCCACCTTTGTCGGGTTTGTGGGCCAGACGCCGACACACGCGACAATCGGAGCGGACGCCGTGAGTCTCCGGTGAAACCACGCTCCGCCGTCGCGATGTTCCTGCTGGACGCCGATCTGGGCGATCCCGCTCATCGGCTCGGCGCTCTCGGACGGACACGGCGAGGCCGCCTTCCTGGTCCTGGCCGCCTTCGTGGCCCTCGCCGGCGTCACCAACCTGCGCCCAGCGGTTCGGTCCAGCGGCGGTTGAGGGGAGACGGGCCGGCCGGGCCCTGGTCAACCGGTGATCACTTGGCGGCCTTTCGCTCGGCCGCTTTCATCCGGCGGCGCAGGCTCGCCGCCTCGCGCTTCGCCTCGGCGAGTCGCGCGCGTTCCTCGTGCAGGGTCTCGGTCGTCCGCTCAACGCTCTCGCGAAGGCGCTGCGCGCGGTCGGCGGCCCGATCGAGCTCCTCGCGGAGCCGCTCGAGCTCCTGCCGCGCCTGCGTCAGATCGCGCCGCTCAGCGGCGCGGGAATCGCGACGCCGCCTGGGAGCTACGGTCGGCATGCCGAGCGTTGGCGCGGACTCCTCGCGCTCCAGCCGGCCACGCATGAGGCGGTCACGCAGGTCGGCATCGCCCGACGCCGCCTGAAGCGTGTCGCTCACCAAGTCGAGAACATGCCGGTTCACCGAGTGCCCGGCGTCCCGTGCGAGACCCGCAGCGGTCTCGACGACAGCAGCGTTCGACGCCCGTTGCCCGGCAGCAGCGGCGCGCCACTCGGCGACGGCATCATCGTCTCCCTCCAGCGCCCGGCCCTGAGCCTCCTCGAGCCGCCGGCACGCCTCCGCAAACTCATCGAGCGACCGGGGCGACGAAAGTGCCGTTCGGTTCAGAAGCCAGGCAGCGACGCTCGGACGCCGCAGCTTCTTGATGCGATTCGCTTCCTCACGGTCGCCGGCCGCCCGCAGCTCCCTGGCCAGCTCGTTCCGCGCCGCCACGAAACCCTCGGGAGGCTCGCGGTAGAGCTCATCGAGCCGCTCCTCGTTGCCGATCTCCCCCACTCCTCGAGCGAGATTAACGGCGCGGAGGGTGAGGTCGATCACACATCACCGGCGATCACCGGCGCACGGGGTCGGCGAACCATTACTCTCTCAACGATTACACGAGATGGTGCAACGATCCGGCTAGCGACGAGGGGCGAGCGATGGCGAACGTGACGGTGAAGAGGGATTCGAGCACTCAGACCGACGCGATCACCTACGACGATCTGTACCGGCGCTGGGAGCAGGGCAACTGGCGAGCGACGGAGATCGACTTCTCGAAGGATCGCGAGGGCTGGGAGGCGCTCACGGACGTCCAGCGCAGGTCCGCGCTCTGGACGTACTCCATGTTCTTCTACGGCGAGGACTCGGTCACCGACAACCTTTCTCCCTACATCGATGCGGCACCCAAGGAGGAGCAGAAGTACTTCCTCGCGACCCAGCAGGTCGACGAGGCCCGCCACGCGGTCTTCTTCCACCGCTTCTTCCGGGAGGTGATCGACGCGGGGAAGACGATCGGCTCGACGCTCGCGTACACGGAGCCGCAGCTGGGCTGGGGATACCGCAACGTTTTCGACCGGCTCGACCGGATGGCCGAGGAGCTCCGGCGCGACCGCTCGCTGCCGAAGTTCGCACAGGCGATCGCGCTCTACCACATGGTCGTCGAGGCCACCCTGGCACAGCCCGGTCAGCACTTCATCGAGGACTACTTCACGAAATCGGGGACGATGCCCGGCTTCAGCGCGGGCATGCACAACGTCTCGCGCGACGAGCAGCGACACATCGGCTTCGGCGTCAAGACGCTGGCCGAGTGCTTCCGGGAGTCGGAGGAGTGCAAGGCCGCCGTGGCCGATCTCCTGCGGGAGGTGATGCGCTACTCGATGGCGGTGTTCGTCCCGCCGGGCTGGGACCTCGACTACACGCGCTGCTACGGCTTCGAGCTGGAGGACATCTACGCCTTCGGGATGCGGTCGGTCGAGGCGAAGTGGAAGGCGGCGGGCTACCCGATCGACGAGATGCCGCCCGACGTCTATCCCTTCGATCTCTCGCTGCCCCATGAGGAGCGGGCGAAGCGCGCGATCGCGCTGATGCGAGCCGGCGTCGCCGGCGAACCCGCGCCGAACCCCGATTCCTCGCCGGAGATCCAGCGGCTGTACTTCGACGTCGTCGCCCGCTCGGCCCACACGGAGGCGGTGAACGGTCGTCCCGTCATCATCCAGTGGCGCTTCGAGGACGCCGATCCGTGGTACCTGCGAATCGACAACGGAGCCTCCGATGCCGCCCCGGGAGAGGCGCCGGACCCGGACCTCACCCTCGAGACCTCCTGGCGCGACTGGATCGATATGTCGATGCGAGGGGGCGATCCGCGCCTGGCGATGCTTCAGCGAAAGCTCCGGCCCCACGGCTCGCTGCGGACGCTCTGGCGCATGCAGCGGATCTTCCCGCGCGCCGGGAGCTAGCGACGCGAGAACCGCGCCCCGAGCGCTACTCGGCCACCAGCAGGTAGCGCAGGATTCCGCGCTCGAGCTCGACCAGCTCCGAGTAGTCCCGACGGGGGTCGGTGAGCCGCTGGAGCGCAACTCCGTCGGCGGCGCCGAACATGAACGTCACGCACGTCTCAGCGTCGAAGCGGAGCGAGAGCACGCCCTCGTCCCGCTTGCGCCGCAGGATCTCGGCGACGTGGCGACGTGACGCGGCATAGACCTGTCCCAGCTCAGCCTGGATCTCGGGGTTCTGACGCCCGGCGGCGAACAGCTCGTAGATCAGCACGTAGAAGCCGGGATCGCTTTCGAGGATCTCCTCGGCGCCGGCGACCAGGACCTCCAGCACCTCGTCCGCGGTCGCCGCCGCCGCGAGGGGTTCGTCCAGGGCGCCGACGCGGACCTCTGCGTCCCCGCGAAGGACCTCGATCAGGAGCCGCTCCTTGGTCCCGAAGTAGTAGTGCAGCAGGCCCCGGCTGACCCCCGCCTCGCGGGACACGTGCTCGAAGGTCGCCCCGGCGATCCCGCGCGTGGCGATGCAGGTGCGCATCGCGTCCACGATGCGCTGCACCTTGTCGCCGCTCAGGCGACGATCCTCGGTCTGAATGTCCCTTGCGGTTTTGGCCTCGGCCGGCATCCCGCTTCCCATCCGACAAACTGTCGAGCGAAGCGGCGCGAGTCTATCTATCTCGGCTAATCGAACCGCTCGCCTCAGCCGAGGCTGACCGGGGGATTGTGGCCGGGGATCACGACCGCCGGCTCGAGTGAGCGGATCCGCCGCCACTGCTCCAGGAGCTCCTCCCTCTCGGGGCCGAAGTCCTCGGGCAGGTTCATCCGGTCGAAGTACTCGGGGAGCGGGCCGACGCAGTCGGATGCGATGACCACGAGGCCGTCATCGGTGTCGACGAGCAGCGAGATGAGGCCGTCGGAATGACCGGGAGTGCGAAGCCATCGGATGCCGGGCTCGATCTCGCCCTCGTCGCCCTCCAGGACGTCCAGGTTGGCGAGCTCGAGAACGCCGGCGACGATCTGCGCGTAAGGGGCCTCGGTCTCGAGCTTGTGCACGTAGGTGCGCCGCTGCGGCCATCCGGCGAGGCCCTCGGCGTGGTCGAAGTGCAGGTGGGTGAGGATCACATCCTTGACGTCGCCGGGTTCGACGCCGAGCTCCTCGAGCGCCCCGAGCAAGGGGGCGCCCTGCATGATCAGCCCCGGATCGACGAGGTAGTCGCGCTCGCCGCGGACGAGCAGGGTGTTCGGAAACGCGACCATTCCGGCCGTTCGGCCGTTCTTCTGGAGCTCCTTGTAGCGACGGAAGCCGTCGGCGGAGTCATCGACCGCCGTGACCTCGGCCTCCCCGTTCGAGAGGGCGAAGACGTGACGCTGCGCCGGGACGAGGACGTGGACGCTTGCCAAGCGCGCTCGGTGTCAGCCGGTGGCGGTGGGTTCGGGAGCCGCCGTCGTCTGCGACGTGTACTCGAACTCCTCCTCCGCACCGAACATCCGGTCGAGGACAGCCTTGCGCAGGTTCTCGTTGAGCGCGATCGCAAGCACCGCCCCCACGATCCCGACGAGCAGCAGCTTGCGGAACCGATGGCGCTTCTTGCGCTTGCCCTTGAGGCGGTCCGATGCCTCCTTCAAGTTCTCGGCGGCGGTGCGAAGGTCGCGTTGGACCTTCTTGTCATCGGTCAGCGCCTTGACGGGACCCTTGCCGTTCGACATGCGCTGGTAGGCGTGACGTGCCGCGTCGAAGGCCTCCTTGACGCTCGCCCGAAGCTCCTCGTCCTCGATGATCCGCCGTACGTAGGGGTTCGAACCCGCCTGCTGCGCCGCTTGGCGCGCCTTGTCTTTCGTGCTTGCCATCAACAACTCCCTCGTCCGCTTGGCTCGGTCGGCGGAGCATATACCCGGAAATTCGGCGATGAATTAGCGGCACCGGTCGGCCCAGCGAACCGCCCAACGACGTCGAACGGTGCGAAATCCGCGCGTAGCGCGGGAAACGCACCGCTCGACGATTTGGGGAGGTCAGAGTGCGGCCGCGAGCGCGTCCTCGATTGTGTCGCAGTAGAGGAACTCCAGGCCCTCGCGCTGGTGCTCGGGTATCTCTGCGACGTCGCCCTCGTTTCGAGCCGGAAGGATCACGCGCCTGATGCCCGCGCGCTGGGCTGCCAGCGCCTTCTCCTTCACGCCACCGATCGGCAGGACCCGCCCCGTCAGGGTGATCTCCCCGGTCATGGCCACGTCGGCCTTGACGTGTCGCCCCATCACGAGCGAAGCGAGCGCCACGGCCATCGCGACGCCCGCCGAGGGGCCGTCCTTTGGCACCGCACCCGCCGGGACGTGGACGTGGATGTCGTGGCTCGCGAACCAGTCCTCGTCGACCTCGACTGGCAACACCTCCAGGTGCCCGCGGACCCAGGAGAGCGCCGCCTGCGCAGACTCGCGCATCACGTCCCCGACCTGACCGGTGATGGTGAGCTTGCCGTCGCCCGGCATCGCCGTCGCCTCGACGAACAGGATCTCGCCACCGACCGGCGTCCACGCGAGCCCGGTCGCGACTCCGGGGTCCCTGGTGCGCCGCCGCTGCTCGGCGAAGTAGCGCCGCCTGCCGAGCAGCTCGCGCGCCCGCTTGGCCGAGATCGTCACCTTCCCCTTCACCTCGCCCTCGGCGATCTGGCGGGCGATCTTGCGACAGATGCTCCCGATCTCGCGCTCCAGGTTCCGGACCCCGGCCTCGCGGGTGTACTCGTCGATGATCGCCCGGATAGCGGCGTCCGAGAAGGCGATGCGGCCGCGCGAGAGGCCGTTCTGCTCGATCTGTCGCGGCACCAGATACCGCTTCGCGATGTGCAGCTTCTCGTCGACCGTGTAGCCGGCGAGCTGGATCACCTCCATCCGGTCCTGCAGCGCCGACGGAACCGGCTCGAGCGTGTTCGCCGTCGCGATGAAAATCACGTCCGACAGATCGAACTCGAGGTCCAGGTAGTGATCGCGGAACGAGTCGTTCTGCGCCGGGTCGAGGACCTCGAGCATCGCGCTGGCCGGGTCGCCGCGGAAGTCGGCGCCCATCTTGTCGATCTCGTCGATCATGAACACGGGATTGCGAGTCCCCGCGTCGCGAAGCGCGCGGATGATGGTCCCGGGCATGGCGCCGATGTAGGTGCGGCGGTGCCCCCGAATCTCCGATTCGTCACGGACGCCGCCGACCGAGATCCGCTCGAACTCACGGCCGAGCGCCTTCGCGATCGAGCGCCCCAGGCTCGTCTTGCCAACTCCGGGCGGACCCACGAAACACAGGATCGGGCCCGGCGACTCCGGGTTCAGCTTCCGCACCGCCAGGTACTCGAGGATCCGGTCCTTGACCCGCTCGAGGTCGTAGTGATCCGCGTCCAGGACCTCCCTCGAGTGGGCGATGTCGAGGTCGTCATCCGTGGTGACGCTCCACGGGAGCTCGACCAGCCACTCCAGGTAGGTGCGGATCACGCCGTACTCCGCGGCCGCGGGAGGCAACCGCTCCAGGCGTCCCAGCTCGCGGTCGGCCTGCTTGCGCCCGTGCTCCGGAAGGTTCGCCTGCTCGATGCGCTCGCGCAGCTCGTTGACCTCCGCCTGCTGCTCGTCGCCCTCCCCGAGCTCCTGCTGGATCGCCTTGAGCTGCTCGCGGAGGTAGTACTCGCGTTGGCCCTTGTCGATCTCCGACTGGACCTGCGACTGGATCTTCGAGCCGAGCTGGATGACCTCGAGCTCACGCGCGAGGATCTCGGACAGGCGACGCAGGCGCTTCGCCACGTCCACCTGCTCCAGGAGCTCCTGCTTCTCCTCGGTGGGGATACGGAGCGCACCGGCGATCAGGTGCGACAAGGCGGAGGGATCGTCGAGGTTGGTGACCGCGAGCTGCAGCTCCTCCGGGAGGTACGGGATCTTCTCGATGATCTCGATGAAGGTGCCCTGGACGTTGCGGGTCAGCGCTTCCAGCTCCGGCGACGGCGAGACCACGTCCGGCAGCGGCTCGACCCGAGCGACGAGGTAGGGGTCCTCGGTGGCGTAGTCGCCGAGGCGAATCCGCTCCATACCCTGGACGAGGATGCGGATGGTCCCGTCCGGGACCTTCAGCATCCGCGCGACGATCCCGGCGACGCCCACGTCATAGAGGTCGTCGGGGCCGGGGTCCTCGGCGTCCGCGTCCCTCGATGTGACCAGCGCGAGCATCCGCTCCCCCGAGAGCACGTCGTTGACCAGCCGCATCGACCGCGGACGCCCCACCGCGAGTGGAGTGAGCGTGTCGGGGTAGGCCACCATCTCCTTGATGGGAAGGACCGGAAGGGCCGACGGGATCGGCTGTCCCTCCCGCGCGCGGATCGCCTCCTCGACGTCTGCGCCCTCCACGACCTCCAGGCCCGGCCCACCGTCCTGTTCCAGCCGCACGTCGGGAGGCCGGCCCGGACCGCCTACGGCGGACGCCGGGTTCGGCTTCCTCGCCCGCTCGTCGTCCGGGCTCGCTCGCCCCTCCATCAGGGCATCACTCCTTCGATTCGACCGGAACGGTTCGTCGCGAGGCGTCCTGCGGTCGCAGCGGCAGCTCGATCCGCAGGATGCCGTCCTCATAGGTCGCCCTGGCGTCCTCGGGAACCGGGTCGGCGTTCAGCTCGATGATGCGCCTGAAGCGACCCGCCTCGATCTCGACCTGCTGATACACGCGTCCCTCCGTCTCCTGAATGGGACGCTCGCCGCTGATCAACAGGCGGCGGCCCACGACCTCGAGGCCGATGGTGTCCAGGCCCACACCGGCGAGATCCACCTTCACGATCGCCTTGGGTGGTTCGAGACCAGCCGCGCCCGTTCCCGACTGGCGTCGGGGCTGGTCTCTCACCCGCTCGTCGTCCGCGACTCGCTCACCGCAGTAGTAGACGTCCATGCGCGGCGTGAACGCGGCTTGGCGGCGCCCGCCTGGCCAGGGGGTCTCGCCCCACACGTCGCCGAAGAGCTCGTCCATCTCGCGGCGCATGCGCTCGAAATTGACCAGCAGGTCCCGCTCGCGTGCCACGGGCTTACCTTAGCCAGTGGGGCTCGACCGGCTGGAGGCAGCGGTTGCGGGGATTTTGGGGCGGCCATGGCGACCCCAGATCGCCAACACCCGGCTGGGCTGGACCCGGGTGGACTAAACGTCGTAGGTGGCGCCCTCTCGGGCCACCTCGACCTCAGCGCCGTAGGCCCGCGAGCCCTCCTCCCGCGCCCACTCGAAATCGAGCTCATCCGAGATGTGGGTCAGGACGACGCGGCCTGCCCCGGCGCGGCGCGCGTGATCGCCGGCTTCACCGGGGGTCATGTGCCCGCGGACCCCGGTGCGCTCGGGGCGCGGCAGGGTCGCCTCGACGAGCAGCAGGTCGGTATCGCGGGCGATCTCGACGAGCTCGTCGCCGGGGCGGCAGTCGGCGCCGTAAGTGAAGCGTCCGGATCCCTCCGTCGACGTGAAGTCGATCGCGTAGGTGGTCGTGAAGTGCGGCACCTCCCCGAAGCGGGCGCGAAGTGGCCCGACCTCCACGGTGGAGTCGGCGTCGTACTCCTCGATCGCGAAGGCGCTCACGATCAATTCCGGGCTTCCCCAGGAGGCCGTCAGCCGGCGAAAGGTCTCGTCGGCGCCGCGGGGCGCGATCAGGCGCGGGCGCGCGGGGTTGTCGGTCCCCGGATACCCACCGACCGGCACCGGCTGCTGGCGCGGCGCGTAGGTGAGCGCGTACGCGTACGGAACGAGGTCGAGGATGTGATCGGCGTGGAGGTGGGAGATCAGGATCGCGTCCACGTCGACGTAGTCGACGTGCTGGCGGAGCTTCGCGAACACTCCGTTGCCGGAGTCGAGCAGCAGCGTGGTGCCCGCCTCCTCGATCAGGTACCCGCTGCACGCGCCCCCGGCATCCTGCCAGGACGGGGATTTCCCCAGCACGGTGATCCGCATTAGGGCACTGTAATCGGGCGCCGGTGCCGGGCCACTCGCGCGGCTCGGTTGCAAGCCGGCCACCGTTCGGACATGAGCGCTGGCTATCGTCAACTCATGGCTCAGACGTGTGCTCGCTGCGGTTCGGTGGCAGGCGACCAGGCGCGGTTCTGTCCGTCGTGTGGGGCGCCGCTCGGCGAGCTCGAGGGAGCCGAGCGAAAGCTCGCGACGATGGTCTTCGCGGACCTGGTCGATTCGACCAAGATGGCATCGGATCTCGACCCCGAGGAGCTCCGCGGCCGCCTCGCGCCGTTCTTCGACGTGGCGCGGTCCGCCCTCGAGGAGCACGGCGGAACGGTCGAGAAGTACGTCGGGGATGCCGTGATGGCCGTCTTCGGCGCCCCGGTGGCGCACGGCGACGATCCGGACCGCGCCGTCGCTGCCGCGCTCATGCTGATGGAACGGGTGCGAGCGATGGACCAGGGACTCGACGTCCGGGTGGGCATCGAGACCGGCGAGGTGCTCGCGCTCGAGCGGGGCGGCGACCTCTCGGTCACCGGGGAGGCGGTGAACGCGGCGGCGCGCCTCCAGCAGGCCGCGGGGCCCGGAGAGGTGCTGGTCGGGCAGCGCGCCGCGCGAGCCTGCCGCGCCTCCGACATGAGCGAGGTCGGCCCGGTCGAGGCGAAGGGCTTCTCGACACGCCTCCGGGCCTGGCGTGCGGAATGCGCTGGCGCCGAGCGCGCCGGAAGCACCGTCCCGTTCGTCGGGCGCGACGACGACCTGGCGCTGCTCGAGGTCGTGTACAGGCGCGCGGTGCGGGACCGGGTTCCAGAGCTGGTGACGATCGCCGGTGACGCCGGCGTCGGAAAGACGCGCCTCGCGAGCGAGTTCACCGACCGCATCGCGGCTGCCAGCCCCGCGCCCGAGATCCTCCTCGGTCGAAACCCAGCCTACGGGAGGGGAATCGCGTTCTGGGCGCTCGGTGAGATCGTCCGCGCGGCCGCCGGCGCCGGCGCCGACGATTCGGTCGCCACGGTGCATGACCTGCTGGCCGACCGACTGTCCGCGCTCGGGGCCGACGACGCACACCAGCTGGCACGGTCGCTGGCGACCGCGCTCGGCGGCGATGAGGTCCGCGACTGCGACGTCGAGGATGAGCTCAAGCGGGCGTGGCGGCGGCTGGTCGCCCTCTTGGCGGGCGAGCGGCCGCTCGTGATCGGCATCGACGACGCCCAGTGGGCTGACGACGGCCTGCTCGACCTGGTCGAGGAGGTGGTCTTCCGGCTCGACGACGTGCCCCTCGTCGTCCTGTGCACGAGCCGACCCGAGCTCCCCGAGCGGCGACCGGACTTCGGCCGGGCGGCGCGAAACGTCACGCAGATCGAGCTTCGACCGCTGACGGCGGATGCGACCGACGAGCTCGCGGTCGCGCTGCTGCCGCCGCAGGACCGTGCCCTCGCCGGCCGCGTCGCACAGGCGTCCGGCGGCAACCCGTTCTTCGCCGAGGAGGTCGCCCAGGCGATCGCGGAGGGTCGTCGAGGCGACACCGAACACCTTCCGGACACGATCCAGGCTGCGATCGCCGCCCGCCTCGACCTCCTGCCGCCGGCCGAGAAGCGGGCGCTGCAGCACGCCTCGTTGCTGGGCCCGAACTTCCTCGAGGAGGCGCTCGACGACCTGCTGGGTCAGTCCTCGGCCGACGCCCTCGCCGCCCTCGCACAGAAGGCACTGGTGCAGGAGCGACTCGCCATCGGGCCGGGCCGGTTCGGATTTCGCCACCACCTGTACCGCGACGTCGCCTACGCATCCCTTCCCCGTGCCGAGCGCGCGACGCTTCACGAGCGCGCCGCCGAGGGGATCCTTTCTCGCGCCGGCGAGCGGTACCCCGAGCTCGCCGAGCTAGTCGCGTACCACCGGGCGCAGGCCGCGGAGCTCGCTCCCACGCCGGAGCACACCGGGGCCGCGCGGTCGGCCAGCCTGGACGCCGCCGCCGTTGCGGCCCGGCGAGGAGCGATGGCGCGCGCCCAGGAGCTGTACGAGCAGGCGGCGCACCTGGCCGCCGATCCGTCGGATCGCGTCGAGGCGCTGCGCTCGGCCGGCAACCTTGCGCTGCATAGGTGGCGCGGCGACGCCGCGCTTCGACTGCTGCGCGAGGCAGCCGAGGTCTCGGAGGAGACAGGCCTCGAGCACGAGGCGGCCATCACCTACGCGCGCCTGGTCGAGGTGGTCGCGCGGATGGGTGGCATCACCGGGTCGCTTCCGCGGGAGGAGGTCGAGACGATGCACCGCCGCGGCAACGAGCTGGTCCCGGACGATGACATAGCGACGCGGGCGCGCCTGCGGCTGAACGAGACGTGGATCGCGTGGCGGTTCGGAACCTGGAGCGACATGGCCCAATCCGCTCAAGAGGGCTGGGAGCTCGCACGCGAGGCAGATGAGCTCGCGCTGCTGTCGAACGCCCTGGATGCCATGTCGGCGGTGGCGTGGCACGAGGGTCGGTATCGCAACGCCGTGGAGCACAACAGCGAGCGCATCGAGCTCCTCGCAAAGGCGCGGAGCAGCGTCCAGCTCGGGCCGGAGCGCAGCGACGCCCTGCACATGATGATCGAGTCGCTGGTGGCGACGGGCGATTTTCGGGAGGCGGCCGAATACGCCGCTCAGGCTCGCGAGCTGGACCTCTCAGTGGGTGCCGTCTACTCGGGATGGGCTCGGGGCCTGCTGCCGGCGTTCTTCCTCGGCGAGTGGGACAGCGCGATCGAGATGGCCACACAGCTGCGCGAAGCGTGGACCGCGGCGGACCGCCCGCCCATCGCCGCGCTTGCAGCGGCGGTCGCATGCGCCGGCGCGATCCACGGCTACCGGGGTGATGAGAGCTCCTCGGCAGATTGGTTCGACTTCGCGCGGAGCATCGCCCCTCCGACAGCGGGACAGCGGTCCGGAGTCCTCCTTCTCGAGTCGGAGGTCGATCTCCATCGAGGACGCTTTCACGAGGCGGCGGAGCGCGTCGCCCAGCCTCCGAGCGAGACCTTCTGGTGGCGGGCCATCTACGCCGTCACGCGTGCCGAGGCAATGCTTCGCGCCGGCGATCCCCGCGCCGAGGATGCGATCGATGAGGCCGAGGAACTGGTCGGCGACCACCGGTACGCGGGCGGAATCCTCCTGCGTACCAGGGGCCTTCGTGATCGCGACGACGGGGCGATCAGGGAAGCGCTGTCGGTGTTCAAGGACATCGAGTGCCCGTACCAGACGGCGCGAACCGGATGGCTGTTGGGAGGCTCGGATCGAGTGGAAGCCGAGGGGGCGCTCGACGCGCTCGGCGCCACGGTCCCGGTCGAGCCGGCCGTGGCCGCCCGCTAGACGTCGGCTTCGCGGTCCTGGGTCCTGCGCAGGCGCGAGACGAGCGTCTGGAGGAGCGGCCACGCGACCTCCGGGTGCTCCTGGACGAACGAGCGGAACTCCCAGGCCGCCATCCCGCGGCAGCGCAGGTCGGTGCTCGCGGTGACGGTGGCCGACCGCGGACCCTCGTCGATCAGCGCGATCTCGCCGAAGTGGTCCCCAGGGCCGAGCGTGGCGATGATCTCGCCGTGAAGGCTGACCGACGCGTTGCCCTCCTCGATCAGGAAGAAGCCGACGCCGCTCTTGCCCTCCGTGGTGATCGCGTCGCCCTCGTTGAACCGGCTCTCGCGCATCACGTTCGCGAGGCGCTTGAGGTCGCGGTCCCGCACCCCGGAGAACAGCGGGACTCCCTTGAGGCTCTGGGTGACATCGGCCATGGCGGGGATTCTAAAGCCGCTCAGGCCGCGTGTGCCGGCGCCTCGTCCGGGGCCTCGCGCAACAGCAGTGCCGGTTGACGGGGCGGCATGAGCCCGTCCTCGGTGTTGGGCCGGAACGTCGAGCAGGGCTCGTCGAGATCCAGGGCGCAGAGCATCTGACAGTGGAAGAAGCAATCGACGCAGTTCGGTCGGCCCTTTCGGCGCTTGCTGGCTCGCCGCCGTCCGAGCCCGATCGCATCCGCCATCTCCATCGCCGGTCCGTCGTCGCCGCTCGCTCTCATCGCCTCTCCGAGATCGTGGTCTCCTTGCCCAACGCGGCCGATCATGCCAGCGTCCGCTGAGCGCCGCTCCGCGCGTTTGCGCAAATCGCCGTCTTTTTCGGGATTGGCGGATTTCTGGATTTCCGGCCGTTGCGGGAAGCCGCGGACGCGCCGATAAAATCGTCGCTCGATGGCACAGCAGCGAACAGCCAGGTTGAGCGCGTCGCCGCCGCTCTTCGGCAACCGCTTTCTCGACTACTTCTCGCGGATCCACCCGTCCGTTCCGGCCATCATCTTCGTCCCCGTCGTCGCGGCCGGGATCTGGCTGGGGGCCGACGGCGGCTACGGCGCCCTGGAGCTCATCGGTTTCGTTGCCCTCGGGCTCCTGATCTGGACGCTCACCGAGTACTGGCTGCACCGGCTCGTGTTCCACTGGGAGCCCGACCACCCGATCGGCAGCCGGCTCCACTTCATCATTCACGGCGTCCACCACGATCACCCGAACGACCGCCTACGGCTCGTGATGCCGCCCGCGGTGAGCGTCCCGCTCGCGGCGCTGTTCCTCTTCCTCTATACGGTCATCTTCGGGACCCCGGCGGCGTACCCGATCTTCGCGGGATTCATCGTCGGCTACCTCTCCTACGACTACACCCACTACCACGTGCATCACCACACTCCGAGGACGAAGCTGGGCAGGCGCCTGCGCGAGCAGCACATGCGCCACCATTTCCAGGACCACAGGTACGGATACGGCGTTTCCTCGCCCCTGTGGGACGTGGTGTTCCGAACGCTTCCGCGCAAGCGGCGTTACTGACACCCTTACGCTCTGAGCGCGCGGGGGTGCCGACTTGTCACACTCCCCGTATCCCCTATTCGCACGGACAGCCGAAAGGATTCCAATGGCATCAGCCTCCAGCGCGGTCGATCAGGCCGCCACGCTTCTGAAGGACCGGATCGGCGAGCTCGAGGGTGAGCTCGCGAAGCTCCAGCGAGCACTGGCGAACCTCACCGACGGCCGTCAGGGCCGCCGGGGCCCGGGCCGCCCCCGCGGCTCGCGCGCGAGAGCCACAACGACGCGCCGTCGCCGCCGCCGCCGTGGCGGAACCCGTGCCGATCAGGCGGTGAAGCTCATCAAGCAAAACCCCGGCATCACGGCATCCGAGATCGCGCGGCGGATGAGCATCCAACCCAACTACATGTACCGCGTCCTCGGCGACCTTCAGAAGGAGGGAAAGGTCAAGAAGTCGGGCCGCTCCTACACCGCGGCCTAGCGCTCGCCCGCCGCCCGCGACATTGACGGGGTTAGGGGCGCTATAGCCCCCTTAACCCCGTCAATGTTTCGCGGGGGGATACACACTGTTACGCCTCCCCCACTTGCCTTGCCTGGGGAGCCGGGAACGCCGGGCTCACTAGAGCAGCCCGAGCTCCCTGACCGCGTCGCGCTCGCCCTTCAGCTCGTCGGCCGACGCGTCGATGCGCTCCCGTGAGAGGTCGTTGATGTCCAGCCCCTCGACGAGCTTCCACTCGCCGCCGGAGCACGTGCAGGGAAAGCCCGAGATCAGGCCCTCCTCGACGCCATAGGAGCCGTCGGACGGCACCGACATCGAGACCCAGTCCCCCTCGGGCGTTCCCAGGATCCAGTCCCGCACGTGGTCGACCGCCGCGTTGGCCGCGGACGCCGCGCTCGATGCGCCGCGCGTCTCGATGACCTCGGCTCCGCGCTTCTGCACGCGGGGGATGAACTCGTCTTTGATCCATGCTTCGTCGTCGATCGCGTCCCAGGCGCTTCGGCCGGACACCTTGGCGTGAACGAGATCGGGGTACTGGGTCGTGGAGTGGTTGCCCCAGATCGTGAGGTTCGTGACCTCCCGCACCGGGACGCCGAGCTTGTTCGCGACCTGGGCGATGGCGCGGTTGTGATCCAGGCGAGTCATGGCGGTGAATCGCTCGCTGGGGACGTCCGGGGCGTTCGCCATCGCGATCAGGCAGTTCGTGTTCGCGGGATTTCCAACGACGAGGACCTTGACGTCGGCGGCGGCGTGGTCGTTGATGGCATTGCCCTGCGGCTTGAAAATCCCTCCGTTGGCCTCCAGCAGGTCCGAGCGCTCCATGCCCTTGGTGCGAGGGCGCGCGCCGACCAGGAGCGCGACGTTGGTGCCGTCGAAGGCGTCCTCGGCACGGTCGTGGATGCTCACTCCGGCGAGCAGCGGGAACGCGCAGTCCTCCAGCTCCATGGCCGTGCCCTCGGCGGCCTGCATCGCGTCGGGGATCTCGAGCAGGCTCAGGTTGACCTCCGTGTCCGAGCCCAGCATCTCGCCGCTCGCGATCCGGAACAGGATCGCGTAGCCGATCTGGCCGGCGGCGCCTGTGACTGTGACCTTGACGGGGTTGTCGCTCACTTCGCAGCCTCCTGATGGGTTGACTCGCTACTCGCCTGGTCCTGCCGGCCGATCGCCTGCCCGAGGTTCTCCTCGATCGCCCCGAGGAACTCCTCGGTCGTGAGGAAGTCCTGGTCGTCGCCCACGAGGAGGGCCAGGTCCTTCGTCATCCTGCCGCTCTCCACGGTCTCGACGCACACGCGCTCGAGCGTCTCCGCGAACTCCATCACCTCGGGCGTGTCGTCCATCCGCCCCCGGGCCGCCAGCGCGCGCGTCCACGCGAAGATCGAAGCGATCGGGTTGGTGGAGGTGGGCTTGCCCTGCTGGCGGAGGCGGAAGTGGCGGGTGACGGTGCCGTGCGCCGCCTCGGCCTCGACGGTCGAGCCGTCGGATGTCATCAGCACGCTCGTCATGAGCCCGAGCGAGCCGAACCCCTGAGCCACGGTGTCGGACTGCACGTCGCCGTCGTAGTTCTTGCACGCCCACACGTAGCCGCCCTCCCACTTCAGCGCGGCGGCGACCATGTCGTCGATCAGCCGGTGTTCGTAGGTGAGGTCCCTCGACTCGAACTCCTCCTTGAACTCGGAGTCGAACACCTCCTGGAACAGGTCCTTGAACCGGCCGTCATACGTCTTCAGGATCGTGTTCTTCGTCGACATGTACACGGGGTACCCGCGGTCCAGGCCGTAGCGGAACGACGCCCGGGCGAAGTCGCGGATCGACTCGTCCAGGTTGTACATGGCCAGCGCCACGCCGCCGCCCTCCGGGAAGTCGAACACCTCGAGCTCCATCGGGTCGCCGCCATCGTTCGGATGGAAGTTGAGCGTCAGCCTGCCCTCGCCGGGGATCTTGGTGTCGGTCGCGCGGTACTGGTCGCCGAACGCATGGCGCCCGATCACGATCGGCTTCGTCCAGCCCGGCACCAGGCGCGGGATGTTCGAGATCACGATCGGCTCGCGGAAGATCACACCCCCGAGGATGTTGCGGATCGTCCCGTTGGGTGAGCGGTACATCCGCTTCAGGCCGAACTCCTCAACCCGCGCCTCGTCCGGGGTGATCGTCGCGCACTTGACGCCGACGCCGTGCTCCTTGATCGCGTGGGCCGCGTCGACCGTGACCTGGTCGTCCGTCGCATCGCGGTTCTCGATCCCGAGGTCGAAGTAGATGAGATCGACGTCGAGATACGGGAGGATCAGCGATTCCTTGATGAATGCCCAGATGATGCGGGTCATCTCGTCGCCGTCGAGCTCGACGATCGGGTTTTCGACCTTGATCTTCGCCACGTGGAGCGCTTCCTACCCGCCGGGGCGGCGATGCTATCGGGGCGCCGCCGGCCCCCCACCGCGTGAGGAGGGGGTCCCAGTCCGCGACGCGGGGGTTGCGGGAAGAAGTGAATTGTGATTCACTTCTTCCGTGGCCTACCGACCCACCGCTCGGACTAAGGCTCGTCGCGCCGAGGTGCGCGAGGGCATCGTCCGGGCCGCCCGTGACCTGATCGCGCAGGGCGGCTACGCCGAGGCGCGCGTGGCCGCGGTCGCCAAGCGGGCGGGCGTCGCGACCGGGACCGTCTACCGGTACTTCCCGTCCAAGGCTGAGCTCTTCGCCGAGGTCTTCCGCCGCGCCTCCCAGCGCGAGGTCGACGCGATGGCCGAAGCCACCGTGGCCGATGGCAGGCCCGCCGCCGAGCGCGCGGCCACCGCGGCCGAGATGTGGGCGCGCCGCGCCCTTCGCGCTCGCCGTCTCGCGTACTCGCTGCTGGCCGAGCCGGTGGACCCGCTCGTCGAGGCCGAACGACTCGCCTTCCGGCGCGCCTACCGGGACGTCGTCGCGGCGCTGATCGCCGACGGGGTCGCCGCCGGGGAATTGCCGCGACAGGATCCCGAGATCACCGCCGCGGCTCTGGTCGGCGCCCTGGGCGAGGCGCTCGTCGGTCCTCTCTCCCCCGCAGGGGGCGAGGTCGACCCGGACGTGCTCGTCGCCGAGGTCGTTTCGTTCTGGGTCCGGGCGCTCGGCGCCGAGCCACACACATCCGCGCCCGCCCCCGCTCGTCGAAAGGAGCCCATCGTTGTCAACGCTTGAGAGTGCCCCCGCTCGGGGCACGACCCACGAGGTCGCCAATCAGCCGCCGCCGCTCGAGAACTACAACACCTTCGAGACCGATCGAGTCCTGGTCGAGGCGCTGCGGCGCGAGGGCGGCGAGTGGGCCGCCGACCACGTTCGCGAGATCGGGGCCGCGGCCGGGCGGGCGGAGACGGCGCGCTGGGCCTTCGAGGCCAACGACAATCCGCCCCGGCTGCGCACGCACGATCGCTACGGCAACCGGATCGACGAGGTCAGCTTCCATCCGGCCTGGCACTCCCTGATGCGCCTCGCGGTCCCGTGGGGTCTTCATTCGCTTCCCTGGAGCGACCCCAAGCCGGGCGCCCACGTCGCGCGCGCCGCCGGCTTCCTCCTGCTGCCGGAGGCCGGGATCGGCTGCCCGCTCTCGATGACGTACTCGGTGGTCCCCGCCCTCCGGAAGGAGCCCGACCTGGCGGCGGAGTGGGAGCCACGGTTCGCGTCGCTGCACTACGACGGCGAGCGGCTGGTGCCGGCGCCCGACAAGAGGGGCGCCCTCTGCGGCATGGGCATGACCGAGAAGCAGGGCGGCTCGGACGTCCGCGCCAACACCACGACGGCCAGCCCGCTGAACGGCGGTGGCTCCGGCGCCGAGTACGAGATCACCGGTCACAAGTGGTTCTTCTCCGCCCCCATGTGCGACGCGTTCCTGGTCCTGGCGCAGGCCCCCGGCGGGCTCTCGTGCTTCTTCATGCCGCAGTTCACCCCGGACGGCGAGCGCAACCGGATCCATCTGCAGCGCTTGAAGGACAAGCTCGGCAACCGCTCCAACGCCTCGTCCGAGGTGGAGTTCCGCGGCGCGTGGGCGAGGCTCGTCGGCGAGGAGGGACGAGGCGTCCCGACGATCATCGAGATGGTCAACCACACGCGGCTGGACTGCGCGCTCGGCGGCGCCGCCGGCATGCGGCAGGGAGTCGCACATGCGATCCACCACAGCTCGTACCGCTCCGCCTTCGGACGGCTGCTCGTCGATCAGCCGCTGATGCGCAACGTGCTGGCCGACCTCGCGATCGAGTCCGAGGCGGCGACGATCAGCTCGATGCGCCTCGCCCGCTCCTACGACGAGGCGATCGGCGGGAACGAGGCCGCCCAGGAGCTCAAGCGGCTCGCGAACGCCGTGCTGAAGTACTGGATCTGCAAGCGGGCGCCGATGCACGCCGCCGAGGCGCTCGAATGTCTCGGCGGCAACGGCTACGTCGAGGAGTCGGGCATGCCCCGTCTCTACCGTGAGACCCCGCTCAACTCGATCTGGGAGGGCTCCGGGAACGTTCAGTGCCTCGACGTGCTGCGGGGGATGGCGCGCAACCCGGCTGCCGTCGAGGCGTTCGCCGCCGAGGTCGGCGAGGGCGCCGTGGCCGAACGCCGCCTCGACGAGTTCGGGCGTCGGCTGCGCGATGACCTCGCCTCGAACCCGGAAACGCTCGAAACCCGCGCCCGCGGCCTGGTGGAGCGAATGGCGCTGGCGCTGCAGGCATCGCTCCTCGTCCGCTACGGCGACCCGGCGGTCGCCGACGCGTTCTGCGCGTCGCGTCTGGAGGGCGACTCCGGTCGCGCGTTCGGGACGCTGCCGGCGGGGACCGACTTCGATCGCATCATTCGGCGGCACGCGCCGAGAACCGCCGGGTAGCGCTCCTCGCGGGCGCCGGGCGATCCACCCGTGTAGGTGAAACGCCGCCGGGGGCGGTCGCCGGGCTATCGCCGCGCGGACACCCGGTAGGCAACCTGCGGCTCGGCGAACCCCTTCAGCTCGAGCACCTCGCGCTCGGCGGCGATCGAGCGCTCCGCCAGCCACGGCTGCACCCGGCGGTGGGCCTCGTCGCTGAGGAGGACCTCGCCGCTTCGTGCCTTCACCTGCAGCCGGGCGGCGAGGTTGGTCGCGACGCCCATGACGTTCATGTTGTCGTCGGAGAAGCCGCGGGCCAGGACAGCCGGGCCGACGGCGATCCCGATCCCGACCCCGAGGCC
>Ga0111538_10004343_pt1 | contig 19737 bp, 19 predicted proteins | sample SoiMethybrSBSTD1_FD_79669 | JGI IMG/M metagenome (GOLD analysis project Ga0111538, IMG submission 79669) | Bulk soil microbial communities from a Populus tree surrounding site in Tennessee, USA - Soil MetaG P. TD hybrid SBSTD1 (version 2)... | ecosystem: Environmental > Terrestrial > Soil >...
CGTCAACCTCCCGCCGCGCAGATTCAGAAACAGCGGCCTCCGGCTCCTTCCGTACTTGTGACCTTTGACCTCTGACTTCTGACCACCGCTCGGGTGATCGTGGATCATCGCGCGGACGGCGTCGCCCGCCGTCCGGTTAAAGGGCACGAGCCGTTCCTTGCCGCCCTTGCCGCGGACCCGTGCGACACGGCCTGACAGGTTCACGTCGTCCAGGTCGAGATCGACCAGTTCGCTCAGGCGAAGGCCCGAGGCGTAGAACAGCTCGAGGATGGCGCGATCGCGACGGCCGGCGACGGTGTCGGCGTCGGGTGTCGCGAGCAGACGGTTGGTCTCCTCGACGTCCAAGTGGGCTGGCAGCCCACGCGACGTCTTCGGCGCACCAACGAGCGCCGTCGGATCATCCGGCAGGCGCTCCTCGCGCACCAGATGGCGCGCGAACGTCCGCAGCGCTGCCAGGCGGCGCGACGTGGACGCGCGGCTTTGCCCGCGATCGTGCAGCGATGCCAGGAATCCGCGCACCGCGTCGGTGTCGAGCGCACCGACCGGCACCTGGCTGGGCCTGACGCCGCGCGCGGCAGCGACGAAGATCAGGAACTGCTCGAGATCGGTCCCGTACGCGCGCAGTGTGTGCGGCGACACGTTGCGGTTGTACCGGAGGAACTCGAGGAAGCCGCGAATCTCGTCTTTCAGGACAGCACTCCTGCGCGGTCGCGCACCGGCCCGCGCTCCTGACGCCAGAGCGCGCGTTGGGTCACAAACACAACGGCGACGAACACGACCGTCGCTCCAGCGACGACGTACGGGACCACGGTCACCATTGGCCGTGTGCCGAATCGTACCAGCAATACGTTGACCGCGATGAGCGTCAGTCTGAACTCCGTCGGCCCAAGCTTCATCATGCTGATCGTGAACCGCTCGGTCACCGAGAACACCAGAAACGTGTGGACCATGAACGCGCCGAACACGGCGAAGAGCGCCATGATCATCGGTAACGACGACGGTGGCAGGAGCAGAGCGTAGCCGACGATGACGGCGCAAAGAAACACGTAATCCAGCAGGTGGTCCATGTAGTAGCCCCACCGCACGAGTCCCGTCCCTCGCAGCTTGCCCACTTTCCCGTCCACGTGGTCGGTGAGGTACTGGCACGCGATCATCAGCGACACCAGCCACAACCAGCGCACATCGCTTCGCGCCCACGCGCTGAACACGACGATGAGCGCGGACCAGACGAGCGTGAGCAGCGTAAGGTGATACGTCTCGAGCCAGCCGGGAATGCGCCGGACCAGCGCAGGACCAAAGCGTCGCTCGATCGGCGCAAGGAACGAGTCGTTGATCTTGTGAGCGCCGGCGAATTGCGGGTCTGACATCGGTCGCCTCCGGGCCGCTACTAGGGAATGCGACTTCGCGGCGCCGCCCGGCTCAAATCGGAACAGGCACGGCGTCGGCAGCGTGCCAGTGGTCCAGATCGGCCAGCGCGCGGGCACTCATCGCGAGGTGCCGCTCCTGTTTGCCTCGCGGCGGCGCGTCGAGCGCCGGCATGATGCCGAACGTGATGTTGGACGGGTCGTAGTGGCGCGGGTCGGCGTGCGACACGTAGTAGCCCAGCGCACCAATCGCCGTGGTGCGCGGCGGCGCGCGCGGCGCGAGGCCCTTCGTCATCCGCGCGGCATTTCGTCCGGCGATGAGTCCCGACGCAGCCGACTCGACGTACCCTTCCACGCCGGACACCTGGCCGGCAAAGAACAGCGAGGGGCGCGCCCGCGTCTGCCAGGTGGCGTCGAGCACCGTAGGGCCGTTGATGTACGTGTTGCGGTGAATCATCCCGAACCGCACGAACTCGGCCTGCTCGAGACCGGGAATCATGCGGAGCACGCGCGCCTGTTCACCCCACTTGAGCTGCGTCTGGAAGCCGACGAGGCTGTAGTGATCGCCCGCGAGGTTGTCCTGCCTGAGTTGCACGACGGCGTACGGCCAGCGGCCTGTGCGCGGGTCGGTCAAGCCCGACGCCTTCATCGGACCAAAACGCAACGTTTGCGGACCGCGATGCGCCATCACTTCGATCGGCAGGCAGCCCTCGAAGAACTTCGTCTGATCGAAATCGTGGATGGCGGCCTTCTCGGCGGCCACCACGGCCGCGACGAACCCCTCGTACTCGTCCTTGGTGAACGGACAGTTCAGGTAGTCGCCGTCCGATGTCTCGCCCTGTGGTCCGAGCGATCGATCCCATCGCGAGGCGCGAAAGACCTTCGAGTGGTCGATGGTCTCGGCGAGCACGATCGGGCTGATCGCGTCGAAGAACGCGAGGTGATCGCGGCCGACGAACGACGCGATGTCGGCCGACAGCGACGTGGACGTGAGCGGCCCGGTCGCCACGATCACCGGAACGTCCCGCGACGATGCCGGTATCGCCGGTACCTCGCAGCGTTCGACGCTGATCAATGGATGCGCCGCGATGGCGGTGGTCACGCGATCCGAGAACGCCTCGCGATCCACGGCCAGCGCCGCGCCCGCGGGCACACGCACCTCGTCGGCCACGCGCATCACCAGCGAACCCAGCCGCCGCATCTCTTCCTTCAGCAGCCCGACGGCGTTGTCGAGCTTGTCGCCGCGGAAGGAGTTGCTGCAGACCAGCTCGGCGAGCTTGTCGGTCTTGTGCACGGCCGTCGGCTGCACGCCGCGCATCTCGTGAATGACAACGGGCACGCCCAGCGACGCGGCTTGCCATGCCGCCTCGGACCCCGCGAGACCACCGCCGATGATGTGAACAGGCACGCTCGAACGATTGTAGGTCCCGGGCCTACTTCCTGACGAGGTCAGCCCCGGATATCACCGCGCGGCTCCGCCGAGTGACGCCTTGCGCGAGGTTCGGCGCTACGCCACCCGCGCCGCTTCGATCTTGCGGATGTCGTCGATCCCGTAGCGCAGCATGGCCAGGCGCTCGAGGCCGTAGCCGACGCCAATCGCCCGATGCACCGCGGGATCGCCGCCGAGATGCTTGACGATGCGATCGGTGTAGACGCCCCAGGCCAGGAGTTCGGTCCACCGGCCGTCCTCCTCGATCTCGAGCTCCCACGCCTGGCTGCACATCGCGTACTTCGTCGGGACGAGCTTCAACGCGCGGCCCGGCAGCACGCGATCGACCGACGCGAGCACGCGCGCGGTCATCTGCCACACGTCGAGGCGCTCACGTTCGTCGAAGCAGAAGACCTCGGCCTGGTGAAACGCGTCGAGATGCAGCGCGTCGATCTGGCAGCGCCGGTACGTCTTGCCGGTGGCCCACAGCCGCAGCGGCTGTCCCTCGTAGCGCAGCGTCATCAGCAGCGGCAGGGTGAGGTCGTACCGCAGGATGCGCCGGTCGTCCACGTGGTGCAGCTCCTGCGGCTCGATGTACATCGCATCGCTGGCGATCGACTTCTTCGCCTCGGCGAGGTCAACGATCTCCGGAAGCACGATCTCGGCAAAGTCGCGGTAGGCCGAGCGCAGCGCATCGGTCGTCTGGCCGACGGGGTTCTCGGGCAGATCGTTCAGACGCGGTCGCGCGAGCAACTCGACAATCTTCGCGGGAAAGTCGGGCCGCGCGTCCTGCGGATCCAGCTCGTGTTGTTCTGCCACTTCGATCTCCTTTCGCAGCTTGTCTCGAACCCGTTGGAGGCGCTTGCGCATGGCCGTTTCGTCAACCCCCGCGTCGGCGGCCAGGCGCGCAACGCCCCACCCGCCGTGATAGCGGCGATCGCACAAGCGGCGCTCATCGTTGGAGAGCTTCACGAGCGCGCTCGCGAGCCGGCGCCGCTGCAGCTCCGACCACGCCGTCTCTGCGTCGTCGAGCACGGGCACGTCAGGCACGTCGTCGAGCCGCAGGAACGTGCAGCGGCGCGACCGGCGCAGATTGAGCGCACACGTGATCGCGATCCGCCGGAGCCATGCCGGGAGCGCTGATGGATCCTTCAGTTCGTTCAGGTGACGAAACGCACGCAGATACGCTTCCTGCGCCGCGTCTTCGGCGAGGCTCGGATCTCTCAGCACCGCCAGGGCGACGCCGCGGACCAGGCGCTGCGTCTCGCTGACCAGGCGGCCATAGGCCTCCAGGTCGCCTGCCTGCGCCCGAACGACCAGATGCGTTGTCGTCGTCACGTCACCCTAATAGACACGCTGGAGGGCTGATTGTGACAGGGAGCAAGGCCCCTGGCCTGAGTTCAAAGGCCAGGGCCCAAAGCGAAGACTTCCGAGATGGCCGGAGGCTTTACGTCGTGACGGCTACTTCTTCCGCGAGGGGCGCTTCACGCGAGTAGCCGCACTCTTCGTTGGCGCAGATCAGTTGCCGGCCGTGGCGCTTGGTGATCTTCTCGGTGAGGAACTCCCAGCCGCACTTCGGGCACTTCTCTTCCGGGAGCGGCTTGTTCCACAGCGTGAAATCGCATTTCGGGTAGTTCACGCAGCCATAGAACACCTTGCCGCGCCGCGACTTGCGCTCGGCGATGTCGCCGCCGTCCTTCGGGCACTTCACGCCGGTGAGCTTCTGCTTGACGTACTTGCACTCCGGATAGCCGGTGCACGCCGTGAACTCGCCGAAGCGGCCCTGTTTGATGACGAGGTTCCTGCCGCAGTTGGGGCACTTCTCGTCGAGGATCTGATCGGGCTTGGCGGCGGCGACGCCCTGCTTGGTCGAGATGATCTTTCGCGTCGTCTTGCACTCCGGATACCCGGTGCAGGCGAGAAACATCCCGAAGCGGCCGCGCTTGACGACCATCGGACGGCCGCAGTTCTCGCACGTCTCGTCGAGTTCGTCGGTGCCCTGCGCGTCGGCGGGCTCGAGCTCCTTCGTGTTGTCGCAGTCCGGATACCGGCTGCAGGCGAGGAAGATGCCGAACTTGCCGGCCTTCTCCACCATTTCGCCTTCGCCGCACTTGTCGCATTTGACGCCGGTCGGTTGCCCTTCCTTGAAGCTCGGCATTTCTTTCGCCGCGCGCTTCAGATCTTTCTTGAAGCTCTTGTAGAAGGTCTCGAGCGTCTCTTTGTACTCCGCCTTGCCCTTCTCGATCTCGTCGAGCCGATCTTCCATGCGCGCCGTGTACTCGACGTCGAGGATGTCGTCGAACACCGGATGCAGCAGCTTGTCCACGAGGCGGCGTCCGAGAATCGTCGGGCGGAAGCGGCCGTCGACCTTGTTCACATAGTCACGCGCCTGCAGCACGCTGATGATCGACGCGTAGGTGCTCGGACGGCCGATGCCGTTCTCTTCCAGCGCCTTGACAAGCGATCCTTCGTTGTAGCGCGCCGGCGGCTGCGTGAACTTCTGATCCGGCGTGATGCCGCGATTCTCGAGCGGCTGGCCTTCTGTCAGCGCCGGCAACGTCCCGCTCGTCGCATCGTCGTCCGAGTCGGACGCCTGCGCGCCCGTCGCCGGTGTGGCAGGTTTCTCCGTGCGCTCGCTTTCCTCGGCCTCAGCGGTCGCCTGGCCGTATACCGCGAGCCACCCGGCGAACTTGGGCACGGAGCCCTTGGCCCTGAACAGGTAGGCGTCCGCCGTGATCTCCACCGTCGTGTCGTCGAAGACCGCTGGGGTCATCTGTGAGGCTACAAAGCGATTCCAGATCAAGCGGTACAAGTAGTACTGATCCGCCGAGAGGTGCACCCGCACGCTGTCCGGGTGGTACGCCATGGACGTCGGACGAATCGCTTCGTGCGCGTCCTGCGCGGACGCCTTGAGACGATAACGATTGGCTTGTTCCGGCACGAACGGCTCGCCGAAATTCTCGCGGATGTGCTGCCGAACCTCGTCGAGCGCCTGGTCGGCGACGCGCACCGAGTCCGTGCGCATGTAGGTGATGAGGCCGATCGGCGCTTCTTCATCAGGCAGCTGAATGCCTTCATACAGCTGCTGCGCGATCATCATCGTCTTCTTGACCGGAAACCGGGACGCCTGCTGAAGTTTGCTCGTGATGAACGGCGGCACCGGGTTCTTGCGGCGCTCCTTCATCGCGACCGACGACACCACAAATGCGGCGCGCTCGAGGTCGCTCAGTACCTGCTTCGCTTCGGCGTCGCTGCGAACTTTGATGGCGGCGTCGTTCTTGCGCGCAAGCCGCGCCTCGAATTCGACGCCGTTTGGTTCGGGACCGTCGGCAAGACGCGCCGTGATGTTCCAGTACTCCTCCGGCACGAACGCCTCGATCTCGCGTTCGCGATCGCAGATGAGCTTCAGCGTCACCGACTGCACGCGGCCGGCGCTCAGCCCGCGCCGGACCTTGTCCCACAGGATCGGACTGATCTTGTAGCCGACGAGCCGGTCGAGCACGCGCCGCGCCTGCTGCGCGTCGACCATGCGCATGTCGATTTCGCCGGGATGTTTGATCGCCTCGAGGATCGCCTTCTTGGTGATCTCGTTGAACATCAGGCGATGGACCTTCTTCTTCGCGCCAAGCTCTTCGGCCAGATGCCAGCCGATGGCTTCCCCTTCGCGATCCGGGTCGGTCGCCACGTAGATCTCGTCCGACCCCTTCGCGGCCTCTTTGAGTTCCTTGATGACCTTCTGGCGATCCGGGATGACCACGTATTCGGGCTCGAAGCCCGCATCCACGTCCACGCCCAGCTTGCTCTTGGGCAAATCACGGACGTGCCCCATCGACGCGACCACTTTGAAGTCGCGGCCGAGGTATTTGTTAATCGTCTTCGCCTTTGCGGGCGACTCGACGATCACGAGAGCCTTGGGCATGTCTTGCGGTTTCCTCTCCCTCTATTCCTAGCAGGTTAGTCAATCCTGGTAAAACAGCCGCCCGGCAGGCGGCTCAGTTTCCCGGCCAGTTCGAGCGACGCCAGATCGGCCATCAACTCCCCTGCCGGCCGGCCGGTTCGAGCCGCGAGATCGTCGACGGTCACGGCCTCGCCAGGTCCGACGCTCGCCAGTAACCCGTCCCCCGGCAAGCACTTAGCGGGCGAACTATCGCGGCCCGTAGACGGAGAGCGCCAGTTGAGCTCTTCGAGGATGTCCTCCACAGTCTCGACCAGTCGCGCGCCATCCTTTATGAGGGCGTGACTTCCACGATAACAGCCCGAGGCCGGATTGCCGGGAACCGCCAGCACGTCACGCCCCTGTTCCAGGGCAGCTTTCGCGGTGATGAGCGACCCACTGAGCTCTGACGCCTCGACGACCACCACTGCCCGGGACAGGCCGCTGATAATGCGGTTTCGCAGGGGGAAGTGGGACGGCAGCGGGGGCATGCCGGGCGGGAACTCGCTGAGGACCACGCCGGCCGCTTGGATGCTGGCTGCCAGCGTGGCGTGTCCGGCCGGGTAAATCACGTCCACTCCACTGCCCAGAACGGCAATGGTCTGGCCGCCCCCGGCCAGCGCTCCCCGGTGCGCGGCCGCATCGCACCCCCGCGCCAGGCCACTCGCGACCACCACTCCGGCTTCTGCCAGGCCACGACCGAGTCGCTGTGCAATCGCCAGGCCGACGGGCGTGGCGTTGCGGGAACCCACAACCGAGACGATGGGCTGGTGGAGGCAATCGAGCTGTCCGAGCCCCCACAGGACAATCGGCGGGTCTGGGATGCACCGCAGCAGCCTCGGGTAGGCGTCAGGGTCGCGCAGCCGGACGACAGAGATACCTAAGGCCTTGGCGTGGAGCAGGGCCTCACTCGCCCACTGACGGGCCTCGCGGATCCGGGCCGGCCGATGCGGCGCCGGAATGGGCAGGGTGGCGGCGAGCAGGTCTACCATCGACCTGGACGAGGCCGACGGCAGTCCCGGCTTCGACAACACCTCGAGGAACATCCGGGGGCCAAGCGTGTCCCCGCCGATCCGAAGGAGCGAGGCCGCCACGTCGTCGAGGTGAACGTCCACGAAATTGTCAGGAGGAGTCACGACTTACGTGGAGTGCATCGCGGGTGCCACGAAATGTAAGCGCTGCGCCGCGGTGGGCCGCGGACCTGCTGCAAAAACTGCCGGTGTGCCTGCGGCAGTGCTCTTGCAAAAACTGCCCGCGTTCCCCGTGGCTTCGCGCTATAGTTGGAGCGGGAAATCGATGCGAATCCGCCTGTGGCTCGTCGTGGCCCTGGTTCTCGGCGTCGCCCTTCCTGCGTACGCGGACAAGCGCTCGGACGCCAAGGCCCAGGTTGACTTCGGCATTCTCGTCGCGCAGAAGGGCCTGTGGAAAGACGCCACGACACGCTGGCAGAAAGCCGTGCAAATCGATCCCTCTTACGCCCCGGCCTGGAACAACCTCGGCATCGGTTTCGAGCAGCTGGGCAAGTTTGGCGAAGCGCGGGAAGCCTACGAAAAGGCCCTCGAAATCGAGCCAAACAACACGTTCATCCGCAACAACTACGATCTGTTCAGGGAAATCTATGACCGCCAAGGCCGTCGTCGCGATCGCTAGCGTGAGCGTGGCGCTGGCGTCAGCCGGCTGCCTCAGCTTCTACGAGATCCCTGTCGAAACGCCGATTCAGGCCAAGATCGACGTCACGGCATTTCAGCGCGTGCTCATCGCCGGTTTTCTCACTGGCGGTGTGAAGAACATCGATCCGAACACGGAGACGGCACGGCTGCTGCGCAGCCAGCTGCGCACCAAACAGGATCTGAAAGTCATCGACGCCGATGTGTTGTCGCTCGTCGACGAAGTCGACAAGCTCCGCGGCGCCGCACCGGCGCCTCTACCCGTTGCCGGCACGGCTGACGACGCACGGATCAAGACGGAAAAAGATCTGCAGACCTACGAAAAGATCTTCGACGACGCGGACTACTGGAAGAAGCTCGGCGACGAGTACGATCACCCGCTCATCGTGACCGGCTCGATCATCTTCACCGAGGTCAGCAAGAGCGGGATGGTGTCGCGGCCGCGATCCACGGTCGATTCGACGGGCCGCGAGCAGTTCACGAGCGAGCGTGTCTACTCCGATCAGAAGGGCTACGCCCTGGTGCCGAAGTTCGTGTTCATCGACGGGCGGACCGGCGCGCAGCTCTACACCGAGTCCTACCACGAGGAATCGCTGTACTCGGCGCAACAGAACACGCCGGCGCTGTCGTCTTATTTCGAGATGATGGACCGCCTGCTGCCGAGCTTCCTGAACACCCTGAGCACGCAGAAGATCAAAGGAACCCGGGTACTGCTCAAGTAAGCCTGGCGGCCTCGACGTCATCAGCCCTTCAAGCCCCCAAGCCCTTTGTGTTACCCTTGTGAGTTCCGGCCTGAGGCTGGATGGGCACCCTTGGACGCCCTGATTTTCACGTTTCTGGAGCGAGTCTCATGTTCGCCATTGTCGAAGCCGGCGGCCGTCAGGAAAAGGTCACGCCCGGCGCACACGTGGTCGTGGATCGTCTCGACCTCGAGCCCGGCGCGGAAGTAACGTTCGAAAAGGTGCTGCTCGTCGAGACGGCCGGCGGTGACGTCGTGAGCGGCAAGCCCTACGTCGCCGGCGCCACCGTCACCGGCGTGGTCCTGGCGCAGACGCAGGGCAAGAAGATCCGGGTCTTCAAGATGAAGCGCCGGAAGCACTATCGCAAGACGCAGGGACACCGCACGCAGCAGACGCGCGTGAAGGTCACCAGCATCAACGTGTGAGTAGGTCATGGCACACAAAAAGGGACAAGGCAGTTCGCGAAATGGCCGCGACAGCAACTCGCAGCGGCTCGGCGTCAAGCGCTTCGACGGCAACCTCGTGCCGGGCGGATCGATCCTCGTGCGGCAGCGCGGCCGGCGCTTCCGGCCGGGCCTGAACGTGGGGCGTGGCAAAGACGACACGCTGTTCGCGAAAGTCACGGGCATCGTCAAGTTTGCGGATCGCGGGCAACGCGGCCGCGTGATCAGCATCGAGCCCGTCGAGACCGAAAAGTCCTAGACATCTCGCGATCGGGCGATCGCCAGATGGTCCGATGTTCATCGACGAAGTCGAAATCCAGATCCAGGCCGGCGACGGAGGCAACGGGTGCGTGAGCTTCCGCCGCGAGATGCGTGTGCCCCGCGGCGGGCCGAATGGCGGCGACGGCGGGCGCGGCGGCTCCGTGTACCTGGTCGCCAGTCCCCATCACAACACGCTGGTCACCTACCGGTTCCACCCGGAGTTCAAGGCCCAGCGCGGACAGCATGGGCTGGGCTCCAACTGCACCGGTCGCGACGGTGAGGATCTGACCCTCGCGGTGCCGCCGGGCACCGTCGCCTACGAAACCATCGATGGCGAGCTGGTCCCGCTCGCAGACCTGACCGAGATCGGCGCACCCGTCCTCGTGGCACGCGGCGGCCGCGGTGGCCGCGGCAATGCGGCGTTTGCGACCTCGACCAATCGCGCACCCCGACGGACGGAACCGGGCGGCGCCGGCGAGACGCGGCGCCTGCGCCTGCGCCTGAAGCTCCTGGCCGATGTCGGGCTCGTCGGCTTTCCGAACGCCGGCAAGAGCACGCTCATCGCCCACATCTCGGCCGCGCGTCCGAAAATCGCGGACTATCCGTTCACCACGCTCACGCCCAACCTTGGCGTGGTCCATCTCAGTGACGACCGATCATTTGTCGTCGCCGACGTGCCTGGATTGATCGAGGGCGCTCACGAAGGTCAGGGCCTGGGCACGAAGTTCCTCTCGCACCTCGAACGGACGAAGGTGCTGGTGCACGTGATCGATGTGTCGTCGGCATCTGGACGCGATCCCGTCGAGGACTTCGACATCATCTGTCGCGAGCTCGAGCGCTTCGCCCGCAGCGGGGATGAAACCGCCGTCTCGCTGGCCGACAAGCCGCGCATTGCCGCGCCGAACAAGATCGACGCTCTCGACGACCCCTCCCGGCTGCGCAAACTGCAGGCGCACCTGAAGAAGCTCAAGGTGCCCAGTTATCCGATCTCCGCCGCTACCGGCGAAGGCATTCCCGCGCTGCTCGAAGCCACGTGGCGCGAGGTCGCGCGCGCCAGCGCGAGCGCAGACGACGCCGGCTGATGGCGACCGGACTGTTCGGCGGCACGTTCGATCCCATTCACATCGGTCACCTCGACGTGGCCCGTGCCGCCCGTGCCGCGCTCGGCCTGGACGTGGTCCTTGTCGCGCCGGCACGCGTGCCCCCGCATCGGACAGCCCCGCATGCGTCGGCCGCCCATCGGTTCGCCATGACCGCGCTCGCCCTCGAAGACGAACCAGGGCTGATCGTCTCCGACGTGGACATGGAGAGCACGGGGCCCTCGTATACGGCCGACACGCTGGCCCGCCTCCGGGCGGCCGGTCACGACTTGTCTCGGCTGGTGTTCATCACGGGCGCAGACGCGTTTCGCGACATCGAGAGCTGGAAGGATTACCCGCAGTTTCTGTCGCTATGTCACTTCGTCGTCGTCTCGAGGCCAGATGTACCGGTGGCGGGAATGCGACGGCAGCTTCCGGCGCTCGCAGGCCGGATGCACGACACGCCGTGCACATGGCCCGCCCAACCGAGTATCTTGTTGGTAGACGCCTCGACCGCTCCAGTGTCTTCAACGATCGTCCGCCGCGCCCTTGCCGAACAGCTGCCGTTGGACGGCCTCGTGCCCGCGCGTGTGGCGACGTACATCTCGCGTACGGGACTGTACGGCGTTCAGGCGGCCCCACTCGATCGCAAAGGAAACGCATGAAGAAGCCGCCGCGACGTGCGCGCACGCGCGCCGTGACCCCCACCCTCTCGACCGAGCTCACGCTTGGCATCACTGCCGCACTCGACAAGAAAGCGCAGGATCTCATCGTGCTCGACCTGCGCAAGGCCTCGGCGTTCACCGACGTGTTCGTCATCTGCACCGGCACCAATGTCCGGCAGGTTCACGCCATTGCCGACGCCATTCAGCAGGCGATCGGCTCGACCGGCACGAAGCCGGCGCTGGTCGAGGGTCGCGGTCGCGCCGAATGGGTGCTCATCGATTACTTCGATTTCATCTTTCACATCTTCACGCCGGCCACGCGCGAATTCTATGGACTCGAGCGCCTGTGGGCCGACGCCGAGAAGATTGAAGTTCCTGCGTAGCCGGACCGCCGGCTGATCGCAGCTTCTGCAATCGTCTCAACCCGCCGCGCCATTCTTGCGCGCGCGATCGTGGCAGTCCGCTTGCACCACACCGGATGTGCTCGCGACTGCGACGAATTCGCTCGTTCGTGTGCTGCTCGCGCCGGTGTGCGTCGCATGCCGACTTCCGTTGGATCGGCCGCTGGCGCGCGCCGTGTGCGACGCCTGCTGGTCCGCAATCGATCCGATCACCGAACCCTTGTGCGCACGATGTGGTGACGTGCTCGACTGGCGATGGACCGAGCCGCTCTGCGCACGGTGCCGCCGTCATCCGCCGGAGTTCACGATGGCGCGCAGTGCGGGACGTTACGACGGTCCACTGCGTCGTCTCGTGCACGCGTTCAAGTACGAGGGGCGGCGTGCCCTCGCGGCGCCGCTCGGGGCGCTCATGCGCCGCGCGGGGATGGACCTGCTCGTCGATGCGGACGCGGTGGTGCCCGTGCCGCTCCATCCGCTTCGCGCCCTTCAGCGGGGCTTCAATCAGGCCGACGACCTCGCGCGTCAACTCGGGCTTCCGGTGCTGCGCGCGCTCCGCCGGACCCGGCACGGGCCTCCGCAGGCCGAGTTGCCGGCGTCCAGGCGCCAGGCGAACGTCCGTGAGGCCTTTGCGCCCCGCGGTCTGCTGTTCGTGCCTCGCGCTCGTCTCCCTCCCCTCACCGTCGTCCTGATTGACGACGTGATGACGACTGGAGCGACGGCGAATGCGTGTGCGTCAGTGCTGATCGGCGGCGGCGTCAGGCTGGTCCGGGTGCTGACGATGGCGCGAGCCGTGGCAGGACCGCCTGAGCCACCTCCCTAGCCACGTCGTCTTTCGAGCCGTCAGCGGCGATGCGGACCCAGCCTGGCCGCGAGGCCTGCAGGCGATAGCTTTCCCGGACTCGCGCCAGCAGCGCGAGATCGCGCTCGTACCGATCGCGGTTCGCGGCCTTGCGTTGCGCAGCCACTTCCGGCGCGATGTCGAGCCACAGCGTGATCGTGGCGGGTGGCAGATCACGCTGGATGTCGTCGAGCCAAGCGGGATCCAGGCCTTGCGCTTCGCCGTAAGCGACGCTCGATGCGCGGTACCGATCGCAAATGACCACGTCGCCCGCCTGCAACCACAGGGTCAACCGCGGCTTGTACTCAAAGCGATTGGCAATGTAGAGGAGCTGCATGACCTCGGGCGAGTAGTCGCGATCGCCGGCGAGGGCGCGCTGGATCTCCTGCCCGATCGACGTCCCGTAATCGGGGAACGACAACGACCGGACTTTGCGGCCGTCCTGCTCCAGCCGCGCGCGCAGGTGTCTCGCCTGCGTCTCTTTGCCGCTTTGATCGAGGCCTTCGAAGGCAATCAGCATCAGGCGTCCCACTGGAGCATGTCGTCGACGGTTTGCCGGCGGCGAATCAGCTCGCACTCGCCGCGGTCGACGAGCACTTCGGCGGCCATCGGCCGCCGATTGTAGTTCGACGCCATCACGGAACCGTAGGCGCCGGTGTCGCGGATCGCCAGCAGATCACCCACTTCGACGGGCGGCAGCAGCCGCGCGCTGCCGAGCGTGTCGGTGGTTTCGCAGACGGGGCCGACCACGTCGGCGCGAATGGGATCGCCCGGCCGCGGCTGCACCGGCTCGATGCCGTGATACGCGCCATACAGCGCGGGGCGCATGAGATCGGTCATTCCGGCATCGACAATGACGAACCAGCCGCCGTCGGGCTGCGGCTTGAGGTCCACGACTTCGGTGACCAGCACACCGGCCGGCCCCACGATCCAGCGCCCGGGCTCGAGCACGAGCGTGAGTCCCGTGCCGCTCACCGCTGGCAGCACCGCGTCGGCATATTGCTGTGGCGTCAGCACCTGTTGGCCGGGCTGATACGCGATGCCGAGACCGCCGCCGATGTCGAGGTGCTCGAGCTCGAGGCCGCCGGCGGTCAGCTCGCGCGCGAGTTCGGCGATGGCCGCCGCGGCCCTCGTCATGGGCTCGGAGCGCGTGACCTGAGATCCCACGTGCACGTGGAGCCCGACGACGCGCAGGTTCCGGTGCACGGCCACATCGCGGATCATCGCGCGCGCCTGTTCGATCGACACGCCGAACTTCGTCGTGCGCGCGCCGGTCGAGATGTGCGGATGGGACTCGGCGTCTACATTTGGATTGATGCGAAACGCGATGCGCGCTTCCTTGCCCATCGCCGCAGCGATCTCGGCGATGCGCGCGACCTCGCCGAACGACTCGGCGTTGATGGCGCCTAACCCCAGCGCGACCGCACGCTCGAGCTCGCGCCGCGTCTTGCCCACGCCGGTGAACACGATGTCGGCCGGCGCGAAACCCGCACGCAGGGCGATGTCGATCTCGCCGCCGGAGTTGGCGTCCGCGTGGGCGCCGAGCGCCCGCATGCGGCGCACGATCGCCATCGTCGAATTGGCCTTCATCGCGTAGTGCAGCCGATGCGGCACATCGGCAAATGGCGCGTCGAAGTCACGCAGCCGTTCATCGATCAGCGCGCCACTGTACACGTGCACGGGCGTGCCGGCCTGCCGTGCAATGTCGGCGAGCGGAAGGTTGTCGCAGGCAAGACCAGAGGGACCGAGGATGAAACCGGGCACAGAACCCAAGATGTTATCATCGGCGCTTCGGCTGTCCCTGCCCATGTCGAGTGATCCGTCCGTCGCACCCGTCGACAACATGGACGCGCTGATCGAGCGTTGCCTGCGTGGCGACCAGATCGCGTGGCAGCTGGTCGTCCAGCAGCACTGGCGCAAGGTCTTCAACCTGGCCTACAAGTTCGTCGGCCGCCACGACGAGGCCGAGGATCTTACCCAGGATATCTTCCTGAAAATCTTCAAGGCGCTCCACACGTTCGACCGGCGCGCGAACTTTCAGACGTGGCTGATCAGCATCAGCCGGAACTTCTGCATCGACCATTACCGCAGCGTCCGCAAGGAGCGCGAGACGATGGCGCGCGATGTGGACGCCTCGGATCTCATGCCGGTCTCGCGCGACCGTGGCCCGCACGGACTGCTCGAGCAGACGGACCTCAAGCAGCTGATCCGGCAGGCGCTCGCGCAGCTGCCACCGGCGCTGCGCCAGGCGGTGGTCCTGCGCGACCTGCAGGAGTTCTCGTATCAGGAAATTGCGGAGCGGCTCGGCCTGCCCGAAGGCACGGTGAAGTCGCGCATCAATCGAGGCCGGCTCGAGCTGGCTCGACAACTCAGACGTTTGCAGGCCGGCCCGGCACACCGGCCCCCACGCGGGGAGGAACCGAAATGAACGTGACGACTGAACACATCGGCGGGGCCGTGGTGATTCGCGTGAGCGAACCCCGGCTCACCTATCCGATTCTGGCGGACTTCGCGACGGTGGCGACGCACCTCATCGGCGCCGGCGAGAAGCGCATTGTCGTCGACGTGACGCCGGTGGGGTACGTAGACAGCGCGACCATCGGGTGCCTGATGGACCTCTACCGGCAGGCGGTGGCGGCCGGCGGATCGCTGAAGCTCTCGGGCGTCCAGAAACGCGTCGAAACGATGCTCACGATGACCGGCGCGCACAACTTCCTCGAAGTCCATCCCGACGAGGGGTCGGCCCTCGCGAGCTTTGGAGGCTAGCCATGCGGACGATTACCACCACGTCCGGCCTCCCGGTCAACGTCGACGAACACGACGTGCTGGCTGTCATCGAGGCCGTCTCACGCGAGCTGACGCGGCGTAGTGAGCTCGAATACGGCTTCGACGACGTCGATCGCGAGCTCGAGCACCTGGTCTCGCAGCTCACCCCGGACGAGTTGAAGATCTACTTGAAGGAGAGCCTGTTCATGAGCTTCAACCGATTCGAAAACGATCGAATGATGACGATCATGCGCAAGGCGGGCGACGCGAAAGACGAGGAAGCGTAGTTCGGAGTTCGAAGGCCGTAAGGCTCAGTGCGCTTGCTGGTTGGCCGGGACGCGGACGCCAGCGCGGGCCGCGCGCACACCGGAGAGGCCCTCGACCAGACGCCAGGCGTCGCGCTGACGCAGCAGTTCGGCGGCAAAGGTCGTGTGCAGCGCGTGACCGCCGCGGTGCACGACCAGGTGGCCGACCATCGCGTGACCGAGCAGGGCCAGGTCGCCGATCACATCGAGAATCTTGTGGCGGACGAACTCGTCCTCGAACCGCAGCGGATTCAACACGCCCGTCTCACCCAGCACCACCGCGTTTTCGAGCGAACCGCCAAGGGCGAGCCCGCGCTGGCGGAGCATTTCCACTTCCTTGAGGAATCCGAACGTGCGCGCCGGCGCGATTTCGTCGATGAAGACCTGCTCGTTGAGGTCCAGCGTCTTCTGCTGATGCCGCAACATCGGGTGGTCGAAGCTGATGGTGTAGCTGATCTTGAAGCGGTCCGCGGGGTAGACCGCGATGCGCTTGTCGCCCTGCTGCACCTGAATCGGCTTGAGGATCTCGATCGTCTTCCGCGGCGTGTTGAGTTCCTTCACGCCGGCGTCCTGAATCAGGTAGACCCACGGCGCGGAACTGCCGTCCATGATCGGCACTTCCGGATGGTTCATCTCGACGCACACGTTGTCCACGCCGAGGCTGCGGAGCGCCGCCAACAAGTGCTCGACGGTATCAACGGAGGCGTTCTTGGAGACGAGGCCGGTCTGGAGCTGCTGACGCCCGCCAAGGTGCGAGACGTGCGCTGGAATCTCGACACCGCCGAGGTCAGCGCGTTGAAAGCGAATTCCGTAATCTGCAGGCGCCGGCTTCAACGACAGGGTCACTTTTTGCCCGGAATGAAGGCCAATTCCGGCGCAATGGACCATTCGGCGAAGCGTGCGTTGCGAGGACATCAAGGAATCCGTCAGAGCCGACCACCTGTAAGCAAGCGAACTGCCAAGCGGAGAATGCCGCGGAAATAGTCTCGTAAACCCTTGTGCACAGTCAACTTAGAAATACCTGGACCGATCGCAGCAAAACGGGTGGGGAGGGGTATCGTGTCATTCCTGCCACAATTTCACGTATATCCACGTGTCAAAAAAACCACAGCTGTCAGGATGCTGTCGCCTGCCTGGCCGGCTTGGCGATGCCGAGCGCGGGCGCGAGGAATCGCCCCGTGGCTGACGACGAATGTCTGGCCACGGTCTCAGGCGTGCCGGCCACGACCACGCGTCCTCCGCCGTGGCCGCCCTCCGGTCCGAGATCGATCACCCAGTCGGCAAACTTGATCACATCCAGGTTGTGCTCGATGACGACGATCGTGTTGCCCTGATTCACGAGTTTCCCCAGCACGTCGAGCAGCTTGCGCACGTCCTCGAAGTGGAGCCCCGTCGTCGGCTCGTCGAGAATGTACAGCGAGCGCCCTGTCGCACGGCGCGCAAGTTCGCGGGCGAGTTTCACTCGCTGCGCCTCGCCGCCCGAGAGCGTCGTCGCCGACTGCCCGAGCTTGATGTAGCCAAGCCCGACATCCTGAAGCGTGCGCAGCTTCCACGCAATGGCCGGAAAGTTCTCGACGAGCGGCAGCGCCTGATCGACGTTGAGCTCGAGCATCTCGGCGATCGACTTGCCGCGGTACTTGATCTCGAGCGTCTCGCGATTGTAACGGCGGCCCTTGCACTCCTCGCAGGTCACGTACACGTCGGGCAGGAAGTGCATCTCGATCGCGATGACACCGTCGCCCTGGCACGTCTCGCAACGCCCGCCTTTCACGTTGAACGAGAATCGCCCGGCCTTGTAGCCGCGGGCGCGCGCGTCCGGCAGCATCGCGAACAACTCCCGGATGAACGTGAACAGCCCCGTGTAGGTCGCCGGATTCGATCGCGGCGTGCGGCCGATTGGCGACTGATCGATCTGGATCACCTTGTCGACGAGATCCATCCCTTCGATGGCCGCATGCGCGCCGGGCTCATCGGTCGCGCGGTACAGCAGGCGCGCGAGCGCACGATACAGAATCTCGTTCACGAGCGTCGATTTCCCGGAGCCGCTCACGCCAGTCACGGCGATCAGCGTCCCGAGCGGAAACGCCACGTCGATGTTCTTCAGGTTGTTCGCGCGCGCCCCGCGCACGACGATCTCGCCGTTGGCCGGTGGCCGACGCTCGGCCGGCGCGGCAATGGTGCGCATGCCCGCGAGGTACTGTCCCGTCAACGATTCGCCCGGTGCGGAGAGCAGTTCGAGCGGCTTGCCCTGGAACATCACGTGGCCGCCGTGCTCGCCCGCGCCCGGACCGAGATCCACGAGGTAGTCCGCGGTCCGAATCGTCTCCTCGTCGTGCTCCACCACGAGGACCGTGTTTCCGAGATTGCGCAGCCTGGCCAGCGTGCCCAGCAAGCGGCGGTTGTCTCGCTGATGCAGTCCAATCGAGGGCTCGTCGAGCACATACAGGACGCCGGTCAGCTGGGACCCGATCTGCGTCGCCAGACGGATGCGCTGCCCTTCCCCGCCGCTCAGCGTCGCGGCGCTCCGCGCGAGTGTGAGGTAGCCAACGCCGACGTCCACGAGGAACGTCAGCCGCTCCCGGACTTCCTTGAGGACGCGGCCGGCAATCAGGAACTCCCGCTCCGTCAGCTCGAGCGTTTCGAACATCGGCAGCGCATCGTCGATGGGCAGGCTGACGTAATCCCACAGCCGGCGACCCTTGACGCGCACGGCCCGGCTCTCAGGCTTCAGGCGTTGCCCGTCGCAGGCCGGACACGGCTGCAGCGCCCGGTACTTCTCGAGCGCTTCCTGATCGGTCCAGGTGCCGTTGTCGAATCGACGGCGGAGATTCGGGATGGCGCCTTCGAAGTCCACGCCGAAGGGATCCTTCACGACTTTGGGCTTCCGGCCTGCCCCTTCCGCATTCGGTGCTGATCGCCGCCTGCCCGGCGCACCGAAGAGCACGATGTCACGGAGCTTCTTCGGCAGCTTGCCGAAGGGCAAGGCCGGATCGATCCCGAACGTCCGCTGCAAGCCGTCGAGCATCTCGCCGATGAGCCGCTTGTCGCCGCTGGCCCATGGCAGCATGGCGCCGTCGGCCAGAGACTTCGAATCGTCGGGCAGCAGGCGCTGCGGATCGAAATCGTAGACGGCGCCGAGACCCTGACACTCGGGACACGCACCATGCGGCGAGTTGAAGGAGAACGCGCGCGGCGTCATCTCCGGAATGCTGATGCCGCAGTCGGGACAGGCCAACTTGCGCGAGAACAACCGATCGCCGCCGTCGAGCGTGTTGATCACCACGATGTCGTCGGCAAGCTTCAGGGCCAGATCGATCGAGTCCGACAAGCGGCGCTCGATGCCGCCTTTGACGATGAGCCGGTCGACGAGCACGTCGATGTTGTGGTTGCGGCGTCGATCGAGCGCCAGCTCGGCATCGAGTGACACCAACTCGCCGTCGATGCGCGCACGTGTGAACCCGCGTTGGCGCAGCGCCGCGAGCTCACGCTTGAACTCGCCCTTGCGCCCGCGGACGATGGGCGCAAACACGTTGATGCGCGCATCGGCCGGGTAGAGCATCACCATGTCCATGATCCGCTCGAGCGACTGCGAGGTGATCTCGCGATCGCAGTTCGGACAGTGCGGCACGCCGATGTTCGCAAACAGCAGCCGAAGATAGTCGTAGACCTCCGTGACGGTCCCGACCGTCGAGCGCGGGTTCGAGGCCGTCGTCTTCTGCTCGATGGAAATGGCCGGCGAGAGGCCGTCAATCAGATCGACATCCGGCTTCTCCATCTGCTCGAGAAACTGGCGGGCATAGGCCGACAGCGACTCGACGTACCGGCGCTGCCCTTCGGCATAGATC
>Ga0111538_10004346_pt1 | contig 19728 bp, 19 predicted proteins | sample SoiMethybrSBSTD1_FD_79669 | JGI IMG/M metagenome (GOLD analysis project Ga0111538, IMG submission 79669) | Bulk soil microbial communities from a Populus tree surrounding site in Tennessee, USA - Soil MetaG P. TD hybrid SBSTD1 (version 2)... | ecosystem: Environmental > Terrestrial > Soil >...
CGTCGCAGACGTCGTCGCCGCCGGCCGCGCAGGCCGAGCCGGCCACGGCGCCGTTCTCGTCGTACTCGGCGCCGCCGAGCACGTCACAGACCTCGTCGCCGCCGGCCGCCTCGCCGTACTCGGCCCCGCCGGCGCCCACCGCGGGCACCGGTACGGGCGGCCCGGCGTCGTCGCCGTTCGGTACCCCGCCCGGCACCTATCAGCCGTACAGCCCGGCATCCTCGAGCGGGCCGGGGGTGGAGGGCGAGAGCACCACCGTGCTGCGGCCGGCCGGCAGCGCGGGCTACGCGGGCGATGGCGGCGAAAACCAGAGCCAGTCCGGCGACGGCGACCCGACCCAGCTTGTCCGGGGCGACGAGCCCACGGCGCCTGTCGACGACGACGGCCAGCGCACGCAGGTGATCACGCCGAAGTCCGAGCAGGACGACCAGCCCACCGAGCGCTGGCGCTGACCCGGACTCGGCCCCCGCTTCCGCGATCTTGGACTCCTGTCGGTGCTCCGGCACCGACAGGAGTCCAAGATCTGCGCGGGAACTGTCTGGCGTGACACCCGTCACCACCGCTGGGCGGCGGGCGTGCCTAGGCTTGCCGGGTGGCAGATGAATCGGCCGTGAGCGCCGTGAGCGAGCCGTCCGGCACCGCGATGCGCAGGGCGCTGCGGCGCGCCCGCGACGGCGCCGCGCTCGACGTCACCGAGGCCGCCGTGCTGCTCACGGCGCGCGGCGCCGACCTCGAGGAGCTGCTCGCCCGCGCCGGTGCGGTGCGGGACAAGGGCCTCGTCGACGCGGGCCGTCCGGGCGTGGTGACCTACTCGAGGAAGGTCTTCATCCCGCTGACCAGGCTCTGCCGGGACCGCTGCCACTACTGCACGTTCGCCACGGTGCCGCACCGGCTGCCGGCCGCCTACCTCGACCGCGACGAGGTGCTCGCGATCGCGCGAGCGGGTGCCGAACAGGGCTGCAAGGAGGCGCTGTTCACGCTCGGCGACCGGCCCGAGGAGCGCTGGCCGCAGGCGAAGGAGTGGCTCGAGGAGCGCGGCTACTCGTCCACATTGGACTACGTGCGGGCGATGGCGATCGCGGTGCTCGAGGAGACAGGCCTGCTGCCGCACCTCAACCCCGGCGTGCTGACGTGGGCCGAGCTGCAGCGGCTCAAGCCCGTCGCGCCAAGCATGGGCATGATGCTGGAGACCACCGCCGTCCGGCTGTGGGCCGAGAAGACCGGCCCGCACTACGGCTCGCCCGACAAGGAGCCGGCCGTCCGGCTGCGTGTGCTCGAGGACGCGGGCCGGATCAACGTGCCGTTCACCACCGGGATCCTCATCGGCATCGGCGAGACGTTCGCCGAGCGGGCCGAGTCGCTGTTCGCGATCCGGAAGGTGGCCCGGGGGTACGGCCACATCCAGGAAGTCATCGTGCAGAACTTCCGCGCCAAGCCCGACACCGCGATGCGCGCGATGCCCGACGCGGAACTGGCCGACCTCGCGGCCACCGTCGCGGTGGCGCGGCTCGTGCTGGGGCCCGGCGCGCGGATCCAGGCGCCGCCGAACCTCATCGGCGACGAGTACAGCCTGCTGCTGCGGGCCGGCATCGACGACTGGGGCGGGGTGTCCCCGGTGACCCCGGACCACGTCAACCCGGAGCGGCCGTGGCCGCAGATCGAGGAGCTCGCCCGACGCAGCGCCGAGGCGGGCTTCACGCTGCGCGAGCGCCTCACGATCTACCCCAGGTACGTCCTGCAGGGCGACCCGTGGCTCGACCCGCGGCTCGCTGCCCATGTGGCAGCCCTGATCGACCCCGACACCGGGCTCGCCAATGAGAGCGCCCGCCCCGCCGGCCTGCCGTGGCAGGAACCGGACGGCGGGCTGGAGTCCACCGGCCGCACCGACCTGCACGTCGACATCGACGTCGCCGGCCGCACCGGCGACCGGCGCGGCGACTTCGACAGCGTCTACGGCGACTGGGCCGAGGTAGCCGCTTCCGTCAAGCCGATCGAACGCATCGAGGGCGACGCCAGGGCCGCGCTCCGGTTGGCCGAATCGGACCCGGGTGCGCTGCTGGCCCCGTCGAACGAGGGTCTTGCCCTTGCTCTTTTCACGGCGAGCGGCGCGGCGCTGGACGCGCTGGCGGACCTCGCCGACCGGCTGCGCCGCGACACCGTCGGCGACGACGTGACGTACGTGGTGAACCGGAACATCAACTTCACCAACGTCTGCTACGTGGGCTGCCGGTTCTGCGCGTTCGCCCAGCGTGAACGGGATGCCGACGCGTACCGGCTGTCCATCGACGAGGTCGCCGACCGGGCCGAGGAGGCGTGGCGGGCCGGTGCCACCGAGGTGTGCCTGCAGGGCGGCATCGACCCCAAGCTGCCGGTGACCGCGTACGCGGGGATCGTGCGGGCGATCAAGGACCGGGTGCCGGACCTGCACGTGCACGCGTTCAGCCCGATGGAGATCGCCACGGCGGCCGCGAAGGCAGGCGTGCCGGTGCGGGACTGGCTGGTGGCGCTGCGCGAGGCGGGCCTCGACACGATCCCCGGGACGGCCGCCGAGATCCTGGACGACGACGTGCGCTGGATCCTCACCAAGGGCAAGCTGCCGGCGGCGACGTGGGTCGAGGTGGTGTCCACGGCACACGAGGTGGGCCTGCGCTCCAGCGCGACGATGATGTACGGCCACGTCGACTCGCCACGGCACTGGCTGACCCACTTCCGGGTGCTCGCCGGGGTACAGGACCGCACGGGTGGCTTCACCGAGTTCGTGGCGCTGCCGTTCGTGCACACCAACGCGCCGATCTACCTCGCCGGCGTGGCCCGGCCGGGCCCGACGGCACGCGACAACCGGGCGGTGCACGCGATGGCCCGGGTACTGCTGCACGGGCGGGTGCCGAACATCCAGTGTTCGTGGGTCAAGCTCGGCGACGAGGGCACGGCGACGATGCTGCGCGGCGGGGCCAACGACCTCGGCGGAACGCTGATGGAGGAGACGATCTCCCGGATGGCCGGGTCGGCGCATGGGTCGGAGCGCACGGTCGAGCAGTTGCGGGCGATCGCGGCGCTGGCCGGGCGTCCGGCCCGGGAGCGCACGACCACCTACGGAGCGGCTCCCGCCCGGGCCTGAGGGTACCTTCGGGCGAGTCTGACACGAATCGGACAAAACTCTTTGGATCTTGGAAACTCGAGGCTCGGAAACGAGCCGCGAGTTTCCAAGATCGCGAAGCCCGCGCGCGTCTGTGCGTGATCGGGTGACTACAACTTGTGTGGCCGTTACCCCGGGCCCGCGTGGGTCGATAACAGTGCGGCGTGGCGGTCTTACTGCTCGTCGGGACCGTTTGGAGTGATCCAAGAAAACGACGCACGAGTGGGCCTAATTATCAGGTTCGGCTTGACGATGCACGCATTACACGCGTGTAATTTCACGGGGGAGGTTCGCAGGTGTGGTGCATAGCCGGACCGAACGGACCTACTGGACACCACGTCGCCGCGAACAGAAAGACCAACGAGCGCCTTCCGCGTGGGGGGTTGCGCCGGTTTCCGGCCGGCGCGCAGTAAGGAGGCACGCTGATGGACGGCCAGGTCGTAGTGGCCGATCTGCTTGGTAACGCTCCGGAGTGGCAAGAGCGCGCCCTGTGCGCGCAGACCGACCCGGAGGCGTTCTTCCCGGAGAAGGGCGGGTCCACCCGCGAGGCCAAGCGGATCTGTACCCGGTGCGAGGTGCGCGCCGAATGTCTCGAGTACGCCCTCGGGTCTGACGAACGGTTCGGCATCTGGGGCGGATTGTCCGAGCGTGAGCGGCGCAAGCTCAAGCGTCGCGCCGCGTAACAGGAGTCGCGGACGGGCGCCCACCACTGTCGACGTGGTGGGCGCCCGTTCGGCGTCTCGAGCGAGCCGGTCAGTCCAGGTCGTCCGGTGAGACCCCGAGCAGGTTCGCCACCTGCTCGACGATCACGTCGTGGATCAGGTCGGCCAGATCGTCGCGGTCGTTGGCGCGCAGTTCGAGCGGACGCCGGTAGAGGACGATCCGGGGCGGCAGCCCCTGCCGGCCGGGCCGACCGGGCAGCAGCCTGGCCAGCGGCACCTCGCCGTCTTCCAGTACGTCGGAGTCGTACACGTTCAGCTCGGGCGGCACGTCTTCGACGGCGAACTCGACGCCGGCCAACTCGCCCGCGAACCGGCCTTCCAGCGCCTCGACGGCGTCCAGCACCAGATCGTCGAAGATCTCCGCCCGGGTGCGGGCGAGCGGTACCGACGCCGGTACGAGCCGCCCCCGCAGGCCCCGCCCGTGCCGGTCGCGCACGCGCCGGCCGGGGCCGCGGCTGCGTCGATCCGGAGTACTCACGTCGTCAGCGTACCGACGCCCGGACCGGCGAATACACCGCCGGCCGGCCGACGGCGTGTCGCAGGCGATTCGGCCGCGGGTAACCCTCCGGAGAGATAACGTCTCGCCGTGAGGTCACCACGGCGCTGCTCCCGAAACGGCTGCCCCCGGCTGCCCGTCGCGACGCTGACCTACGTGTACGCGGAGTCGACCGCCGTCGTGGGGCCGCTGGCCGCGTTCGCGGAGCCGCACTCCTATGACCTCTGCGAGCCGCACGCGCGCAGCCTCACCGCCCCGCGCGGCTGGGAACTGGTGCGCCACGACGGCGAGTTCGAGCCGCCGCCGCCCAGCAGCGACGACCTGGTGGCCCTCGCCGACGCCGTCCGCGAGGCCGCCCGTCCGGGTGCCCAGCGCTCCGGCGAACCGGCGATGGAGGCGGGGGTCTTCGGCCGGCGCGCCCACCTCCGGGTGATCCCGCCCGCCTAGATCCGCTTCCACGCCTCGGTCAGCACGGCCCGCAGGATCTGCTCCATCTCGGCGAACTGCTGCTCCTCGCAGATCAGCGGCGGCGCCAACTGCACCACCGGGTCGCCCCTGTCGTCGGCCCGGCAGTAGAGCCCGGCCTCGAAGAGCGCCTTGGACAGGAACCCGCGCAGCAGCCGCTCGGACTCCTCGTCGTCGAATGTCTCCTTGGTCGCCTTGTCCTTCACCAGCTCGATGCCGTAGAAGTACCCGTCGCCGCGCACGTCGCCGACGATCGGCAGGTCGTACAGCCGCTCCAGGTACGAACGGAAGAGATCCCGGTTGCGCCGCACGTGGCCGTTGAGGTCCTCGCGCTCGAACACGTCGAGGTTCGCCATCGCGACGGCCGCGCCCACCGGGTGCCCGCCGTAGGTGATGCCGTGCATGAACGAACTGGTCCCGGTCAGGAACGGCTCGGTCACCCGGTCCGACACCAGCATCGCCCCGAGCGGGACATACCCACTGGTCAGCCCCTTGGCGCAGGTGATGATGTCGGGCTGGTAGCCGAATCTGGTCGAGCCGAAGTACTCGCCGAGGCGCCCGAACGCGCAGATCACCTCGTCGGAGACGAACAGCACGTCGTGCCGGTCGCAGATCTCCCGCACCCGCTCGAAGTAGCCGGGCGGCGGCGGGAAGCAGCCGCCGGAGTTCTGCACGGGCTCGAGGTAGACGGCGGCGACGGTGTCCGGGCCCTCGGCCACGATCGCGTCCTCGATCCGGTCGGCCGCCCACCGGCCGAACTCCTCCGGCGTGTCGCCCGCGTCGGGCGGACGCCGGTAGAAATTCGTGTTGGGTACCCGGAACGTCGACGGGATCAGCGGCTCGAAGTCCTGCTTGAGGGCCGGGATGCCGGTGATCGACAGCGCGCCCATCGTGGTGCCGTGGTAGGCCACCTGGCGCGAGATCACCTTGTGCTTCAGCGGTCGTCCGGTCTTGCGGAAGTACGCCCGGGCGAGCTTCCACGCGCTCTCCACCGCCTCCGACCCGCCGGCGGTGAAGAACACCCGGTTCAGGTCGCCGGGGGCGAGGTTCGCGAGCCGCTCCGCCAGCGCTATCGCCGACGGGTGCGCGTACGACCAGATCGGGAAGTACGCCAGTTCACCGGCCTGCTTGGCCATCGCGTCGGCCAGCTCGTGCCGGCCGTGCCCGACCTGCACGACGAACAGCCCGGCGAGGCCGTCCAGGTAGCGCTTGCCGTCGGCGTCCCACACGTAGGCACCGTCGCCGCGCACGATCACCGGTGGCGCGGTGTCCTTGTAGTTGGACAGCCGGCTGAAGTGCATCCACAGGTGGTCGTGAGCGTTCATCGTGTCCCCCAGGTATAGGTCTGTTTCGCGAGCTTCAGGTAGACGAACGTCTCGGTCGACGTGACGCCCGGGATCATCCGGATCGTGTCGTTGAGGAGCTTGAGCAGGTGCTCGTCGTCGATGCAGACCATCTCGGCGAGCAGGTCGTACCCGCCGGCGCACATGACGACGTAGTCGATCTCGGGGACGGCCGCGAGCGCGTCGGCGACGGTGCGCAGATCGCCCGTCACCTTGACGCCGATCATCACCTGGCGGGTGAAGCCGAGCGTCAACGGGTCGGTGACGGCGACGATCTGCATCACTCCGTTGTCGAGCAGTCGCTGCACGCGCTGGCGAACGGCCGCCTCGGAGAGGCCGACGACCTTCGCCAGCGCGGCATACGACATGCGCCCGTCGCGCTGCAACTGCTCGATGATCCGCTTGTTCACGTCGTCGAGGACGGGATCGGTCATGTCTTTCAGGATGACGCGTCGTCCGCGTCGACGAACTCCCCGGTCTCGGTCACCACGACGTCGGAGCGCAGCGTCTCGCCCCGGTAGAACGCCGGCTGCATGATGTTGTGCACGATCATGATGACGACGCCGATGAGCATCGATCCGACGCCCAGCACGAACGCGCCGCCGAGGCCCCAGATCGTGGTTTCGCTGCTCTCCGGGTCGAGCAGGTCGTAGCCCGTCTTGATCATCGCCGCGAAGAGGATCAGTCCACCGAGGAGCGGCATGATCACCTTTTGCAGGGCCGGCTTGATGCCGCTGCCGATCTCCCTGCGGAACGCCCAGGCGGAGGTGAACCCGGTCAGCCCGTAGTAGAACGCGATGAGCAGGCCGATCGACAGGATCAGGTCGTACAGGGCGTTGGTGCTGACGAGGTACAACCCGCCGTAGAACACGCACGAGACGATGCCCATCGCCCAGGTGGAGACGGTCGGCGTCTGGTAGCGGGGGTGCACCTTCGCGAACGTCGCCGGCAGGGCCTTGTAGGCGGCCATCGCCAGCGTCGCGCGCGCCGTCGGCAGGATCGTGGTCTGCGTCGACGCGGCCGCCGACGTCAGCACCGCGATGAGCAGCAGCTTGACGCCCCACGTGCCCATCGCCGCCTCGCCGACCACGCCGAGCACGTCTTCGGAGTGCTCGGGGTTCGCGAGGCCGATGCCCTCCTCGCCCACGCCCGCGAACGCCTGCGCCGCGACGGTGACGACCAGGTAGGTGAGCACCAGGACGAGCGTGGACAGCACGGCCGCGCGGCCGGGGTTGACCGCCGGGTCGGTGGTCTCCTCGTTGGCGGCCACCGCGGAGTCCCAGCCCCAGTAGATGAACACCGCGATCAGGAAGCCGGCCGAGATCGCGCTGAACGACAACCCGACCGGGTTGAGCCAGTCCAGCGACGGCTTGATCGCCTGGTCGCCCGCGGTTCCGGCGTACACCTGCCACAGCGCCACGACCGAGAACAGGAACAGGATGGCCAGTTCGGCCGCGAGCAGGAAGTACTGGGTCCGGGCGGACAACTCGATGCCGCGCCAGGCGATCAGCGTCATCCCGACGATCCAGGCGATGCCGAGCAGCACCACCCAGCCCTCGCTCGCGTCGATGCCGAACAGCGAGAACGTGTACAGCGCCGCGACCTCGGCCAGGTTCGCCATGACGATGATGTCGGCGGCGATGAGGGCCCACCCGCTCAGCCATCCGGACCGCGGCCCGAACACCTTGGCCGTCCAGGTGAAGTTGGTGCCGCAGTCGGGCGTCTCGGCGTTGAGCGACTTGTACGCATAGGAGATGAACAGGATCGGCACGAAGGCGATCAGCATGATCACCGGTGCCTTGGTGCCGACCTCGGACGAGATGCTGCCGAGGACGGCGGCGAGGCTGTAGCCGGGCGCCGTGGAGGCGACCCCGATCACGATGCTGGAAAGCAGGCCGATCGCACCGAGCTTGAGTCCCTTACCGGCGACGTTGGGCGCGGTGGATCCCGAATTGGGGGCGGTCGTCGTCATGAGTGCCATCCTCAGGCCGGAGAGAGGGGGAGCCTAAGAGAGCCGTCCTGCGTTTATCGCAGGTCGCGGGCTCCTTGACAAGGGTTTCCGTGGCAGGAAGCCTGATCGATGCATGTTTCGGTACATATTGAGGGGGTTGATCGTGCGCGTGCTCCTCGTCGGCGCGGGCGGTGTCGGTTCGGCGGCCGTCGCCATCGCGGCACGCCGCCGGTTCTTCGACGCGATGGTGGTGGCCGACTACGACGGTGAGCGCGCGGCCCGCGCGGTGGACGCCGGCGCGCCCGGCGACACCCGGTTCAGCGCCACCCGTGTCGACGCGTCCTCGGCGGCCGAGATCACCGGATTGTGCCGGGCCGAGCGGATCACGCACGTGTTCAACGCCGTCGACCCGCGCTTCGTCATGCCGATCTTCGAGGGCGCGCTCGCGGCCGGTGCCGACTACCTCGACATGGCGATGTCGCTGTCCAAACCGCACCCGACCCGGCCGTACCAGGACGTCGGGGTGAAACTCGGCGACGACCAGTTCGCCGCCGCGCCGGTGTGGGAGGAGCGCGGGCGGCTGGCGCTCGTCGGGATCGGGGTCGAACCCGGCCTGTCCGACGTGTTCGCGCGCTACGCGGCGGACCTGCTTTTCGACACCATCGACGAGGTCGGTGTGCGCGATGGGGCAAACCTCGTCGTCGACGGGTACGACTTCGCGCCCTCGTTCTCGATCTGGACCACGATCGAGGAGTGCCTGAACCCGCCCGTCATCTGGGCCGAGGATCGGGGCTGGTACACCACCGAGCCGTTCTCCGAGCCCGAGGTGTTCGACTTTCCTGGGGCATCGGCCCGGTCGAGTGCGTGAACGTCGAGCACGAAGAGGTGCTGCTGATCCCGCGCTGGGTGCGGGCGGGGCGGGTCACCTTCAAGTACGGGCTGGGCGCGGAGTTCATCGGCGTCCTGCGGACGCTGCACAAGCTCGGATTGGACTCGACGAAGCCGGTGCGGGTGCGTGGCGTCGAAGTGTCGCCGCGCGACGTCGTCGCGGCCTGCCTGCCGGATCCGGCCGGGCTCGGCGACCGGATGCACGGCAAGACCTGCGCCGGGACGTGGGTGCGCGGCACGTCGGGTGGCACCACACGGGAGGTCTACCTCTACCACGTGGTCGACAACGCGTGGTCGATGAAGGAGTACGGCGCGCAGGCGGTGGTGTGGCAGACGGCCGTGAACCCGATCGTCGCCCTGCAGTTGCTCGCCGACGGCGGCTGGAGCGGCGCTGGCGTGCTCGGCCCGGAGGCCTTCCCGCCCTCGCCCTTCCTGGACCTGTTGAACGAGTACGGCGCGCCGTGGGGGATGCGCGAGCAATCCACAGCAACCGCTGCCTGACGCGCGGTAACGACCGCCGGATGGCTTGCCAGTACGTGGAAAACTGCCGCTTAGGAGAGTGCCACTATGGGAAGGTGGCGGCGTCGCCAGGCGCCGCAGCCGGCGGGGGCTGGCACGCTTGATTGGTCTTCAAGGGGGGAACCGTGGGGGACCTTACGACGAGAGCTGCGTACGTTAAACCGGACAGTGCGCTCGTGCGGGCGGCGGACGATCTGTTGAGCCGGCACACCGCACAACCGGGGGGAGTGTGCCCGAGTTGCGGGCAGTTGAGTCCCTGCCCGTCGGCTCGGCACGCCGTCGAGGTGCGGCGCGCGGCCGGGCTGCCGGAGTTCGACGCGGCGGCGATTGCCGACGCGGGGCTGGGAAGCCTGGATGTTTTGGGCGGGGCCGGTTCCGGTGGGCTGACCGGTCCGGGCGGGCGGGGTGGCCCCGGCTCGGGGCTGCTGGGCGGCTCGCTGCCGGGCCCGGGCGGGCCCAACGGCCCGGGTGCGTCGTTGCCCGGTCCGGGCTCGAACTCCGGGGCGTTCGCCGCGGTGGCGGCCGGGCCCGGCCCTGTCGCGTTGTCCAAGGTCTCGGCAGACGACAGCTGACGACACCCGACGACACGTGACCGCGAGGGCACTGCCATAGGTGCTCGCCGCATACGTCGATCTTGCAGTCACAGTCCGCCTCAATCTGGTGCATAGCGGTGCAAAAGATCGGGCTGGAACTGCAAGATCGACTTAGCGTGCGGCGGCGGGTCGGCCAATAGCGCACGGACCTCGGCCACGATCAGCTCGGGGCGAACAGTCATGTCCGCAGCCGTGAAGCTGCGGATCGTCCATCCGCGCGAGCGGAGCCAGCGCCGGCGGGACCGCTCGTCGAGGCGCTCGCGGATGCTGGCCGGTTCGCCGTCGTACTCGAGGCCGAGCTTCCGTTCGCGGTACGCCAGGTCGATCCCGTATCCCCGGTAGCCCGTCCCGTCGTCGACCCAGAGCTGGGTTTCGGGCGCGGGCAGCCCACCGCCGCGGATGATGAACCGAAGGTGGCTCTCCTCCGCGCACTGCGCTCCGCCGTCGGCGAGGTTCACGAGTGCGCGAACTCCGTACACGCCGCGAAGCCGCGCGTGCAGCCCGACCTCCGTCGCCAGATCGTCCCGGTCGCACGCCCCGACCCTCAGGGCGGCGTCGAGGATCGCGAGTCCGCCGGGACCGTCCGCTCCGCGGGCGAGGTCGATCGCGCAACGGGCCGCCGGCGCGAACGGGACTCCGGCCATCGCGAACGGCGGGTCCACCGGCAGCACGGCCTCGTGAACGACCACGCCCCGGATCCGCGGCCGGACCGTGCCGGCCGGCACGATCACGTGGACCGGTGTCAGCCGTTCGGCGGGCGCGAAGCCGTAGACGGCCGCCGCACTCTCGTAACCGAGGACGGTTCCCGATGGCAGGCGGGCGAACAGCGCCCGGAGGTCGTTCCACACGGGTGGGAACACTGCCTCGTGACGGCACGGCGGCGCTGCCCCGGATCACAATCTGTGGACAGTCACGTTGGCATGTGGACAACGCTCCGGCAGGGCCGCCGATCGCCTACACTCCAGCCCCTCCCCGCGTCGCCGATCTTGCAGTTGCCGACCGCCCTTTTGCCCGGTCCGGTCCCGGTTTGTCGGGGGCCGCAACTGCAAGCTCGACGTAGGCGCGGAGACAGCACGGGTGTCAGCCCAGGGCGTGCATGACGTGCTTGATCCGGGTGTAGTCCTCCAGGCCGTAGACGCTCAGGTCCTTGCCGTGCCCGCTCTGCCGGAACCCGCCGTGCGGCATCTCGGCCACGAGCGGAATGTGGCAGTTGACCCACACGCAGCCGAAGTCGAGCCGCTGCGTCATCCGCATGGCCCGCGCGTGGTCGCGCGTGAACACCGACGACGCCAGCCCGTACTTGACGCCGTTGGCCCAGGCCACGGCCTCGTCCTCATCGGTGAAGCGCTGCACGGTGATCACCGGTCCGAAGATCTCCTCCTGGATCGCCTCGTCGTCCTGCCGCAGCCCGGACACCACCGTCGGCGAGTAGAAGAAGCCCTTGGAGCCCAGCCGCGAGCCGCCCACGCCCAGCGACGCGTGGTCGGGCAGCCGGTCGATGAACCCGGAGACGCGGTCCAACTGCCCAGCGCTGTTCAACGGGCCGTACAGGACGTCCTCGTCGTCGGGCGCCCCGACCTTGGTGCCCTTGGCCTGGTCGACAAGCGCTGCCACCACGTCGTCGTGGATGCCCGGGCCGGCCAGCACGCGGGTGGCCGCCGTGCAGTCCTGTCCGGCGTTGAAGTACCCGCCCACGGCGATGGCCTCCGCGGCCGCCGACAGGTCGGCGTCGTCGAACACGACCACGGGTGCCTTGCCGCCCAGTTCGAGGTGCGTGCGCTTGAGGTCGACGGCGGCCGTGGCCGCGACCTCCAGGCCGGCGCGGGTGGAGCCGGTGATCGAGACCAGCTCGGGCGTCGGGTGGCCGACCACCGCGCGCCCGGTGTCCCGGTCGCCGCAGACCACGTTCAGCACGCCCGGCGGCAGGAACTCGGCGGCGAGCTCGGCCAGGAACAGCGTCGAGGCCGGCGTGGTGTCGCTGGGCTTGAGCACCACGGTGTTGCCGGCCGCGATCGCCGGGGCGAACTTCCAGATCGCCATCATGAACGGGTAGTTCCACGGCGTCACCTGGCCGACGACGCCGATCGGCTCGCGCCTGATGTAGCTCTCGAAGCCGGACATGTACTGGCCGGCCGAGCGCCCCTCCAACAGGCGGGCCGCCCCCGCGAAGAAGCGCACCTGGTCGACGGCCGGCGGCACCTCCTCGCTCGCCGTCAGCGCCTTGGGCTTGCCGGTGTTCTGCGACTCGATGTCGATGAGCTCGGCGGCCCGGGCCTCGATCGCGTCGGCGAGCTTGAGCAGCGCCTTCTGCCGGTCGGACGGGGTGGCGTCGCGCCAGCCGGGGAAAGCGTCGGCCGCGGCCCGCATGGCTCTGTCGACGTCGGCGGGACCGGACACCGGGGCGGCGGCGAACACTTCGCCGGTGCTCGGGTCGACGAGGTCGGCGTACCCTCCGTCGGACGGTTCGACGTACTCGCCGCCGACGAAGTTACGCAAAGTCTTCTTTTCGGTCATGGTCCGGTCTCCTAGATAGGCTTCGCCCCATGGCGCCCACCCCGTTCTACGTCGCCGGCCGTCCCGAGTCCAGCGACGATCTTCTGGCGGTGACCCACCCGGCCGACGGGCGGGCGGTCGGCGCGACCTCGCTGGCCACCCCCGAGCAGGTCGAGCGCGCCGTGGCGGGGGCCGCCGCCGTCGCCGACGAGGCCGCCGCGCTGCCGGCGCACGTCCGGGCCGCGGCCCTGGACGCGGTGAGCCGCGGCCTGGCCGACAACGCCGACGCGGTCGCCCGGACGATCACCGGCGAGAACGGCAAGCCGCTCAAGTGGGCCCGGGCCGAGGTGAGCCGCGCCGTGTCGACATTCCGCTGGGCGGCCGAGGAGGCCCGGCGCTTCGCAGGCGTTCTGCAGCGCCTGGACACCGATCCGGCCGCGACGGGCCGGATCGCGCTCGTGCGGCGGGTGCCGAAGGGCCCGGTGCTCGGCATCAGCCCGTTCAACTTCCCGCTCAACCTGGTGGCCCACAAGGTGGCGCCGGCGATCGCCGTCGGGGCACCGATCGTGCTCAAGCCGGCGCCGGCCACCCCGCTGTCTGCCCTCCTGCTGGGCGACCTGCTCGCGGCGACAGACCTCCCGGCAGGCATGTTCTCGGTCCTGCCGATCCCGAACGAACGGGCCCGGAGCCTCGTGGACGACGAGCGGCTCCCCGTTGTCTCGTTCACCGGATCCGGCCCGGTCGGTTGGCAGATCCGCGACGCCGTGCCGCGCAAGCACGTCACGCTCGAGCTGGGCGGGAACGCCGCCGCCGTCGTCTGCCAGGACTGGACCGACCTGGACTGGGCGGCCACCCGCATCGCCACGTTCTCGAACTACCAGGCCGGCCAGAGCTGCATCGCCGTCCAGCGGGTGATCGTGCACGAGGCGCGTTACGACGAGCTCGCGGACCGCATCGTCTCCAAGATCAACGAGCAGCGCCAGGGTGACCCGTTCGACGAGAACACCGACGTCGGGCCCATGATCAACGAAGCGGCGGCCGAGCGGGTCGAGCAGTGGGTCGACGAGGCGGTCAAGGCCGGCGCGACGGTGCTCGCGGGGGGCACGAGAGACCGGGCCACCTATGCGCCGACCGTGCTCGCCGACGCCCCGGCCGACGCCAAGGTGTGCACGGAGGAGGTCTTCGGCCCGGTCCTCGTGCTGATCAGGGCGCGCTCGGACGAGGAGGCGTTCGCGCTGGTCAACGAGTCACAGTACGGCCTGCAGGCCGGCGTGTTCACCCGCGACCTGCCGACCGCGTTCGCGGCCGCCCGGCAGCTCAAGGTGGGTGGCGTGATCGTCGGCGACGTGCCCAGCTACCGCGCCGACCAGATGCCCTACGGCGGGATGAAGGGCAGCGGCGTCGGCCGCGAGGGGCTGCGCTCCGCGATGGACGACTACACCGAGGCGCGGGTGCTCGTGCTCACCGGCCTACCGCTGTAGAAACTCACTTCTTCTTCTTGGACTTGGACTTCGACTTCTTCTTGCTGCTGCCGAAGTCGTCATCGTCGTCGTCATCGTCGTCACCGAAGAAGCATCCGGAGAGCGCGAGGAGCGCGCCCCCACCGATGCCGGCGAGCGTTGCGCGACGAGTGAGCTTCGTGTTGTCCACGCAACCGTTGTAACAGACCGGCACCATGCCCCGGGTGTCGGCGTTCGCCGCACTAGGCTGCTGAGAAGTTAGACAAAACACCGAATGGAGCACGCACCCGTGTCCGACCTCAGCCGCATCGTCAAGGCCTACGACGTGCGGGGCACCGTCCCCGATCAGCTCAACGAGACGGTCGCGGAGGCGCTCGGCACGGCGTTCGTGCAGACCCTCGGTGCCGCTGCCGGCCGGATCGTGCTCGCCCACGACATGCGGGAGTCCGGGCCGGGCCTGGTCGCCGCGTTCGCGCGGGGGGCCCGTGCCGCCGGCGCCGGCATCGTCGACGCCGGCCTCGGCTCCACCGACCTGCTCTACTTCGCCTCCGGCGCGCTCGACCTGCCCGGCGCCATGTTCACCGCGAGCCACAACCCGGCGAAGTACAACGGCATCAAGCTGTGCCGGGCCGGTGCGCGGCCCATCGGTCAGGACACCGGCCTGGCCGAGATCCGCGACCGGGCGCAGGCCATCCTGGACGGCGCAGCGCCCACGGGCACCGCCCCGGCAGGCGACACCGAAACCCGTAACCTGCTGGCTGACTACGCGGACTACCTGCGTTCGCTGGTCGATCTGACCGGCATCCGCCGGCTGAAGGTCGTCGTCGACGCCGGCAACGGCATGGCCGGCTACACCGTTCCGGCCGTTCTCGGCGGGCTGCCGCTCGACATCGTCCCGTTGTACTTCGAGCTTGACGGGTCGTTCCCGAACCACGAGGCCAACCCGCTGGAGCCGGCGAACATCGTCGACCTGCAGGCCGCCGTCCGCGAGCACGGCGCCGACCTGGGTCTGGCCTTCGACGGCGACGCCGACCGGTGCTTCGTCGTCGACGAGCGCGGGGAGGCCGTCTCCCCGTCGGCGATCACCGCGCTCGTCGCGGTGCGCGAACTGGCCAAGCACCCCGGCGCGACGGTGATCCACAACCTGATCACCTCGCGAGCGGTGACGGAGATCGTGGCCGAGCACGGTGGCACGCCGGTGCGCACCCGCGTGGGGCACTCGTTCATCAAGGCCGAGATGGCCTCGACCGGTGCGGTGTTCGGCGGCGAGCACTCGGCGCACTACTACTTCCGCGACTTCTGGTACGCCGACACCGGCATGCTGGCCGCCCTGCACGTGCTCGCCGCGCTGGGCGAGCAGGCCGCACCGCTGTCGGAACTGGCCCGCGAGTACGAGCGCTACCATGCGTCCGGTGAGATCAACTCGAGCGTCGACGACCAGGCCGCCCGCCTCGCCGACGTGGAGAAGGCGTACGTCGGCCGCGACGGCGTGAGCGTCGACCACCTGGACGGCCTCACGATCAACTTCGCCGACGGGAGCTGGGTCAATCTGCGTCCCTCGAACACCGAGCCGCTGCTGCGGCTCAACGTCGAGGCGCCCACGGCCGGCGGCATGGCCGCCTTGCGCGACGAAATCCTTGCCCTGGTCCGGAACTGAGACAGGAGACTGCTGACCATGGATGCCGCCCTGCTGGAACTGCTGCGCTGCCCCGACGAGCACCACGCCGAACTCACCTACGACGAGGCCGCGCAGACACTGACGTGCACCGAGTGCAGGCGGATCTTCGAAATCCGGAACGGCGTGCCCGTTCTCCTACTCGACGAGGCCCGCTACGACGAGGCTGGGCACGGCGAGTGAACCCGCTCGACGGTGCCGCCGGCGTGCGCGGCCTGCGGGTCGCCGACCACGCCCTGCTCGACGACCAGGCCGCCATGGAAGCGGCCGACCCCGGCCGGATGCTGCGCGCCACCGCGTCGGCCGGAGCACAGGTGCGCGAGTCCGCGTCGCTGGCCGCCGAGGCCGACTTCCGGCCGCTGGCCGACGAGGGCCGCCCGCGCGCCGTCGTGGTCGCCGGTGTCGGCACCGCGGCGCGCACCGGCGACGTGCTCGCGACGGTGGCGGGGCCGCGCTGCCCCGTCCCGGTGCTGTCGCACCGCATCGCGGGCATCCCCGGCTGGGTCAACGCGGCCGACGTGGTGATCGCCGTCTCCGCGTCGGGTCGTTCGCCGGAGGCGCTTGCCGCCGCGGAGGCCGCGGCGCGCCGCGGCGCCCGGCTCGTCGCGATCGGAGCGCCCGACACGGAGTTGCAGGCCGTCGCCGAGCGGGCGCGCGCGACGTTCGTTCCGGTGCCGCGCCGTGCGCCGGCGCGGGCGAGCTTCTGGGCGTTGACGGTGCCGGTGCTGGTGGCGGGCCGCGCGCTCGGCCTGGTCAAGATCACCGAGGCCGATCTGGCCGAGACGGCCGTGCGGCTGGACACCGACGCCGAGCGCTGCCGGCCGGGGCTGGAGTCGTTCGTCAACCCGGGCAAGACGCTGGCGCTGGACCTGGCCGGATCGATCCCGATCCTGTGGGGCTCCTCGCCGCTGGCGACCGTGGCCGCCCGCCGCTTCGCCGACACGCTGGCCGCGAACGCGCGCTACCCGGCAGTCGCCGGCGGGCTGGGCGAGGCCGGACGCGGCCGGGTGGGCCTGCTCGACGGCGTGTACGGGGCGCTCAGCGAGGCCGAGCGGGACATCTTCGCCGACCCCGAGGACAGCGACGTCGCGGAGACCCGGTTGCGACTGGTGCTGCTGCGCGACGGCGGCCTGCGGGAGACCGACCCGGCGGCCGATGGCCTGGCGGCCGACGATGACGCCGACGAGCCGGCCAGCGTCGAGGAGCGCCGCGCCGACGCTGTTCGACACATCGCCGAGCAGCGCGGCGTGCGGGTCAGCGTGGTGGAGGCCGAGGGTGCGTCGGCACTCGAGCGGTTGGCGTCCCTGCTGGCGGTGCCGGACTTCGCGTCGATCTATCTTGGTCTCGCCCACGGCCTCGACCCGATGGCCGTCCCCGCGATCTCGGAGCTGAAGGAGCTGACCAACTCATGAGTGCTGGCAGCGAGGGTGGAACCAAGGCAGTGGTGGCGGCCCTCGCGGCCAACCTCGGTATCGCGGTCACGAAGTTCATCGCGTTCTTCCTGACCCAGTCCTCGGCCATGCTGGCCGAGGCGATCCACTCGGTGGCCGACTCCGGCAACCAGGGCCTGCTGCTGCTCGGCGGCAAGAAGGCGAAGAAGGAAGCCACGCCGAACCACCCGTTCGGCTTCGGCCGGGAGCGCTACATCTACGCGTTCGTGGTGGCCGTGGTGCTGTTCTTCGTCGGCGGGATCTTCGCCCTGTACGAGGCGTGGCACAAGTTCCAGGATCCGCACCCGATCGAGAGCTGGCAGTGGGTTCCGGTGGTGGTGCTCAGCCTGGCGATCGTGCTGGAGAGCTTCTCGTTCCGCACCGCCATCCACGAGACGGCGAAGATCAAGGGCGACGCGACCTGGGTGCAGTTCGTGCGGCACGCCCGCGTCCCGGAGCTGCCCGTGATCCTGCTCGAGGACCTGGCGGCCCTGATCGGACTCGTTTTCGCGTTCTTCGGCGTGGTGCTCACCCTGATCACCCACAATGGCATCTGGGACGCCATGGGCAGCGCCGCGATCGGCCTGCTGCTCATCCTGGTGGCCGGCATCCTGGCGGTGGAGATGAAGAGCCTGCTCGTCGGCGAGGCCGCCACGCCGGACCAGGTGCGGGCCATCGAGCAGGCGATCCGGGCCGGTGACGAGGTGGCCGACATCGTGCACATGAAGACCGTCCACTTGGGACCCGAGGAACTGCTGGTCGCGGTCAAGTTCGCGGTCAACCACGACGAGACCGCGGCCGAGGTGGCGCGCGGCATCGACGCGGTGGAGGCGCGCATCCGCGCGGCGGTGCCGATCGCGCGGGTCATCTACCTCGAGCCCGCGATCGCCTCGGGGGCGACCTGATGCAGCGGCTGGACGCGCCGATCCGCGGCTACGCGTGGGGTTCGCGGACCGCCATTGCCGCGTTGCAGGGCCGGCCCGCGTCCGGCGGTCCGGAGGCCGAGCTGTGGATGGGCGCCCATCCGGGCGCTCCCGCCGTGCTGGCCGGCACCGGTGAGCCGCTCGACGCGGCGATCGCCGCCGACCCCGACGGCTGGCTCGGCGCCGACGTGGCCGCCGAGTTCGGCCCCCGGCTGCCGTTCCTGCTCAAGGTGCTGGCGGCGGCCGAACCGCTGTCGCTGCAGGCGCACCCGTCGACGGAACAGGCGGTCGCCGGTTTCGACGCCGAGGAGGCGTCCGGCGTGACGCCCCGTACCTACGTCGACCGGCACCACAAGCCGGAGCTGCTGGTGGCCGTCGAGGAGTTCGACGCGCTGTGCGGCTTCCGGTCGCCGGCCGCCGCCGCCGCCGACCTGGCCGCGCTCGACGTTCCGCTGCTGGCGCCGGTGGTCGAGGAGCTGCGCCGGCCGGACCCCGCCGACGCGCTGCGCGGGGCGGTGACGGCGCTGCTGACGATGGCGGTGCCCGGCCCGCTGGTGGCGGCGACCGTGCGGGCGGCCGCCGGCCGGCCCGGGTACGAGCTGGTCGGTGAGCTGGCCGGCACGTACCCGGGCGACCCCGGCGTGGTGCTGGCGCTCCTGCTGAACCGCGTGCGGCTGGCGCCCGGCGAGGCGGTGTGGATGCCGGCCGGCAACCTGCACGCGTACCTGCGCGGACTGGGCGTGGAGATCATGGCGGCGTCCGACAACGTGCTGCGCGGCGGCCTGACGCCCAAGCACGTCAACGTGCCCGAACTGCTGCGGGTGCTCCGGTTCGAGGTGCTCGACGACCCGGTGGTGCGTGCGGTGGACCTGGCCCCCGGGCTCTGCACGTGGCCGGTGCCGGTGCCCGACTTCGCCCTGCACCGGGCGTCGGTGGCGGGGACCTCGGTGGACCTGCCCGGCGCCGGTCCACGGGTGGTGCTGTGCCTGACCGGCGAGGTGACGGTCGACGACGGGGTGGCCCCGACGGCGTTGACCGGTGGCACGGTGGCCATCGCGCGGGCGGGCACCAAGCCGCTGGTCGCCACCGGAACCGGCGTGGTGTACCAGGCGTCCGTCGGACGCTGAGCGCGAAAAGACGCTGGACAAATTCGGGCATTCTCCTTGACTCGGACGGTGCTAAGAGTAATCTTCTACCTACGCAGTGTCATCGCGACGCGAGTCCGAAGCCACGCGCGGGGGAACCAAACCGGGGGGAAGCACGGGGCGGTAGCGCGGTCAGCCGCACTACCGCCCCGTGCGTATGCAAGTGGACGGATCCACTCGCGTAGGGTGGAGCCGCCTACTGCAGTCGCAGATTCTGGAGTTTCCATGACGAGTACCCTTCCGCGTAGCAACGCGCCCGCCGACCGCCCCGGCTCGCTGGCCGAGGGCGACTACCGGGTCGCCGACCTGTCGCTGGCCGCCTTCGGCCGCAAGGAGATCCAGCTCGCCGAGCACGAGATGCCCGGGCTGATGGCCGTGCGTCGCGAGTACGCCGAGACGCAGCCGCTGCGCGGTGCCCGCATCACCGGCTCGCTGCACATGACCATCCAGACCGCGGTGCTGATCGAGACGCTCGTCGCGCTCGGCGCC
>Ga0111538_10004352_pt1 | contig 19705 bp, 17 predicted proteins | sample SoiMethybrSBSTD1_FD_79669 | JGI IMG/M metagenome (GOLD analysis project Ga0111538, IMG submission 79669) | Bulk soil microbial communities from a Populus tree surrounding site in Tennessee, USA - Soil MetaG P. TD hybrid SBSTD1 (version 2)... | ecosystem: Environmental > Terrestrial > Soil >...
GACGACCGACCGCCAGATCGCCCGCCTCGGGGCATGGCCCGGGCGGACCGCGGTGGTCGCGCTGCCGCCGCTCTCCGCGCGCGGCGACGAGATGATGCGGCTCATCCACGAGGCCGCGCAGGACATCGTGGCGGAGGTGGGCGCGCCCTCGACCCGCTTCACCACGCATGACCTCGACCGCCTACTCAGAGCAGAGTCACGAATGGTGCCTCAGCGTCGAGGACGACTCCTGGTGGTTTCAGCATCGCAATCGCGTTCTCATCGACTTGCTGCGCCGTTACGCGCCGTCGCAACCGCTATATGACGTCGGCGGCGGTAACGGCGTCGTCGCGGCCGCGCTGTGCAGCGCCGGGATCCGCGCGCTCGTGGTCGAGCCGGGAGCAGCCGGCGTCGGCAACGCGCGGCGCCGCGGGCTAGAGGCGATACAGGCCACGCTCGCCGACTGCGGCGCCGCACGCGGGAGCATCGGCTCGATCGGCGTGTTCGATGTCGTCGAGCACATTGAGGACGACGCCGCATTCCTGACGCACCTGCACGAAATGCTCGCGCCGGGCGGGCGGCTCTACTTGACGGTACCGGCGTATCAGACGCTCTGGTCGGCCGAGGACGTGCACGCCCAGCACTATCGACGCTACACCGCGTCCGGACTACGTGCTGCGTTGCAGCAGGCCGGATTCAGCGTAGAACATGCGTCGTACCTGTTCAGCTTCCTCCCCCTGCCCGTGCTCCTGTTCCGGACGATTCCCTACCGTCTCGGACAGGTGCGCACCCGCAACGCGGAAGCGTTCAAGAGCGATCACGGCAGCGCCGGACTCATGAGTCGCATGCTTGACGGACTATTGGCGCTCGAGCGCTCGGCGATCCGCGCGCTGGGCGGCCTGCCCTTCGGCGGCAGCGTGATCGCAGTGGCGCGAAAGTCAGCCGGCGATCAGGGCGCTTCGCCGAGCGCCTCGTAGCGAACCAGCGCGAACCGCGTCGTCTCCGATTCGCGCATTCGCCGCGCGACGGCGCCGTGCAGCGATTCGTCCCAGCTCGTCCATAGGTCGACGAACTCGTTCGCTTTGTCGCGATCGGCGGCCGCTTGCAGCTCGAGCACGGCCGCGAGCAGCGTCGAGACCGCCTCGTCGTAACGCTCGTAGTGAATGCGCAAGCGCCCACCTTCGGCCGTCAGCAAACCGCGGTCGAGAAACCAATTCCACTGAATCAGCTGCATCGTCTGATACGGCTGATCGCGTCGCGGGCGGTTCTTCTGCAGCACGCGGCGGATTCCGTCGGCGTAGATCCCGTGCAGCCGCGCGTCGTCGAAGGCCCCACGGTCGTGGAGCTGCCGCGCAGCGAACAGGGAGACGAGGTCGGCCTTCATCTCTTCGAGCAAATCGGCCGAGTCTTGCAGCGCGACGCCGAGCTCGCGCCCGTCGCGCGCGCGGTTCACACCGAGATAGTGCCCGACCTCGTGCCACAGCGTCCGGTAGAGGCCGCCTTCGGGCGTGAGATCGCCGCGGTGCTCGTCGACGGTGGCCGCGTCGAACGCACGCTCGCTGCCGGCGAAGAGCTGCGGGTGCGTGAGGATATTCCCTCGAATCAAGATCGTTCGGCCGAACTGCTGCGCGAGGTGACTCTCGTTCGGCAGGATCGACGCCGTGTTGGTGCCGCGCGCCTGGCCGAAGTCGGCCATCACGTTGTAGACGCCAACCGGGATATCGCTGCTGACTCGCCTATCCGATTCGTACGGCAACGCGTCCTCGATCGCCTGGATATCGCCGATCGACGCGGCGAGCTCTGCGCTGCGCGCCGCATCACGCTGCAGCAAGCTCAGGCTGAAAAACGTCTTCACCCCATAGAGGGCGTCGTCGTAGGTCTCGTAGCTCCCGATCTGCGCGTTCAAGTTGCCGCTGTAGCGGCCCGTGACCCACGCGGCGTCGCCACCGTCGTAGTCATCCGCGAGCAAGTCACGGCTACGCAACCGCAAGTAGCGCGCGAACGCGGGGTCGCTCTCGTCGAGCAACGCGGCGGCGGCGTTGAGACGCTCGTACACGAACAAGATGTCGTCGACATACGCCACGGAGTACGGCACGGCCATGTAGCCGACCGCGGCCGTGAGCCGCGCACGCAGCCCAGGATGCAAGAGCTCGAGTCCCGGATGCGCGTCGAGCGTGGCGACGGCCTGACGGACGTTCTCCGGCGTCGCGGCCTGCGCGATCGAGCGCGCGCTCAAGAGCTCGGCGCGCGTCTCAGGATGAGCCGCGAAGTGCGCGTCGAGTGCCGCACGCGTTGCGCCGCGCGGATAGACGTTGCGCGCCGGTGTCTGCGGATCGACGCCGAGGAACGGAACGCGATCGTTGTCGAGCGTCGTCGCGATCGGCCCGTTCATCACGCGGAACAACGCCGCGTGACCCGCAAGGTCGGGATGCCGCGCGAGCACGTCGCGCGCCGCGAGCGCCTGAGGGTGCAGCTGGCGAAGGTAGACGTCGTGCAAGCGCTCACCGGCCGCGAGCAACTCGGCGGCCGCCGCGCGCTCCGCGGCGCTCAGCGCTCCGGGCACGAGCGGCAAGTACACCTGGAGCGTCTTGTCCGCGATCGCTTTGACTTGCGCGTCGCTCCAAGCGCCCGCGAGGAGCGTTTCATCGGTGCGTTCGTCCGCCATGGCGCCGATGCTGCCCACGATGAGAGCGAACGACAAGACGATGCCGAGGTTTGAGCGCATGGGCCTCCGCGGTATAGGCCGCCGACAGGCTCCGTAGTATGCCTCGGAGAGCCGATCGCAGTACGGGAGGCTCAGCCCACGATCCGGCGCCCCGCGCGCTTCAGCGGCGAGAACCACGCGCGGTCTTTGATGGCGCGGTACAAGGGCCAACGTTGCACGCGGCTCAGCACTGCCCGGCGCGGTGCGACGAGCCACGCGACGCGCCGACCGGCCATCTCGCGGAACGAGTGAAACGCCGGGCTCCGCGCGAAACGTTCGAGCCACTTGGCCGGATCGCCGTTCGTGAGCAGCAACTTACCCGGCGTGATTGCGAACGGAACGAGCGTGCCGTCGGCAATCACGCGATTCGCGCCGATTGACACGTCGGGCCATTGCTCGTTGAAGTAGTCGTCGAGAATCACGATGCCGCCGTGCACGAGCACACGGCTGGCCAACCGCAGGTCGTGCTCGGTCATGTCCGCCGTGTGCGCCCCGTCGACGCTGAAGAGCCTGATCGGCGGCAGCAGCTCGGGCGCGAGCAGCGCGGAGTCGGACTGGATCGTGGTGTGCGCGCCGCCGTAGCGGTGCATGTTCGCCTCGAAGATCTCGCGATTGCCGTCGCCCGAGCCATCGGTGTTGCGGGTCGAATCGAAGACGTCGATCGCATAGGCGTGGTCGCAAAGCAAGCTCAAGAGGATGAGCAGCTTGCCGTGGTGCACGCCGATCTCGGCTGCATTGCCGCCGACGCCGAGCTCGGCGATCGCGGCGGCGCTCGTCGGATGCAGCCAACCGTCGACCGAGCGCATGTCGCGGCTGATGTAGGACGACACTCTATTCAATTGAAATCACCGGCTGGCGACGCCTTCGGGGCGCATAATTCACCTCATGGGCTTCGATCTTCAAACTCTGCGCTTCGTGCTCGACGCAAAACGTCGCGGCGTCGATTTCTCGTCGACCGCGATGCTCGGCCGGCAAACGCTGGCCGTACCCGCCGACGACCTGCGGGCCGAGATCGAGCGCTACGGCCTCGAGCCGCTGCGCTCCGCCGTCACCGACATCTACGCCGGATTTCCGTACTCGGATGCCCTGCTGCGCGCGCTCGGCGCCGTTGAGCTCGATGCGATCGACGTCTCGGAATACGAAGGCGCCTCCGTCGTCCTCGACATGAATCGGCCGGCGCCGGAGTCGCTGCACGGGCGCTTCACGGCCGTCATCGACGGCGGCACGCTCGAGCACATCTTCGACGTGCCGCAGGCGTTTCGTAACGTCGCGGCACTGCTGCGCGTGGGCGGCCACTTCGTGTCCGTGAATGGCACCAACAACTTCATGGGGCATGGCTTCTACCAGTTCAGCCCGGAGCTCTTCTTTCGCGTGCTCTCGCCGCAGAACGGGTTCGAGCTCGAGACGTTGGTCCTCGCCGAGACGCATCGGGACTCGTATTGGTACGAGGCCACGGATCCGGCCGTCGTGCGCGAGAGGCTCGAGCTCGTGAACGGCCACCCGACCTACGTGATGGTGCGCGCGAGGAAAATCGCGGAGGCGCCGCTGTTCGCGACGGTCCCGCAACAGAGCGACTACCGCGACCAAAGCTGGCGCGGTACGGATATTCATGCGCCGCCGGCCTCGGAGGCCGCGTATCGCGCGCCGCTGTCGCGGCGAATACTGCGCGGCACTCTGCCCCGTGGGCTCAAGCTGCGCTTGCGCGCGCTCGCCCAAGCCGCGCGCAACGCGTACACGGCACCGCACTTGCGCAAGCGCGAGCCGTAGCTGCACCGAGCGACTTCCGCGGCAGCAGTCAGCGCGCACGGCTGAGATCCGCGGCCGCGTCGAGAGAAGCGGGCCTTCTGAAAGCCACGACCGCGACCAGCGCCGCGACGGCGAGACTCGCCACGAGCCGCGCGCGCTCGTCGCCGAGCGCTCCAAGCGCGAGCAACGCGAGCCCGGCGAGCGCACAGCCGGCGACTGCCGCAATCACGGGCGGCGCGCAGGCCGAGACAAACGTGCGCGCGACGTGCGACAGGCCGAAGAACTCGCGCAGTGGATCCTTGTAGTACCACGTCGCGAAACTGGCGATGGCACCGGCGATCATCCCGAGCGCAACTCCGGTGGCCCCGATGCAGACCCCAAGGCCAATGCCTACCGCGAGCCCGACGGCCGCGTCCAGCAATGGCGGCAACAAGACGGCGCGATGCCGCCCGGTGGCGATCGTCACGCTGCCGTACATCGACATCGCGAGCCGCACGATCTGCGCCAAGATCAGCAGCGCCACGAACGGCGCCGACGCCGCGGCGTACGACGGGCCGACCCACAGCGCGAGCGGGCCGGTCGCCGCGAGCGTGAGCGGCAGGCCGAGCGCGACCGAAAGACCGACACCCATGCGGCCGCCGCGCCGCAGCATGCCGAGCAGCGCGCGGCGATTGCCGGTGCCGACGTGCTGAGCCGCGGCCGGCAGCAGCGAGTTGTAGCCCGACGCGAGCAAGCCGACGAACGTCGTGGCGATCGTCAAGCTCACGGCGTAATACGGCGTCGCTCCGAAGTCGACCTTGCTCACGATCAGCAAGTCGCTGCCGAAGCTCAACGCGGCGAGCGAATTCCACAGCACGAAGGGCGAGCAGAAATTCCAGAGCTCACGGTAATGCGTCGCGCTCGCGCGGCGCGCTAGCAGCCGCACGCCGCCGCTCGCGCCCCACGCGACGAGCTGCCCTCCCGTCGTCAGCACTTGGCCGACGCAGTACGCGATCGCGAGCGCCTCGATCGTGCCGAAGCCCACCGCAGCGACGACGAGCAGCGCGCATTGCGCGGCTCGCCCGAGCAGGACGATCACAGCGGGCACGTGCGCGCGCTGCTCGCCGAGAAACACGCCCGTGAACGGCATCGTGGTCAGAGCGAGCGCCGCTGCGGCGCCGCAGAGCAGCAACGCGGTCCTGAAGTCGCCGACGAGCGCGTCGGGCATCTGCGTGAACAAGTATGGCAGCGCGAGCGCGGCGGCACCGACGAGCACCATGCCGGCGAGCGCGGCAGCGCAGGCCATGTGGAACGCCGCCACCACCACGCCGCTGCGAAACGCAGCGGCTTTAGGACCGTGCGCGAGCGCGACGAACCGTCCCACCGCGTTCTGCAGGCCGAAGCCCAGCACGAGCACGTAGCTCGCGATCTGAAGCGCGAGCGCCCAGGCGCCGTATTCGTCGTGGGTCAACGTCCGCGCGAGGAACGGCGGCACGAGCACGGCGATGAGGCCGCCCGAGGAGGTCATCGCCACCGTCCAGAAACCGTTCCACGCGAGCGACCGAACGGCCGGCGGCCCCGCACTCGTCAGCTTGCGATATTCTGGGACTGCTGCTGAACCGGCGACGCCGGACTCGAGGGCCTCGCGGTTCATTGGCAAGGAGCTCCGACGAGCACTGCAACAGAGGGATCGCGATGGCAAGCAGCATCGAACCACCGGCGTACTCGCACCTTTCGGCCGACGACAAACAGCGCATCGAGATCGAATACTGGCGCGACTCGCCCACCGAGCGCCCGGGCGCCGAATCGCTCGACAACCTCCTCAACAAGATGGCCGAGGCGCGGATCTTCGTCGCCTATCTCGAGAAGCTGAAACATCTGCTCGCGCAGCGCGGCACCGTCGTCGAGCTCGGCGCGGGCCAAGGCTGGAGCAGCTGCATCTACAAAAAGCTTTTCCCCGCGGCGCGCGTGATCGCGACCGACATTAGCTCCTACGCGATCGAAAGCATCGAATATTGGCATCGCATTTATGGCGTACGCACGGACGGGCATTACGCCTGCAAGAGCTACGCCACCGAGGAGCCGGCGCAGAGCGTCGACTTGGTCTACTGCTTCGCGGCCGCTCACCACTTCGTCGAACACGGCAAGACGCTTGGCGAGATTGCGCGGATTCTGAAGCCGGGCGGCCGCGCGTTGTTCCTGCACGAGCCCGTGTGCAGCCGCCTCCTCTATCCGCTCGCGTATCGGCGAGTCAACGCGGTGCGACCCGAAGTGCCCGAGGATCTGCTCATCACTGCGGACGTGCGGCGCCTCGCCGCCGAGGTGGGGCTCACGACGTCGCTGGTGCGCAACGCGCCGCTGCTCGGCGCGCAAGCATTTGGAACGATGAACTACAAGCTGCAACGCCGGCTTCCGTTTCTGGCGAACGTGCTGCCGTCGAGCATGAGCTTCGTGTTCGACAAGCCCGAGCACGGCTCCGCCTAGCTCGCTTGCCGCGCGGCCGGGCGGCTCGCGGTCTGCTCGAGCAATGCAATCGTCTTGTCGATCATCGTCTCGACGCGGTGACCCGCTTCGTAGTCGGCGCGCGCGGTCATACCGAGCCGAACGCAGCTCGCGGGATCGCCGAGCAGCCGATCGAGCGCGCGCTCGAGGCCGTCCACTCCATCCGCCGGGCTCACGAGGATGCCGTTGCGTCCGTCCGTAACGATGTCGCGCACGCCGGCGATGTCATACGCGATCACCGGCAATCCCCACGAGAACGCCTCGAGCACCACGAGCGGCATGCCCTCGTGCGACGACGGCAGAATCAACGCCGCGGCGTCCGCGTATACGCGTCCCGGATCGGATTGGAAACCGAGATAGGAGAGCGCTCCGGGCGCGAGCTCGCGCGCCGCACGCTCCACCTCGCCGGCGAGCGGCCCGTTGCCCGCGATGCAGAGACTCCAGTGGCGCGCCGCGGGCGGACGCGCGGCCGAGCGCCCCGCGAGCTCGAGCAAGTCCGCAATTCCCTTCTCCGGCGAGACGCGGCCCAGGAACACGACTCGGTTGGTCAAGGGTCGGGCGAATTGCTGCGGCCGTTGATCGGGCACGCCGTTCTCGACGAGCACTGCACGGGCACGCGCTGCATCGGTGAGCTCGGCCAGCATCGACGGCGACACGCAAATGCAGCGCCCCACCCGGCGCAGCGAAAGGTCGGTCAAGCGGTTCTCGATCGAGGTCCGAAGATCCAGCGTCGATTTCCTCGCGGGCTTCGTGAGGTGCTTGGTCGCGGAGGTCGCGACGCGCGCCGGCAGCCGAACGAACGGCGCGAGATGAATCGCTCGATCGGCGTTGTAGTGGACGAGATCGACGCACTCGTCGGCCACCGCATCTTCGATCAGGGCGCGTGCGCGAGCCAGATTCTTGAACCGGCTACCCGTGGTCCAAAGCCTATTGCACGCCGGCTCGAACTCCGGCCGCGGCGCGACGCAACCCGTCCAGTGGCCGCGTGCGCGCAGCGCGCTCATGAGCCAAAAGAGATAGCGCTCCGAGCCGCCCCAACCGGATCCCAAGTCGACGAAGAGGAACCGCATGCGTTGCTCCTTCCGCTAGCTCGGTACTATCGTGTTTCGATGCCGAACGTTGGAATCGACGCGTCGATGCTCGAGGCGAACCGCACGGGCATCGGCAACTACGTCTTCAATCTGCTCGTGCGCTATCGACGCGCGCGACCGGACACGCCGTTGTTTCTGTTCTCGAACGGCCGCGTCAGCGACGAAGTGCGCGCGTTCGGCGAGTGCTTCGAGAACGTGTTCTCGCCGCTGCGCAAGGGCCCGCTGTGGCTCAGCACGGGTTTGCCTGCGCTGCTGCGCAAACGCGCGATCGACGTTTTCTGGGGCGGCAACGGCTATCTGCCCGTCGTCGCGCCGCGCGGCATGCGCCGCGTCGTGACGATTCACGACTTCGTGTATCGGCACGCCGGCCACACGTTGCCGCGCACGAGTTTCTGGAGCCGCAGCGTTCTTCAGCCGCTCGCAATCCACCAAGCCGACGCCGTCGTCTGTGTGTCGCGCAGCACGGCGGACGAGCTTCGCGTAAGCCACGGCCGAACGGCCGACGCCGTGCTCGAGCCCGCGATCGACCCGATCTATCGGCGTGCGGGCGCCGACGAAATCGCCGCCGTGCGTCGCCGCTACGAGCTGCCCGAACGCTTCTTGCTCACGATCGGCACGCTCGAGCCGCGCAAGAACATCGTCGCGCTGCTGTCGGCGTATGTCCGCGCGCGCGAGGCCGGCGCCGATCTGCCGCTGCTCGTGCTCGCGGGCAAGCTCGGCTGGCTCAGCGACGACATCCGCGCCACGGTCGAAGCCGCGACCGCGCGCGGCTTCGCGAAGTTCCTGGATTACGTCCCGCTCGAGCTCATGCCGGCGCTCTACTCCGCCGCCGAGGCGTTCTTGTTCCTGCCGCTGTACGAAGGCTTCGGCATGCCCGCGCGCGAAGCTCTGCTCTGCGGTACGCCGGTGATCGCATCGGACATCGCGGCGGTCCGCGAGGCCACCGCCGGCCTCGCGCGTCTCGTGGCGCCCGATCAGGCGTCGATCGAGCAACTGTTTCGCGAGTATGCGTCGAGCGGACCGCCTGCACCGCACGCGTGGAGCCCGTCGCTCGAGTCCTCGGCCGACAGCGCAGCGGAACGGTTCGCTGTGGTGCTCGAGAAGTCCAAGTGATCGTTCAAGTCGTCGTTGCGTCACGGCCCACTCCTAGTACGTGAACCGCGCGTAGTCGACGCTCGTCACGACGGACTTGTACGGCAAGTACAGATCCGGCGCGTAGAGCATGATTCCCGCGTAGAGCCGTGCGGCCGCCAGCGCGCCGCCGATCACCAGCAGGCTCTCGCGCCGGAACCAGCCACCCAAGCGTTGCAGCGCGAGACACATCAGCGCGATCTCGACGAACGCGAAATAGAGCGGCCCGCGCAGCGCGATCAGCGGAACGCCCTTGTAGGTGATCAGGAACAGCACGACCGACAGCACGTAGAGATTGACCAGATAGTTGTCGAGACTCGGTCGATCGCGCGAGCAGATCAGCCAGAACGCGACGACCAGCGCGAGGCGCTTCACGAGCCACAGCAACTGCATGAGCGACCCGAAGTTGTTCGCAAGAAACACGTCGTTGCCCGCGGAGTACGCGAGCACGCGCCGCACGAGATAGCCGCCTCCCCCGACCGCGTTTAGGCTGGACTCGATGAAGGCGCCGACGACGTCGAAGTAATAGAGCGCCGCGGCCGCGAGCAGCATTGCGCTGAGCGCGCGCAACGAGAGCCGCGAACGGGGCACGGCGACGGCCAATACCGAGATGATCGCCGTGTAGTGAAACAGCGTGGCGAGCGCCACGAGCGCGAGCCCGCTAACTTTCTTGCGATCGTAGAACTTGAGCATCGCGAGCGACGTGAAGCCGAGCGCGAGCGTTTGACGCTGCGTTCCCATGAAGCCGAGCAGGTAGACGCAGTAGAAGAGCAGCAACAACACCGTCGGGTGACGAAAGCGCGCGAACACGACGCCGAACGCGCTCATGTAGATCACGGCCGACAGCGTCAGAAAGCTCGTGTAGTCGAGTCCCGCACGCTGCGCGAGCCACACGAACAGCCGGTAGCCGGGCTCGAAAGTGGACGTCGACTGACTCTGCGTCGCGCGGTAGTAATCGAGATACGCGCTCCAGTCGTTGCCCGTCTCCCAACGAAGCCCGATCAGCAGCACGAGCAGCACGATGCCGACTACGAGCGTCAGCCGACTCACGCTCGTGCGACCCGAATAGACGTCGAGCGCGGCGAGCGCGAACAGCAACACGAACGCGGTTATGTAGACTTCCACTAGCTGTAGCTCTAGTTCGTGGAGATGTGTACTCTCGGTGTATCGATTGCTCGGTCGTTCTCTCTATGAACCGTGGTGCGATCGCAGCCACTCGCAGTCTTCATCATTCGCTGCAAGCCGCAGCAGATCTCTGGTCGATTCTGTTCGCCGGGAAATGGGCGCTCGCGTTGTGCGCGACAATCTGCACGCTGATCGCAATCGCGATCGCGTTCGCGCTGCCCGTGAAGTACCGAGCGGAGGTGCTGCTCAAGCCGGCGCGAGTCGACAGCAACTTGAGCCAACTCGGCGGCGCCGGTGCGCTTGCGTCTCTTGCCGGCATCGCGTTGCCGATCGACGACCGCAGCGTCGAGGCTCGCGCGTTGCTCGAATCGAAAGAGTTCTCGATGGAGTTCGTGCGCAACGAGCAACTCTTGCCCGTGCTGTTCGCGAAGCAGTGGGATGCGAGCGCGGGGCGTTGGCGACCGAGCGACGAGACGAAGATTCCGACCGAGCTCGACGCGTACCGCATGCTGCGCGACCAAGTCAGAACGGTCAGCCAAGACCCGCAGACTCGCTTGGTGCTCCTCGCGATCGAGTGGACGGATCCGGAGCTCGCAGCAAGCTGGGCCAACAAGATGGTCGCACTCCTCAACGAGAAGATGCGCGCCGACGCGATGGCCCGCTCTAGACGAAATCTCGACTTCTTGCGCAACGAGTACGAGCAAACGAATGTCACTCCACTGCGCGATGCGATCGCGCGGGTCATGGAAACCGAGCTTCAAACCTCGATGCTTTCGTCGGTGGAGCGGGACTTCGCATTTCGAGTCATCGATCCCGCCATCGTCCCCAACCGCCGTATCAGCCCCAATCGAAGATTGATCGCCGCGAGCGGTCTCTTGCTCGGCCTCGCGCTCGGCACGCTCATCGCCATCGCGCGGTTCAAGCCGGCCTGAGTCAGTGCGGGCGCGTCGCACGTTCCGCACTCGCGCCGTGCGGCGCAGCGCGCAATCCGTCGCCTCGCACAGCACCGGGCAGCGCCGCTAGCAGCTCGCCGAGCCGGTCGACGAGCGGCTCGAGCTGCGCCGGCCAGCGGTGTTGCCGCTCGACGAACTCCCGGGCGGCCTCGGCAATCACGCGCGCCCGCGGCCGATCGTTCATGAGCCCGAGCACGGCGTCGGCCATGGCTTCGGCGGAATCGGCGACGAGCACGTCCACGCCGGGACGCGCGCCGACTCCTTCCAGACCGATGCCGGTCGTCACGCTCGGCAACCCGAGCGCCATGTAATTGAGCAGCTTGTTCTGCACGCCGGCACCCGCTCGAATCGGACAGACACCGACGTCCGCAGCCGCTACGGCGTCCGCGATCGACGGCACGTGACCCACCAACCTCACGGCATCGAGAGCGCCTAGCTGCTCGCGTTCGAGCCGGGCGCAATGGCCGACGACCTCGAGCACGGCATCGGGCCGGCGGGCGCGTATGCGCGGAAGCACCGCGCGAGCGAACCAGTCGGCGCCGTCGAGGTTCTGCAGCGAGACCATGTTGCCGATGAAAACGATCCGGCCGGACGACGCCGGCGAGAACTGATAGGGAAACTCGTCTGTGTCGACGCCGTTCGAGCAGACCATGACTTTCTGCCCGCGCGCCGGATCGTCCGAGAACAAGAACTGCCGATCGGCGCGCGATACGAGCACGGCGGCATCGAAACTGTCGACGATCTGCCGCTCGAACGCTTCGAGGCGCGACTGCTCGAACCCGTAGATCAGCGAACGCAGACGCGCGTGCGACGCCTTCTCTCTCACGCGCTGGTAGTTCAGCGAGATCGCATCGGTCATCTCGAGCACGCGCGGCTTGTCGAACGGCAGCGCGTACTCCGCGAGCCGGATCAGGTGACAGAGGATCGCGTCGTGCTGCGGCGCCAGCTCGGCGACCCGGCGCTCGAATGTCTTGCTCCAGTAGTAAGCGAGCTGAAGCGGCACGCGTGTCGGCAACGCGAGCAAGCAATTGAGCCGCGACTGCCACTTCGGCAGCACGACCTTCTCGACGGAATCGAAGATGCCGTCCGGCGGAGCCGGTGCATCGAGCTCGGATGGGTCGCAAAAGCAGAGCAACGTGAGTCGGTAGCGCTCCGCGAGCTGCGCGCAGACGTGGTGGATTCGCAGGCGATCGCCGCCGATGATCGGATAGGGATACCGCGGCGCGAGCACGAGCAGCCGCGGAAGATCGTGCGCAGTTTCGGGCCGAGGCGCCGGGTGATCGAAGGCCCTGAGCATTGTCACTCGAGTCGCCGGAGACGAAGATCATGTCTGTGTGCAAGATCAGTGCCGCGCAGCCACGGCGCCGCCGCAATCGTTGGAAACGGCGAAGCTTCAGATCCTCCGACGTCGCGAGCACGACGCCCCCTTTGGCGGCGCCGTTTCTAGAAGCTGAGTCCTAACATTGGAAGGGCGATCCGCCTGAAGCGCCGCTCGAGCTATGGCGGAGCGGATTGCACCTTCGATCGCGCCGACAAGGCGCGCAGCGTCAGCCAAGCTTCCAGAAGCGCCGCGGGGCGGCGAAGCAGCCGGTAGTAGGCGGTTCCGGCCGCGAACCACGCCATCAACATCACGCCGTCGGGCACCCGCAACACGCTGCCGACGAGGCCGACCACCGCACAGGCGGCCGCGAGCGTCAGTATCACGACGAGCGTCGCGCCGCGCGAGAGCCCGGCGGCAATTAGCACGTGATGCAGGTGGCCATGGTCAGGCGCGAGCGGCGACTTGCGATCGTTGACGCGACGGATGATCGAGCAAAACAACTCGAACACGGGGACCGCGACGAGCCACAAACCAATCACCGGCGAACGTTCGGGAACCGCACCCTGCGACAGCGCGATGCCGATAGCCGCGACCGACAGACCGAGGAATGTGCTGCCCGCGTCGCCCATGAACGTGCGAATGCGCTTGACGAATCGAAACGGAAAATTCACGACGAGAAACGCCGCGACCGCGCCGATCAACAGCAGTGTCACGGGAAAGAGGTTGGTGCCGACGCCAAGCACCGCCATCGAGATCAACGAAGTCAGCGCCAAGCCGCCGGCCAAGCCATCGATGCCATCCGCGAAATTGAAGGCATTGATGAGCGTCATGATGAACACGAGCGTGAACGGCACCGAGAAGACGCCGAGCGGAGCGGGGAAGAACAACGGCGAGCCGAGGCTCGTGACTTGTATATCCGCCGCGTAGACCACGATCACCGCCGCCAAGCCTTGCGCCACGAAGCGAATTTGGGGCGACAGATCGAAGCGATCATCGAGCACGCCGACGATGACGAGGAGATAGATACCGAGTAGCACGGGGCTCCAAAACGACGGACGCGCGAGCAACGCCGTACCGAGCCCGACGCCGATGCTCATGCAAACGCCGCCGATCACGGGCACGGGACCGTCGTGCGTCTTGTGCCCCCCGGGCACGTCGACGAGGCCGACGACGGCCGCGACGGGCCGGAGCGCCAGCAACATGAATAGAGTCACCAAGAACGTTACAAAGACGACTGCCACGTGCATCCCCGACCTCGATTGCCGAACCGGGGCACGTTGCGCCGTGGCCACCCCCAGTCGCGTACGCGTGTGTGGTTGAGTACGGCGCCATGCACTTCGTGTGCCAACGGCCCTCAGTGCATTGCACTGGTCTGCAACTTGCACAGAAGGGCTAACGGCGGCTCAGACGACGATCTGCATCTTGAGCCGCTTCGAATCGCGCGGCGCGTTCGGCGGGAGTGAGAGCGCTCGGCCGTGTGCGATGCGCGCTGCCGCGAGCGCGACCACGGCGGCGTCCACGAGGTCGTCGCGCGCTACGCCGCCGCCGCGTAGGAGCGCGTGCGCGCGCGGATCGAGAAACTCCTTGTCGAGCCCGTACGCTTCGCCGGCGCGCTCGAGCACGCGGATGCGCTCGACGCGGCCTGAGCGCGTCTTCTTCTTGAAGCGCATCGGCCGCCCGTCGTTCAACACCGTGAAGGCGAGCTCGGGGTGACTCTCATGCACACGCCGCTGCAGCGCCGGCGTCATCAGCGCGTCGATCTCCTTGAGCTTCGGAATCAAGTGAAAGCACTGCCGCGACAAGCCGATCTCGCTGCCGCGGCGGTTGGTTGCCAGCGCGGCGCCGTAGTCGTCGGCGTGCGCGAGCGCGGCGCGCGTCGGCGCCGAGAACACACTGCTGCGGCGAGGACCGAGCCTCTGCCGCGCGAGACGCTCGCAGACCCGCCCGCCGCGCTCCGCAACATCGAGGAAACCGATCGGCATGTCGACGGCGACGACGGCGGGAGCGTCGGAATCCGTCAGCGCCTCGGCGAAGCTCGGGTAGAAACGCGCCGCGGGCGGAGCCACCTGCTCGAGGTCGAGCCGAACGCCGACCCAACCGCGCTTGCAGCCATCGAGCCCGAGGACGCAGCGGAGTGGCGCAATCATCGCCGGTCCCGCTTGCGTGAGGCGCTACTCGAGCGCTTGGCCGCTCAGATCCGGCAAGGTGAACACGAGCACCGCGGCCATTAGAAAGAACGCCGAGGTAATGCCGAGCGCGAGCCCGATGCCGATGCCGGGCATTGTCGCGACGGCGCCGATCGTGAACGGCGCGATCGCGCCGGCCATGCGCCCGGCGTTGTAGCTCGTGCCCTGGCCCGTCGCGCGCACGGCGGTGGGAAACATCTCCGCGACGAGGCTGCCGAACATGCTGAAGTAGCCATGACCGAAGTAGCCGAGCAGCGGGCTCAACACGAGCAACACCATCGGGTTGCGCGCCATCTGGCCGTAGATCGGCACGATCGCGGCCGCGCACAGCATGAACAACACGAACGTGCGCCGCCGGCCGAGCCGATCCGCGATGAAGCCGAACGTCAGGTAACCGAAGTACGCGCCGACTTGCATCAGCACGATCCATTGCAGCGAGCCGACGACACCCATGCCGGCGCCGCCTTGCTCGATGGGGCGCGAGAGGAACGGCGGCAGCCAGAAGAACAAGCCCCAGTAAGCGAACTGCACGGCGCCGCCGAGCGCGATGATGCGCAGCGTTCGGCCGATCAGCTTGCGGCCAAAGATCACCGCGAACGGATTCGGCGCTGCGTCGCGCTGCGGCGCGGCGCGCGCCGTCCACTTCGGCGACTCCGGAATGTTGCGCCGTATCCAGAGCACGAACACCGCCGGGATGACGCCCGCGGCGAATAGCCAACGCCAACCTTCGTTGCCGAGACTAGGATTGCTCAAGAGCCAGGCGGCCAGCACGGCGGCGGCGATGTAACCGATCGCCCAACCCGACTGCATGATGCTGATGGCTTTGTTGCGCAGGTGCGCCGGCCAGGTCTCGCCGACGAGCACCGCGCCCGACGCCCACTCTCCTCCCATGCCGATGCCGAGAACGGCGCGCCAGAACAAGAGTTGCAACACGCTCTGCGACGTCGACGCGCCGAGCGACGCCAGAGAAAAGATTACGATCGTGCCCATCAGCGCGCGCGTGCGGCCGAACCGGTCCGCGACGTAACCGAAGATGAGCCCGCCGACGCCCGACATCACGAGCGTCGCGGTGCCGAGGAAGCCGGCCGTCGCGTCGTCGAACTGAAAGTACGCGCGCAGCTGGCCGACGGCCATCGCGTACAACATGAAGTCCATCGCATCGAGCATCCAGCCGACTTTCGCGGCCGCGAGCACGCGCCACTGGTCGGTCGTGACAGTGCGGTACCACGGCGCCCCGGACGCGGCGGCAGCGCTGGTTTTGGTGGTAGCGGCTTGATTCATGGGGCACACCTTAATTGAGTGCGCGCGGCAAGACGAGCGAGACCCACGGGACGTACGTCACGATGATGAGGGCCGCGAACAGGACGACGAGCCACGGCAGCGCCGCATGGATAACTTTCGTCAGCGGGAGCTGCGAGACTCCCGACGTCACGAAGAGGTTCAGGCCGACCGGCGGAGTGATCATGCCGATCTCCATATTCAGCGTCATGATGATGCCGAGATGGATCGGATCGATGCCGAGCGCCGTGGCGATCGGGAACATGATCGGCGCGAAGATCAGCACGACCGACGTCGCTTCCATGAACATGCCGGCGAGGAGCAACAACAAGTTCAGCATTATCAAGAACGCCCACGGTGGAAGGCCCAAGTCCGTGACCCACTGCGACAGCGATTGCGGCACTTGCTCGGTGGTCAGCACAAACGCGAACAGATACGCGTTGCCGATGATGAACATCAACATCGTCGTGGTTCTTGCCGCGTCGGCGACAACCTTCGGCACTTCACGCAACTTCACGTCGCCGTAAACGAAGACCACAATCACGAACGCGTAGACCGCGGAGACCGCGGCCGCCTCCGTGGGCGTGAAGACGCCGCTATAGATGCCGCCAAGAATGATGACGATCAGCAACAGACCCCAGATCGCGTCGCGGCCGGTCTTCAGCACCGTGCGCAAGTCGGCGCGCGGCTGACCCGGCAGATCGAGCCGGCGCGCGAGAAGCGCGACGGCGATCATCAGCATCGCGGTCAGCATGAGGCCCGGCACGACGCCCGCGATGAAGAGATCGCCGATTGAAGTCTCGGTGACGGCGCCGTAGACGACCATGACGATCGACGGCGGGATCAGGATGCCGAGCGTGCCCGCGTTGCAGATCAGCCCCGCGGCGAACTCGCGCGAGTAGCCCGACCGCGCCATGCCGGCGATCATGATCGAGCCGACAGCGACGACCGTCGCCGGTGACGAGCCCGAGACCGCCGCGAACAGCGCGCACGCGAGCAGCGCAGCCATCGCGAGCCCGCCGCGGAAATGCCCGACGAGCGAGTTCGCGAACGCAATCATGCGCTTCGCAACGCCACCAGTAGTCATCAACGCGCCCGCTAGAATGAAGAACGGGATCGCGAGCAGCGGATAAACCTGCAACGCGCTGAAGAAACGCTGCGCGAGCGCGACGAGCGATTGCTCGGCGAACAACATCATCGTCAGGATTGCCGAGAGTCCCAGCGAAATCGCGATCGGCACGCGCAGGAACAGAAGCGCGAACAGCGCAAGGATCAAAAATCCGGCCGTCATTGCTTATCGCTGGCGACAGCGCGAGGCCAGAGAACGGGTCGTGCGGCCTGCACGAGCCTAAGAGCCAACAGCGCGAACGCAATCGGCATGATGCCGGTCAGCACCCATCGCGGAACAGGGATGTCACGCGCGTTATTGCCGAGCGTCATCAAGCGATCGACGAACTGCGAGCTGCCGTAAATCATCAACGCGCAGTACGCGAGCCCGGCGACGAGAGCAATGGCGGCGAACGCGCGTGCCGCACCGGGGCTCAGGCGGCTCGTCACCAGATCCACGGCGATGTGCGCTTCGGTGCGTACACCGTACGACATGCCGATCAGCACGAGCCACGCGAAGGTGTACGTCGTCACCTCGAGCGACCAGACGAACCCGCCCCCGAAGCCGTAGCGCAGCACGACTTGCACGACAGTCAGCACCGTCATGAATGACAGCGCGACGATCATGAACGTCTCTTCGACGCGGTCCGCGACCTTCAGCACTCGCTGCACGAGCGGAGCCGACACCAGTGCCTGCGGTCAGCGCGCCGCCAACGCGGCGTCGACGAGCTCGGCGCCAATGTGGTCGCGGAATTCGTCCCAGACTGGCCGCATTGCGATTTGCCACGCTTCGAGCTGCTCGGGCGTCAGCACCGTGAGCTCGGACTTGCCCGAATCGACGATTCGCTGCTTGTCATCTTGATTGATCTGCTCGGAGCGCGCGTTACCCCACTGCGTGACCTCGGCCACCGTGGCCTCGAGCCCCGAGCGCAGATCGTCGGGCAGCGCTTTCCAGAAGGCGGCGTTCACGGCGACGTAGTAACCGATGTAGCCGTGATTGCTCTCGGTCATATACGGCTGCACTTCGTAGAACTTCGACGAGTAGATGTTCGACCAGGTGTTCTCTTGCGCGTCGACGGTGCCCGTTTGCAGCGCCTGAAAGACTTCGCCGAACGCCATCTTCTGCGGGCTGCCGCCGATCGCCTCGATCTCGGCTTGCAGGATGTCGGACTCCATGACGCGGAACTTGAGCCCGCGCGCGTCGTCGGGCTTGATCAACGGCCGCGGGCCCGTGAATTGCTTCATGCCGTTGTGCCAGAACTGAAGCCCGACAATGCCGTCGTCGGCGAGCGTCGTCAGCAGGTCGCGGCCGGTGGGGCTCGCCTGAAAGCGCTCGACCGCTGCCAAATCCGGAAACAAGAACGGCAGATCGAACACCTGAAACTTCTGCGTGAGGCGATCGAAAAGCGACAGCGAGACCGCGATCATCTGCACCTCGCCGAACGCGAGCGCCTCGATCGATTCGGTGTCTTCCATGAGCTGCGCCGACGGGTAGACCTCGACGCGCACGCGTCCCGGGAATCGCTGCTCGGCGAGCTCCTTGAAGCGCTGCGCCATTTGCCCCTTCGGCGTCGCAGTGGCGACGACATGAGGAAACTTAATGACGTACGGCTCGCCGCTCGATGACGCGGCGCCTGGCGCGGAGCCGCCGCACGACGCCAGCGCGGCTAGCGCCAATCCAAGCAGAATCACGCGAATGCCCGAGTGCACCGCCACCATGATTCCCCCCGCCGGCCCGTGCCTTAGTGTGATCGACAGTCTGGCCGAGGCGAGAGCATCTTGCTAGGCTAAGCGCCCTCCAAGCCAAGGAAAACCGTCGGATTCCGGCCGGTTGCGGCATGACCGCCAGGATGGCCGCCGGGCCCGAATCGTTTAGAACGCCCCTCTCATTCAATAAGGCAAACTTAAGTGGAAGTACACCCTGTGGCGGGCTTCACCGCGCGTAACCCGCAACCATCGATCAGCACCGAGACGCGTCTGAAGCTCTACCGGACGATGCTCCAGTGCCGCGTGCTCGAGAAGCGCGCCTACGACCTGTTCATGCAGAACCTCATCAAGGGCACGAGCCATCTGGCGCTCGGCCAGGAAGCCATCGCGGCCGGTTTCGGCACCGCGATGCGCTCCGACGACTACACGTTCTGCACTTATCGCGGCCACAACCACACGCTGGTCCGCGGCGTCGGCATGACGGAGATCCTGGGCGAGCTCATGGGCAACTCGTCGGGGCTCATGCGCGGCAAGGGCGGCTCGATGCATCTCACGAGCGTCAAACATCACATGATGGGCTCGTACGCGATCATCGGCGCGCACATGACGATCGCGAACGGCGCAGCTTGGTCCGCGCAGTATCGCGGCACCGAGCAGGTCGCCGTCTGCTTCTTCGGCGACGGCACGACGAACATCGGCGCGTTCCACGAGGCGCTCAACTTCGCCGTCATCTGGAAGCTGCCGGTCGTGTTCGTCTGCGAGAACAACATGTACATGGAGTACACGAACATTCACGACGTGACGGCCGTCGAGCATCCCGCGGCCGACCGCGCGGCTTCGTACGGGCTCGAGCCCGTGCTCATCGACGGCAACGACGTCGACGTCGTCTACCGCAC
>Ga0111538_10004354_pt1 | contig 19700 bp, 38 predicted proteins | sample SoiMethybrSBSTD1_FD_79669 | JGI IMG/M metagenome (GOLD analysis project Ga0111538, IMG submission 79669) | Bulk soil microbial communities from a Populus tree surrounding site in Tennessee, USA - Soil MetaG P. TD hybrid SBSTD1 (version 2)... | ecosystem: Environmental > Terrestrial > Soil >...
ACCCGCCAGTCTGCACCGTCCACAACAGACAGCACAGACCCCGCAGTCCACTTGGGACTGCGGGGTCTACGCCGCTGGGGAGCGGACTTAGGTCAGCCAGACAACCATCTGTTGCCGAGTCACAGCAATGATGGGCTCCCCGTCGCGATCGATGAGCAGGTCTAGTAGACCGTGCTGCCAGGCGTACCGCATCGACTCCCGGTCAAACACGCCAATGAGGGATGGATCGGCGATGTCGGCCCAGGAACGCGGGTCGCGGACGGTAGCGAGGTCAAACCCCGCACGCGCTGACTTCTTCTCGGCGATAGAGAAATCAGCGCCATTAGCTACGCCGCACCAAACAGTCACTTTGGTTCCAACTCCACCAGTACGGATCCCGGTCCCTCAGCCGTGTACCATAGTTCGATGTACTCCGTGCCATCGGGCATTTCAACCCACCGACGCATCGCGTTCGGCTCGCTGACTTTCCACATCGGGCCTGCCCCGGGGGGAGCGCCGTCAGTGGGTGCGGACTTCTGGAAACCCGCTGTACAACTAAAGCCACCGGATGCAGACACCGACAGAAAGCCCTTATTGACCAGTGAGGATGCGGACCCGACGGGGCACACGATCCGCATATATTGGTCCTTACCGGCCGCGATTGGACGCTCAATCATGTTGAGTAGTGCCTTTCTGGTCGGAACGGTCGTACCCATAGTAGCCCGGAAGGCCACCATGTCGAAATTTGGGTCAATCTTTCGGCCCGGTGGGGAACAGATTTCTTTGTGTCCCATGACTGAGAACTTGCTCAGCCCATACCAACGGATGAGTGAGTTACAGAGCGCCAAATAGTCGTTATAGAGGCTAGTTGGCCACGGAGACACACCGTCGTGCTCCGCTTCGATGCCGATACTGTTTTGATTGGCGTAGTCGGGGTCAGTGACGGCCCCAGCATGGTAGGCCATTCCAGCGGCCACGACATGGACGCTGCCGTCCCGGCAGAGGAACAGATTTGCCAGGGGACCGGGTAAATCAGTCCGGCCGTACTTCACCGTGTTGAGTGACGGACAGTTGCCCGTCTTGGGACCGGCCGTGTGGTGGTCGGCGACCGAACGGGGGTAGTTGTGCTCCCCGTGTCCGGCGTACATCCATCCGTCTTCTTCAATGATGTGGAGGCCCGAACCTGCACAGGCGCGGTGTAGATCGGTGAGCACTGCTAAATCCCCTAACATTTAACGCACTTGCCCTACTGTGACGAACAGAACGTAGATCACTGCCAGGATCACCAGTAACGCCAATAGCGCTCCGATGTCACTCATCTTCACTTGTGTCCTCCTCCACTTCGTACACAATAGCATATAAATCATCTTCACTATCGGCAGTCAGGGAGACCGGACGAATGATATCCCAGCGCGGACCACCGGGGACCAGGGCAATCCGCGCTAGGACATCCTCTCCTCTGTCATCGACAGAGAACGTGCACTCAATCCGCATTACTTAATGAATGCGGCCATGTCTGCATGCTGCCCACACTCACAGTACCGGTTAGAGCACTCGAATGCGTACGGCTTGCCCTTGCACTTGCCACAACAGTAGTTGCCCTCGTAAGGGACAGTCTCGTAACAGTCGGGGCACACCTTGCTCCACCGGCTATTACCGTTTCCACCGGAGTTGAATCGCTTGTCACAGTGCTTACAGCGGGCGTCCAACCCCTTCTTACGGGCAATCTTAGCCCGTGTCCGCGCGTCAGTCATGCTTGCCACCCTTCCGGTTGGCTTCCCACTCAACGATGTCCTTGACGGCGTAGACCTCTGCGCCGCTTCGGTTGTCGATGGGCTGAGGGAACACACCGCGCTGACGGGCGGAGCGCATGGCACCTAACCGGCATGTCACCAGATTGAGCGCAATCGCTTCTTTCATCGTCACCCCGTAGCCTTCCGGTAGTGCGGGCGGTGGGGTGTCAGTCTTCATAGAGTCGGGTCCGGTCACGTCAGTCTCATCTCCCGTGGGCTGCATCGAACTGCCGTTCGATGCAGGCGATGCAATGTTCGATACAACGGCGCTGAGCTGCAATGATGCAGCCGCTGCACCGGATTTGATCGATGCAGGATCATGGTATTTGCCCTGGTCAGAGGATCGGGCTTTTTCCCACCGTTCCGATGCAGCTGCATCGAACGTTTCCTCAAATGCTGCATCGGGGTCGGGCGGTCCGTCCGCGTAGACTCGCGCCTCTACGGGAGACCATCCGACCATTTGGATAACCTCATGGTCTTCTCCGATCACGACTAGACCGCGTCCCTTATGCCGTGGACTGCGGGGAATCGGCATAGTCGCTACTAGAGATTTCCACGATGCCGGACTGAATCGAGCCATGATCTTAAATCCGAATTGGTCGCGTGCATCACCGCTACCAACGGACTGCACCGATAGCCGCTGATATGCACCCATGACGTTCATACCGGCTTGCCTAGCCTTGAACAGAATTAGTGCCAACTGTTGAATGATAGGCGCCGGTCCCTTGCCGTTGAGTTCCATGTTCCAGTAGAGCCGAATCTCAGCGGCAAATGAGTTGCCCTCCTCAATGAAGAGGACACGTCGCGGGAACGTGGCGAGTGGGTCCTCTGCGAGGACCTGATACCGCCGATTCATCTCAGCAGCGAATGCCTCTATACCGGCCCACATTTCCGGGTAGGTCGTGCAGATGAGGACGCGCGGGTGATCCTGAAACTCAATGAGTGAGATGAGCTTCGGGTCAATAATGGTGATGTGCTCCACACCGTTGTGGAGTAGTTGTGCGATGAGTCCACGCATGAGTGTGGACTTACCGGCACCGGTGCCCATCGACGCGACCATATGCGGAGCGTCCGAATCAAAGTCCATGACGATCGGACGCATACCGGCCGCGAATCCGACGACCACACGATCGGCCGTCGCTTCCCGGTCGATGTACTCCCGTGCCTTCTCGAACGACACTTTCCACGGCATGCGAGTGGCCGCATTGAGCTGACGGGTCTCCCAGATGTACAGGTAGACAGCGGACACGCACCCACTGAGAATGACTGCGGCCGTGAGGTAATCAATCCACGGCGCATTCCACCATGCCCAAAAGAGTACGATTACGTACGCCACACCGATAATCCGGATCGCTGCCTTAGCGACACCGGGTAGGTATGACCAGCGGTAAGGACGATCGCCACCGTACGCCATGTCACCAGCGCGGAAGAACTGCGCATTAGTGCGACGCTTACCGTTGAGTGGCAGTCCGGCAACGTATCGCCAGGCGATGTGCCGTACTTTCATCTGGCGTTCAGTCATCGGGAATCCACGTCCCGACTGCCCACAAGAAAAGCACTGCGAGACCCACTAAGAGCAGGGTCCAACACAGTGCGAGTAAGAGATTTGACCATTTCAAGGACGCTCCATTACGTAGTGCCGCACCGGCCGGGGAGACCCAACATCCCCGACCGGTGCAGCGGGCGAGGTGACTACTCCGCCCCGACGGGAGCGTCACCGGTGCTGGACTTGCGGGACTTGCGGCGACCCTTGCCCAGAGACACGCGGAACCCGATGAGTCGGTCCTCATCGTCCTTGACGTCCCAGACGCGCGCCTCGCGACCGATCAGCTCCGCAGCGGCGGCAAAGTACGGACGCATGGCGTCCTTGTAAGACGGGTCATCGGTGGGCACGGTGAGCGGCTGCTCTGTGTCTGCCATCCGCTTCACCAGATCGGTCACCTTCGGAGGGATGTCGGCAGGGTTGACACCCCGCTTGCTCTCGCCGAACGTGGCGTTGTCCAGAAGATCAAAGTTCGGTGCACTCATGTCTAGCTCCCTATGATCGGCGCCGTGATGCGCGGTTCAAGTGTACCAGTGCACCGGCGTCCGCAGTGAGCAGACCACCCCTAGCTGAGGACCGTTGCGGTAAGCGGTCGAGTTTGCGGCACTCAGCGGCAGCCTCATGGATGAGCCGTGGGAGTGTCTGTGCCCACTCGTCCGCGACGTCTGGCGGGACTGCCATCGCTGACGTGACCGACCCGCACTGTAACATCAACACTACGGACTGTGACCCATCCGGCCCTTTCTGCACATCGATCGTGAGACCGACCGGGATCTGTACCTGCTGACCGTTCGTCACTTGTAATACCCCGCCTTTAGTCTGGGCATATTGCCGAGTCCGGCGCCATTAGCGTAACCGTACTGTTCATAGTCGGCCGATCCGGTGTTACCTAACACGATGCCCTTAAATGACCCGTTGAGCATAGCTGTCTGTAGCGACGTTCCCTTAATGTCTATCCAGAAACCGACGTTGCGCCCTGTCCAGAATAGACTGTAAAGATTAGGGAAACCGCCCGCAGCCTCATTGCCTGGCGGCACGGCGGCCTGGTTATGCCATCCGAACCGGCAGTCTTGCAGATTATGAGCGGGCGAACCGCCGTACGAATCGACGTAATACCAGTGCGTGTAATAGAGATAGAGTTGGAGGTAGTCGATGTTAGCAGCGGACACGCCGACCATGTCATTGAGTGAGCCACCCGATCCGGTACCGGCCGATGCCGGGTCAAACCATCCCCATGACCTCCGGTTGCCGTTGCCGTCGTGAATGTCTCCCTGATACATCCACGTGTCAGCGGTACCCGGTATTTGCACACCGTTGCCGTAGTAACTGCGACTACCGATGACCTGAGTGTTAAACGAATGGTAGTTGGATGGAACAGCGGGAGATGTGCCACCGGAACCGGCGACCAGCTGTCCCATATCCTCCACATAGATACGGCCCTGACCGGCCTGAATCCACTGTTGTACCGCACCGGCAACACCCTGCATCGTCAGCACCATCCGCACCCCGATCGTCGGACCGGCACCGACACTGGAAATCTCATCACAGAATCCGGGTTGAAACTGATTCAGGTTACCGGATGAGCACAGGATACCGCTGGTAATAGTCGGGGTAGACCCGTTGCCGGTTGTGCGGATACGAAATACTGCCTGTTGTCCGGCTGTCTGGTGGTACAGCGCGCCGGTTCGGATCTTATAGAGCCGATTCGTGCGGGATGTCCAGTCAAGGTAGAAAATGGGTAGTTCTGTTGTGCCTGCGGTTGTGGGTTGTGCGGTGAATGAACCGAACGCTACGATCCCTTTCGGATTGGAAGAGAAACCATCGAGCCCTTTATTCAGGACAGTGGTAAGTTCCGTGCCCTGATAATACAGTGCGGTAGCTACGCTGAGATTGTCGATACTCCCACTGTCCGCATCAACAAAGCCGGTAGTCGTATAGTCTAGCGCTGACTGAGAGGCATCGGATGTATAGCCGTGCGCCTCATAGATCACGATAGACTCGACCTGTGAGATGGTGGCATTAGCCACCATCGCATAACCGAAGTTAATAATCCCGTCTTTGACCGCGATGAACTGGTATTTAATCTGTGGTGACGGGAACGTCGCGGAGTAGTCGGACGAGTAGAAGATAATGGCGGCCGGGTATCCGGCGTCTATGAGCGGTTGCGGCACACCGGTACCGATCCCGATAACATCGTAGCCGGGCGCAAACGGCACGTTATTGGGGACCGATATCTGTGTGACTAACTGTTGGGGAAACTCCAACTACACCACCTCAATAGGCATAGTCTCTAGCTGACCCCACGTTATCTCGCGAAAGAACAGGGAGAGGAGGACCGTGTCACCGGAGTTGAGTCCGGCATAGTCGACCGTTAACTGATCGGGTGGCTTGAGTGCCAGGTACGGCGCGCCACCCGCCGAGGATGACAAGCCACTCGCCGATGAGGTGACAAACCGTCCATTCTTACGGACGACTGCGGACATTGTGGGTTTAGTGCTCTGCGCTTCGATGCTGATTTGCGACACAACCCACACGAGACCGGACGGTATGAAACCGGCAACGGTAATGCGCGCGGTACCGGCAGCACCGACGCGACCGGACAGCGCAAAGTCAGGCATAGAGGGGACTCTGCCCCGGGTTGGACATGCAGATATCCGACTGTCGCCACTCCTCTACTTGCAGGTTCACCGAGATTTGCTGATTCGCGCCGAGTGAACTGGTAATCATGTAGACGGACTCGTTTGGGTACACCCAGATACCATCGGATGCGGTGGCTCGGCACTGCGGTACGGTGAGCGCGGGTAACCGTACCTGTCCGAGGTGAAAGGCGGTCGGGTCACCCACACAGAGCGCGACCAGCGCGCCACCACCGAGGGATTCCCACGGGTCTTTCCCGGTCACCGTGATAGCGACCAGGAACCACATACGTCCGATGGGTGGCGAGCCCAAATCAATCGGCTCTACCGATTGTCCGAGTCTCTGTCCCATCTGTGTGAACCGGAGGGGTTGTGCTTCCTTACCGCCCGCAATGGCGTCGAGTAGGGTTTTGCGATCCTTGGCTAGGTCGTCGGCGGTAGCGAGGTCAATCACAGCACCGGCGCCAATGTGGACTTCGACCATTAGATGGTCCTCTCTAGTTCGAGTAGGCGCCGGTACTCTAGTTCCGCGTTAATGCCGAACTCGCCGATGCTGGCCGCGAGTTTCTGTGCGCCGGTATAGAGCGTGTAATAGTAGGACATGCGACGTCGTGCCGGATCGGGGTCGAGCATGAGATAGATGACTAATCCGGTGACTGCGAAGCATAGGCAGATCACTGCAATGTCTGTGCGGTCTAGTTTCCGCCGTCGCTCTGTCCTCATGCCCGATGACCAGGCTGCACAGCTTGCGGCACACTCACATTCGCCCCCGGTCGTTGCACGGGTGTCTGATACCGATGGAACGGACTACTTTGGTTCGGTGTCAGGTACGGAGAGAATCCGTAGGTTTCCGGGATCCAATCGGCCGGTGGAACATCACCGCTGGGATCGCGGTTATAGAGTTGCTTGACACGTGGCATTAGACCGGCACCATCTTTCTAATTTTACCGGCGACGTTAGCGACGTCGGTTCCCTTGAATGCCATAATGACACCCGCACCGAGAGCGGCTAGACCGATCAGGGTCATAGCAAGGTAAGCGATCCAGTTACAGATGACGTCGAGAGTATGAGCCCAGAATGCGCCGGTGAGTGCGTCCGGTAGTAAGCCGTGGAAGAAATCACCGAGTAGTCCGCCGGACTCTGCCGGTGCTGCGGCACCGACCGGTTGACCCTGTGCCGTGCCACCGGCAGGGACCGCACCGGGTTGGGTGGGTCCGACCGGTGGCGGACTGTTCGTCGACGCGAACAGAGACCGGAAGGCTTTACCGACCGGTGTAGCCGTGCTGGTCGGGTCATACGTGCCACTACACCCGTTAGTCCACGCGGTACACCACGGGCGCCAGTTCTGTCCGTTACCGGACATCTGAATAGCAGCACGGGCGTTCGCCAACGGGTCGAGACTGGCCAGTGTGCCGTGACTGGAATTGATTTGCCAGAGTCCAACGTCGGTGGTCCCATTGCTATTGGGTGCAGAGCGAACGTTCCGCCCGCCAGACTCCGCCATCGCCACCGCAGCGGCTAGCGGAGCCTGGTCGGGTCGGCCGCCCGCTTTCACCCACAGGTCACGCAACTGACCATAGGTGTAGTTACCGCCGGGATTGGTCATTAGTGCGGCGTGACGTCCGGCTGTGCTTCGAGTGCGTTATACACCGCATTCAGGTGGTCGAGACAGAGTGACTGTCCGCCCAGCAATGCCTGTGCTTCGCTCATCTTGCCGCCCGCGCTCTGAAGATAACAGGCGACACAGAGTAGAGTGCTACCGCCGTTACTGTGCGGCGGAGGGTCGGCAGGCACATCGGTTGGGACTGACATAACTATCCTTCCGTGGATGGGTTGGCAATCATGTATTCGTAACCGGCAACGAAGATCACACAGATACCTATCGATGCCCATAACGGCACCGGACTATTCGTGGTCATTGTCACCGCTGCCCCCGTAGCGACGACAATACCGGTAGCCGCTAACTCTCCCCACCGGATGCGGCGCACATTGCCCTCTTTAGCATCCTGTTCGTGGAAGAACGGAGAGGACACCGTGAACCATGACGGACAAAACCCCGCGAATGTGCCCGATGCTTCCCCGATGAGGAGAATGACCATAGTCAGGTCTTCTGTGCTAGCCCGTTTCATCTCACCATATCCCCGGTGATGTCGGGACCGCTGCGGTCATGGTCGCCCGTAGCGCAACCGGATCGTACCCCGGGGGCGCTACCTGACTGGCCTCCGGTGCCAGAGGAGCGGGAGGAGCACCGGCCCCACCGCCCCCGGCAATCGGAACGAACAGAGCCGTACCGGCCGGAATCTTTCCACCGCTGTTGGTAATGCGCGTCCAGTCTAGTTGCGGATTGGCATGCATGATGTTGATGAGATCAGCCGCCATGACCTGAATAGCACCGGGTGTGGTGTTTTCAGGCGTGTTGCCCAGCCGATAGACGACATTCGCAAGGTCATTCGCGGATGTGTCCTTCGACAGAGTCCACCAGTAAGAGCCGGTCTGACCGGCCTGCGCCGCTGGGGCATTGACGGGCGGTAGCGTCGGCCCCCGATAGCCCGGGTCTGTCGTGCTACCGGGATAGTTCACGTACACATCCCCACCACTGTAGCCCATCGGCTGTGCATTCCATCCGGTGAGCGCGCCACCGGTAAGGAATCCCGACGTGGGTCCGGTGGCGGTATACGACGTCGACGTTCCCGTGTTCGGGTCTGTAGACGTTGTGGTGGACGTGAAATTACCGCTTGCGTCTGGACTACCCGCTCCACCGCCCGACTTTCCACCACCCTTGCCTTTACTGCGGAAGGCAAAGAATGCGATGACTGCGACCCCGGCGAAAATCCATACGTAATTGGGGAGCGGACCGGTCTTATTGGTGAGAAATGCTTGGATCTTTTCGCCACGGTGTGACTTTTCCGGTTCCGGCATCACTGCATCCCTGAGTTAATCGGCTTAGCCGGGAGACTGCCAGCACCGCCGAAGGACCGGTTCGTGATGATAGACCGTCGCCACTGCGGACGCGGCTGCATCTGCCACGGAGCAACGCCGAGAGCATCCCTCGGAATGGTTCCGACCTTGAACGACAGGCCCAGGTTTGTACCGGGATGACCCATCTGCCAATGGGCATCATCGAATGAACCTGTCCACGTCCATGCCGTCGCCGGTTGGAACTGCGTTGACTGCACACGACCGGTCGCCATCATCACGAACTGACGGATTACTTTGGCACCGGATGCGTACAGGAACCGCATACCTAGTTGTCGCTCTCGCCGGTTGACGACCGGTGCGCCACTGGTGGGCGCCTCATGCATGGCCGGTAGCTGTGTGGTGACGTTGCTACCTGTGACCAGCATTTCAGGAATGGGCACAGTCGGGGCAGGATAGTTCGGCATGTATGCCTGAATGGCAGCACCGTACGATCCACCGCGACTCATCGGCGGCGTGTATTGCCGCATGAGATTCGTCATCTAGTGGCCCGGTTCCCCTTCGATCAGCTTATAGCCCACAAAGAGGATGATAGCGACGAACACGAGCACCATCATGACGGCACGCCGAGCACGCCGTTAATAGAGATGCGCCACAGACCACCGATCCCATTAAACAGTGCGGTAGTACCTGCCTGGTGGGTGACCAGATCGGCAAGCATGACACCACCGATGATGGTCGTGGCAAGTGCAAGAATGCCCTTCACGGTTAACCCTTTCCTAACTGTAGGTGGGCGCCATCGGAATGCCATAGACCAACGGTCGCGCCGATCCTGAACATGAGGTGTGTAACGACGATCGCGGCGACAATAACCGTCCAGTCGCCGAGTGTAGTGGGGAGCGAAAAGTTCATCCGGCAATCCTCGGTGACACCGGGCCGACGAACCCGGGCGGACGGTTACTCTGTGGATTGGGTGCCAGTCCGCCCGGACCGCCCGCGTTCTGTCCGCCCCACCCTAGGGTATAGAACGGGAAGCCCTGCGAAAGGTTGGGCGGAACAGCTCCGAATGCCTGTGTCCACGGCCCGGACTGGCCCTGTGTGGCAGCGAGATTGACGAGTGATGCGAGTGTGAACCCAGCCGCTAGGATGTCTGCGAACTCATCACTGTAGGTGGCAACGACCCCGATCATGCCGAATGCGATTCCGATGCGGATGAATGTACCCGGCCACGGTACCCGCGCCTGTTTGATCGCACCCCAGGAATTGATAGCTAGGGAGACACCCAAGCATCCTGTCAGCATCTTGTTAGCCACTAAATGCCTCCCGGCGTGATGCCCGGAATGACACCGAGTCCGGGGGTCTGTGCCAGTCCTTCCGGGGTGAGTGCGCCCGGTGAACCGGATTGCGGTGCACCGGCGCCACCCATTGCGAAGACTGCGTTTGCCCGGTCCCTCTCGTCAATGGTGAAGATGGGGTGAAACGGGGTCGGGTCAGGAGCAACGGGGATGGGCAGACCGAACACGTATTTGAGCGGGACCGGACGTGACTGGTTGGCAACGGAGGAGCGTGACCACGTCATAACGTTCATCGCATAATACGCTACGGCATAGCCGCCCATTGCGAGAGCTAACCCGATGATGAACATTAGCGCGGCGCCTGCCGAGCCTGGTACATCCGCCACCCGTGATACAGGGCGATACCGGAGAGGATGCCGAGCCAGAACGTTCCGCTAAACAATGCACCGACCACCTTTCACACCCGACCCTCGGCGACCGCCAGGTTACCGGAGTAGACCAGGGTCAAGTAGAGCACTGCGAGACCAAACCAGATGTATGACCACTTAGCCGGGACCATCGGTCCTCCATTGCTGGGTTGCTTATTGACGTCTGCCTGAGTGACGACACCGGCCGCTACGCCTGCCATCATTCCGCCTTTCTCTTGAGCGAACTGTCCTGACCCTCTGTCTCTGGGAGTTTTGAGGACCCACGCGGGTGGGTTAGCCACGTTTTAGCCGCCTTCCTCTGTCGACGTCCGTACAGCACTAGGTACGCCGACAGTCCCGGGTGTCTGACGATCCACCGGAGAGTCCGCATCACACCGCAAGGTGCGTGTAAGGGATGCCACCCATCGGGAACAGTTCGCCCACAATGGTCGTGATCGTGGCGGGTGCGTTCGTGATCGTGCCGAATGTTCCGGCCAGTTCCATCAGCGTCGCGGGAGTCGTCGGCGCCAACAGGTCGTATGTGTCACCACTGGACACAAACGACTGAATCGAGTTGCGGAACGTGTAGACGATTACGCCGGTGGGTCGGGTGACTCCGAATTGCGTAAACATCTGGTCTTGACGCTCAATAAACGACTCCGACAGGATCGGCACCCCGTCCACCCACAACTGAAGATCGGATGTAGGGAAGGAATCAATACGGGCGCCTGTGGAGTCGCGGAGGACCATGATGAGCGTGTGGATAAACGTACCCACACGTGGGAGTGCGATTCGCTGGAATGCGTTGGCACTAACGCCAGCGGCCGCTCGGACTTCTGACCACTGAGAGGAGGAACCAACGTCAGCCGGTGCCGCTTGTGGGTTGTCAACGGGCGCCATCCAATACGGTTCGTCGAGTTGCAGCGTGAGCGTGGGCGGAGTGCTGCCCGTACTGGTCGGCATAACCGTGGTCTGCGGGTTGAGCTGAACCTGTACCTGAGGCTGAGAACTGGCGTTCATACTCGGGAGCGAACAGTATGCGGAGCTGTCCAGTTCGAACGGAACCACCAGGCGGAATGCGTACTGTCCGGTGGATGTGGACGCGGCGACGAAACTGGGGAGCGTTGCCGGGTTATTGCCGAAGTTCAGCGCGCCGACCTGTCCACTGTAGATGTTGATGAGGAACAGGCTGTATCCGCTGGCCTGCACGACCGGCTGACCGAACGGGTCGCGGAGGTAGAAGTTCTGTACCACGTTGTACGGCGCATCTGCGGAGAACGTGGCGGCACTGAGGTTACCGCCGGTCGCCGTGATGTAGAACTGTAGGGAGCGGAGGTAGCCACCGACCGGCTTGAGGATCGGTGTCCACAGTCCGCCGTAGGGGTTGCCTGCCTGTAGCGGACCGGGGATCTGTCCCTGTCGGGACAGTCGGGGGAAGGGAACGCCTGCCTGTCCCGATGGCGCCGCAGTGGTCTGCGGATCACGGGACACCGTCGACATTGCCGGGTTGGCGTTCTGTAGGGTTGCGACACCCATTTAAGTATCCTGTCTGTGATGTGGGTGGACGCTCCCTAGAACATATAACCCATCCCGACTAAGACAATAAACTCGGTTATTGCCAAGCCACAGATAAGCCAGCACAGTATGGCGCCTATGCGACGGTAACAGCGGCGAGTCCTTGCATTGCTGGGGACTCTGGGTGATGCGCGGTACATCCCCGGATGAGGAACGTCCAGAAGATCCACCAGGCGAGGACGATCCCACCCAACTCGATAAAACCGATAGCGAACCGAATCATACGACCACCTTCGTACGTGCGAACATTTCTCCGGCATCTGCGGACACTAGCCACTCACGACGCTTGAGTGTTGACACATACGATAGTTCGGACTTGGATAGCCCGCCTATCTCTAGTAGTCGCTTCTGACGCTGTTCGTCCCGAATGCGCCCGATCCACGCGAATGAAGCCTGATCGTAGAATGCGGGCGGAGCCCACCGGGGCGATTGGGTAGCGGCGACAATGGACACCTTGCGATAGCGACCCTTGCGGTACAGGAGGTCTACTTGTCCGAGCATGTCTAAGCCACGGAAGCGAGATGACTGCGGGTCGGTAATGTCTCTGATCTCGTCAAAGACAACGACCCACCCTCCTTCGTTGTACACAGTGGACAGTGCGCGGGAGACCTGTGTGCGTGCCTCACTGAGGTTTTCTGACACGACCAGGCGCCACCACTGGTCGCCTTTCTTGCGCTTCTCTTGCACTGTCCAGTGCTTTTCTGGGATCTTCCGCACCGGGTGGCCTACGCTACTAGAGACCGGGTCATCTCCCTTAGTGTCCACCAGTAGGACGCGGTCCCAGGCACACATCGGTTTGAGTAGGCCGTGGACCATGAGGTATGACTTACCACTGCCCGACAGTCCGACGATGGAATGGTGCGGAGTATTCTCGGGATCCCAAATCTGATTAATGCGCGGCGACAACACCGGCCAGTCCACCCACGGGATGGTGGACCGGTCGGTGTCGCCGAGTGCGGGCAGTGTCATTCTGGGAAGGGGTTCCCGAGAGCACCGCCCGCATGGGGTGTGAAGGATGCGGGGGCATCCATTCCCACCCCGTTATCCCCCGGCCCTGCGTGTCCAGCGAACGCATACCGGGCGTGTCCCGGGTCTGCCATTGTCTCCGGTTGAGGCCGGGACTCGAACGGGGGCACTCCGTTTGAGCCACCACCGGTAAACGGCGGCATGACACCGGGTGGAACAGGAACCGTTGCGTTCGGGTGTGTCTGCATGTACTTCTCAGTCACACCGGTCATCATCGCCAACGGGTTATTGATCGGTGCGCGCCCTAGGTCGAGAGTAGCGGCGGCAACGACCTGGAATCCGGTTTGTACAACGACCACAACCGGACCGACCTTGGACACCCGCTGAATAGCGGCAAGCATCGCGGGCCGATCCTTGCAGAGCGCAACGATGGCATCGGCTGTCATCTCTCCTCGCTCTGTCAGGACGAGGGAGACCGTGGGGAGCAGGGGAGCGGACGAGATGGCGCCGAATGCGAACAGTTCGACCAGATCGGCGCGAACTGTGGCGAGGTCTGAGGCTTTCGCGGTAGTCGTCGACTTGTGGGAGCGTGCGGCACGTGTGCGTTTGATCCGGCCGGAAGGGGTGAGTTGCGGCGTGACGCCGTCCTCTTCCCACAGAGCATTTTCGGGAATCGGTTTACCGTTCCACTCTGTCGGGCGGTCTACCGGCGGTGCCTCATCCACAGGGTTATCCCCAGGTGGGGATTCCTCCCACCGCACAAAGTCAAGCGGGTCTGTCATGCGCTATCCACATCGCCGAGTAGCCGCTCCATAAAGGACTTCGGCCGGTTGTCACCCTGCGGCGTCTTCGATTTGGGCGCCGACTTTGTGCGCTTCTCCGCCCACTCGTCCATCCAGCGCATGAACTGCGCCTTCTGTGGGCCGGACTCTTCCTCGGCTTTCGCGGCCTGCCACTCCTCATATGCCTTTTGAGCGGCCGTCTTCTGTGGCGGTGTGTCCTTGTCTTTGTCCTTGTCGTCAGGAGCGGTCACGCCTGCCACCGCCCTTGACGTCTTCGCTGTGTGCTTTCGGGTCCGATGTGGACTCCGGCTTGTCCTCTGTGGACTGGTCGTAGAGAGCCGGGTCGTGCAGCGGCATCCCCGGGCGCTGCATCGGGTGGACGTCCTCACGCGCTTCCGGGACGTGTGCCGTGTCTGCGTCGAGCAACGGCGTACCGCCGTCGTTTGTCGTTACCGCATCATCCTTGCCCATCACGAACCCCCATCTGTTGCATTTGCTGGAATGCCTGCTGTAGTGCCTGCTGCATGGGTGGCGGCAATGTCGCCTGAATGGCTGTAATCATCTGACACAACCATGTGGTCTGTGCGAAAATCTTATCGCACTTAGCGGCGATGTCCGCAATGAGTGCGGAGTCTGTGTTTGCCAGCATCTCGCCGAGGTCTGCTGTGTCTGTAGTGAAAGGTTCGTCTGTCATCTATGACGCTCCCTGGACGCTCCACTGTGGACTAGGTGTGACCACGGACCGGTGCGCCGAACCCGGGGGAGCGTCCGAACTACACCGAGTCTCTATCCGGCCCGTGGTCACCCACATAGTCTAACGCATTGGGGTAGCACACCCACACGGCGTAAGCAAGCCCTGCGGTGAGCGGTCGCCCAGCGGTCGGGGCGGTGCTGCCCAGCGTGGTACGCTTGCACTGCCACCCGCGCCCGTGGGTGACATAGTGCGCGCCGAACCCCGGCCGTCCGAACGGAGAACGAACAGTGACTAAGACTCACGGCAAGATGAGCACAGACATCGTAGACGCGCCACAGGAAGCGCTAGCGATGACACCCGACCGCGCTATCCGGGTGGAGGATGACGCCGACTACCGGGACATCCAGGAACTCTCCGCACTCCACGGAGCCATCGCGTTCCCGGGTGCCAACATGGTGCCGAAGATGCACCTACTCGGCATCCCGCTGGTCATCGTCGGTGTCCGGTTCCAGAACACCATGCGCACGGAGAACGGTGAGCGCGACTACCTCACGGTGGACGCATTCGTGGCAGACCTCCCGACCGTGCAGGACGCCATCGACAAGGGGCGCGTACTCAAGTCGGTCGGTCGGGACGCCGAACCCTACACGTCGGTGGATGACCTCCCGGTGTCGCCAGAGGAGCGAATCCTCTTCAACGACGGCAGCACTGGCGTTCGTCGTCAGTTCGTCGAACTGCTCAACCGGCTCGACCTCATCGACGTCGGAGCGGTCACAGACCGGCGCGACTTCGACACCGCGTGGACCGCATGGCAAGACCCGTTCAAGGCGCGGGACAAGGTCGCATGTTCGTGGTTCGCGGCAGACGGCACGGAGATCCCGGCGTTCCGGTCGTTCGCCGATGGACGTCCGCTGATCGTCGCCGCTCCGCGTGGTCTCACCGGTTCGGTGTACCAGAACGACTACGCGCCGTCCGGCTGGGCTTGCACGTACTACGTCCGATGAGTCTCATGCGCAAGGTAGGCCAACACCCGTGCCGCTGCGGGTGTGGTGAGTGGGTCAACCCCGGTGCCACCTGGGTCGGCGGACACGATGCCACCTACCTCTACGGATGGGTGTCGGAACAGTTCGGATCGGTCGCGGACTTTGCCGATGCCGTGGAGAAGTTGGGCTACATTTCGCCCCATCGGCGGACAGCATGAGACAGCGCGGACCCTCTCTGTACCGGTCACAGGTCACGCTGTACGCGGTCTATGCAGACCACGGAGACCGCGTATGCCGGTTCGTCGCAATGTGCATCGACCGGTCAGACGCCGAACAGCAAGCGGCCAAACTGTCACACGTGGCGGACGTCTACATTCTGCCGCACACAGCAGACAAGTTCTGGCGTTCACCACTTGAACCGGCCACACAACAAGTCAACGCGGAGGAGTTGGCAGCAGCCCTGAATCATTGACAACGTTCGGCCCGGACCGTGTGCAGCGGTCCGGGCCGTTCCCCGCGAATAGGCGTCTCCGTTGCCCCCAGCGAGTAACCCTAATGATATCACCCGTCGCCTGGGTTTGCCGCGTCCATTTGAGACTTACGCGCCACGGACACAACGGAGATACCGGGCCGCATATGAGCAAGGTCTCACCCGATCCGATGTCACACGACGCGAGAGGGAACAGCGGGCAGGCTCACCGGCCGGACTCGCGGCAGCAATCCGGCGCGAGGGTGTACGCACACCGGAACACGAACCCGACGGTATCCGCCGACTGGTGGGTGCCGTCGGGTCTGTTCGTGCTAAGGAAATGTTGGGTGACCAACTCGATGCCACGCGGCAGTATAAACAGACCGGGAACCCTACGGCTGGACGTGCAGCCCAGAGACATATCGGTGCGCCTGTCTCTGGTGAGCAGATCATTGACCTTAAACCATATACCTATTATCACCCCGCTTAGGGAGCGTCCGAATGCCCCTGTCAAAAGAGGCAATGAAAGAATACAACAAACGTAGACCTAAGAGACAGCAGACACGACTACTCCCTTTCGCGGGAGTAGACGGGGAGGGAGGAGACATCGACACCGGACGGCAAGAGTATCTGTTACTGCGTGCGGGTGAGCACGTGCTAGAGACGGGTCAGCCTCTCACTCCGATGGAATGTCTGCGTTTCCTCGCGGACCTCCCGAACGACCGTACTTATGTGTCGTATTTCTTTAACTATGACGTGACTATGATCCTGCGGGATCTCCCGATGGAACGATGGGCGCGCATACTCTCACCGCAGCGCGGCCAGTTCGGTACCTATCCGGTGAGCATTCCCTACCGGCAGACTCCCGAGAATGGCGACGTAGAGGTCAGTTACCTCCCGTCTAAAGAGTTTCGGGTGCGTATCCGGCGGGGTGGTGAGTGGCAAAAGTTCGTGGTCATTCACGACACGTGCACATTCTTTCAAACGTCCTTCGCTAACACGCTGCGCACGTGGCTCGGCGACGATCCACAGTACAGCGATGTCATTGCGGCCATTGAGGAGAACAAGGCGCGTCGGGCGGACTTCGGCGCGATGACCGACGTGGAACGGGAGTACAACCGGCAAGAGTGCATCATGTTGGCGCGGGTAATGAGTCTGTTTGCGGACAAGCTACAGCAGGCCGGTATCCCAACGCTGAGAGCCTGGCAGGGACCGGGGGTCATCGCGGCGGCACTGTTCAACAAGCATGGTCTACCGAAGCGTCCAGCGCCCGGTAAGACGTCCGTACGGGGCACTGAGTTACTGATCGGTCGGCAGTGGCCGGACGTGATCTCGTTTGCTAACCGGTCCTACTACGGTGGACGGTTTGAGCCGTGCATTATCGGCGAAATCTACAACAAAGTGTATCAGTACGATATCCGCTCAGCATATGCGGCAATGTATAAGCATCTGCCGTGTCTGGTCCACGGCAAGTGGAAGCAAACCAACTCACCGAAACTGTATAACGTAGGGTTTGCGCACATCCGATTCCAGCATCGTGACGACATTAACCTCGGTAGCTTCCCTGTCCGGCTTCGCACCGGGGCAATTCAGTTCCCCATACAGGGTGAAGGCGTCTACACCCACTATGAGATCATGGCGGCACTTACATCCGGTAATATCGGCATTACGGACATTGAGTTTCTGGGTGGGTGGGAGTATGTCAAAGCCTGTGACTGTGTATGGATGCATTTCGCCGAAAAGTTGTATAAGGCTCGTCAGCGCGTGGCTAAGAGTGATCCCAACCTGGGACGAGTCTTTAAACTTGCTCTGGCCTCCATGTATGGCAAACTTGCGCAGTCAATCGGAGACCCGGTCTATAGTAATCCGGTGTGGGCGAGCCTCATTACAGGGTATGTCCGAGCACAGTTACTCAGTGCCGCACTCCGAGTGAATAAGGGCGAGGGTGTCATCATGCTAGCCACCGATGGCATTTTCACACTCGATGAGATCCCCGACCTAGAGATCGGCACCGACCTGGGACAATGGGAAGTCATCGAACACGACCGGGGCATGATGGTGATTCAATCCGGCGTCTACCTCATCCACGGTGAAGATGGCGACAAGATTAAATCACGTGGCGTGCCTATGAAGTCACTAGCAGACCAGACACCCGCATTCCGGCGTGAATGGACGCACTTTCTCGAAACTAACATTGATCCAGCGGCCGCGTGGACACGTTGGGAAGATGGCAAGTATGAGCCGGACCTCATTACCGTCACACGTAACATGTTCTACGGTCTGCGCCTGGCTAAGCACCTTAATAAGCCTGAACTAGCCGGTACGTGGGACTATCACTATACGCGAAAGGTCGGTTTCAATTGGCGGACCAAACGCAACCCCGGGATCACTCAGACAATGGTGTACCCGGACGGGAGTCTCCACTCCGTTATCGCCACACGACCACCGTACGGACCACCCGGCCCGACGATGTACTATTCCAAAGATATCGGCAAGATGGGGACCGAAGCAGGTCTACAGATGGAACTGCTGAGGCTAGAAGAATCGGAATTACCATGAGCCTATACTGGGAATGTGTAGGAATAGAGGAGTGGCGACATGACCGTCAGACTTGACTGTGGACATACCAAAGAGGACCGAACGGTCCACGGGAATCAGGCATACTGTGCACGATGCTTTAAGGTTAGCAACGTGCTAGAACACTACGGTGAAGTCATCGTTAAGTGCGTGACCTGTCCCTACACACGTAAGTTCGGCACCGACTCGACCCTCGCCTACCGCGCGGCCATGCGCCACCAACGCACGAACGGGCACCCTATCTGGGTGGGTCCGACGCTCTACCGCCACACGAACCAACTACCTCTGTTTCACATCTAGAGCGTCCGAGATGGGTCGTCACCACCGTGACTATTTGGACAATAGTGTGGGTGAGTCTGCTTACGTTCATGGGGGCGGAGGTGATAATAGTCTGGCCTATGTCGATAATCTATCGCAAGGTACGGGGAAAGGACAAAGACAGACACTCGCCCCCCGTGAGCCTACCTGGCGACAAAAAGTGGCGGGAACGCTGGCGCTAATATGTCTGATTCCTTTTACCGCGATCTTCGCATTGTGTCTCTTTACCGTCGCGTCCTATTACGTACCGTGGGGGACCATTGCGGTATGTGCTCTCAGTGGTTCCCTCATTATTCTCTCAGCCGATTTAGTGAGGAGGGGTTCACTCTGACAGATGACGAATGGCAATGGCTGGAATCACTACCACGTGTTACACTGGCAGAGAGGATACGCTATTGGGATGCCCGTCACTTTCTTGAACAGCCGAGAGCGTCACTAGCAAGAGCCTACGTAGGGAGTGTCCAGAATGAAACTTATAGTGGTCGTCACAGATCGCGAAACAGCGGAAGCTATCGCGTATGCTGAATGCGACGGCCTCCCCGACGCACAACAGCAATTCGAAAGGGTCAATCGCCTTTTCGAGGACTGCTGTGACATCGACATCCGACGGGCGGTAATGACGTGAGCACATACCCCGACTTCACCCCAGCGCCGGACGTGAACGTCATTCACCTGCACGACCCCGACACTCACAGCATCGTCTGTGACCATGATGAAGTGCCACCCTCAATCGCCACGACCGACCCTGATCTGGTCAACTGCACCGA
>Ga0111538_10004355_pt1 | contig 19698 bp, 13 predicted proteins | sample SoiMethybrSBSTD1_FD_79669 | JGI IMG/M metagenome (GOLD analysis project Ga0111538, IMG submission 79669) | Bulk soil microbial communities from a Populus tree surrounding site in Tennessee, USA - Soil MetaG P. TD hybrid SBSTD1 (version 2)... | ecosystem: Environmental > Terrestrial > Soil >...
CACATCGACGTCTGCCAATCGCCGCAGAATATCCACCGCGCGCGGCCCCTGAAGAGCAAGCAGCGCCGTGTCGCCGCTGCGGTTCAGGACTTTTGCGTCGAAGGAATTATTCGAGCGAATCCATTCCAGGTCGCTATCGATGTTTGCCGCGTTCACGACAAGCATGAAGCGTTCACGGGAATGGCGATACACCAGGAGGTCATCCACTGCGGTGCCTTCGGGTGTCGTCAGGGCGGAGTACTGCACCTGGCCATCCACGAGAAGGGAAGCGTCGTTCGAAGTGACATGTTGTATGAGATTTAAAGCCTGAGAGCCGGTGACTTCGAATTCGCCCATGTGACTTACATCGAAGAGGCCGGCAGCGTTTCGGACTGCCGTGTGTTCTTTGGAAATGCCGCTGTATTCGACGGGCATTTCCCAGCCCCCAAAAGGGATCAGCCTTGCTCCCATCCGCTGGTGGATGTCGAACAAGGCTGTCCGTTTGTAAGCCACGTGTCTTATTGCACGCTGATAGTCAGAGTGATCTTACCTTGAGAAGCTTCGGGGCAAATCCTGAACTTCTTGCCATCCAGCGGATTCGGCTTTTCCCAGCATTCGCCTGCGGCCGATCCTCGAAGCGTTTCGGCATAGAAGGCTTTTAGATCCTGGCCGCTCGCACCGCTCATCGCGACGGTGACCCGATAGGGCGGCCCTCCAGCAGCTTTCGATGCCGAAGAGCGTCGCGGCGTTTGAATGTTAAGTCCCGGCGCGACGCTCAGGGGTTTGCCCAACACGAACTTGTTGTTGCCGTAGTGCTTTTCCTTGCCTTCTGCCTCGTCAATTGCCGCCTGCCGTTGCAGAGCCGCATCTGCCGCGATATCCGCGGCAGATACTTTGGGAAGCTCTATTTGAATCTTGCGAATGTTCTCCTGCCGATCGACATCGTGGCCGTTCACGTAGACCTTGTCGATATCCTTGGAGTTCTTGATCTCGTCAAGCGGATTTGTCGAGAAGACGATGAAGCTCCCTTTCTTGCCTACTGCAAGAGCACCAAGGTCTGTGACACCGAGGGCGTTCGCGGAAACAGAGGTCGCCGCCTTGATTGCGTCCAGGGGAGACATGCCGGCCTTCACCATCAATTCCAGTTCGCGGTGTTCGAAGTAACCCGGGAACGTATCGGTGAGTCCGCTGCCGCTGCCGAAGGAAATTTCGACGCCGGCATCCGCAAGCTTCTTGAGATTCTTTGAAGCCGTGTTGAACTCTTCACGATATTTGCCAAGCTGAGGATTACGCTTGAACTTGTTCACGACGACGGGATTGACCAGATAGGCCGTCAAACCTGCGGGGTAGACCTCGCGCATAGCCTGTTCACCAAGCCAGGGGAGTTTGTCCGCATACATGAAACGTGCTTCAAGGGCCGTAAGCGATGGGGCGAGTGACTTTTTCTTTTCCTTCATCAGGTTGATGAACTCATCATCCACTTCCTGATCGCGGACACTCGTTAACAAACCATCGACATCGGCTTTCAAAAGACTCTTGGCTTCGGCCAGAGCGGGCGCATCGGCGAAAACCTTCAACTTGCGTTTGTGAGCTTCATCGACGACGGCGTTTGAAGTTTCGGGCTTCATTCCGCTGGCCCAGAGAACAATCGCATCCACGCTACGGTCGGCCAGATCGGCGACGGCTTTTCGCGCGTCGGCATCGCCGCTCACGAGAATAGGCAGGTTACCCATGATCCCGGAACTGCCTTTTGCCGCTATGCCGCGCCCCGAGGTGTAAAGCATTGCGCCACTAGCCTTGCCTTTGCGCAACTCATCTCGAAGCTGGAATGCGTATCCGTCGGAGTCTCCTGCTGCGAGGACCGCGCCAACACCGTAATAGCCGTACCGGTTCAGATCGGCACTCAGAGACTCCAGCTTGTAATTCTTCGCTCCAAACTCGCCGAGATTGCTCAATCCGGGATAGCCATGCAGATTGACGAACAGGGGAGAGATGGTCTTACCCTCAAGGTCCAATGGCAAAGCACCTTTTGGGGCGTAGAACTCCTTCTTCTTTCCAACCTTGGTGATCACGCCGTTGTCGATTTCCATCGTTGCTTCTTCAATGGGAGGCGTGCCGTCGCCCGGGATCAGGAGGGCTCCCGAAATGAAGACGATGTCCCTTTCGCCGCCACTTTTCGTTCCCGGATCTGCAGTTGGTTCTGGTCCGCAGCCGGCCAGTAATAGGCACAAGGCTGCCGCGCTCAAACGGTTCATGGCTTAAGAGTCTCCTTCAAACCTGTAGGTTGTTTTTCTGCGGTACCTGTATGGGTTCCTCAACTCAACAAGTCCCGCAAATTCTAGCACACGCTTGACGATGAAACAGGACACTCATACGATGCACATGCAGCGGAGGTTACCTTGTGCTCGGTAAAATCCTTGTAACAAAACCCGTGTTCCCCGAGGCGATTGATTTCCTCAAGGGCAGAACTTCGATTGACGCCAATGAGGACGACCGCGTTCTCACCCGCCGGGAGCTCATCGCGCGCCTTCAGGGGAAGCAGGGGGCGTTGACGCAGCTTACCGATATCTTCGACCGCGAGGTCCTGGAATCCATCCCGGATGTGCGCATTCTCTGTAATATCGCCGTCGGATACAACAACGTGGACGTCGAAGAAGCCAGCCGCCTGGGAATCCTTGTGACCAACACCCCCGGAGTGCTTACCGAAACGACCGCGGATTTCGCGTGGACGCTTCTGATGGCGGCAGCACGTCGCGTCGTCGAAGGCGACAGCTTCGCAAGATCCGGGCAGTGGAAGGCCTGGGGACTTCAGATGCTGCTGGGACACGACATCTTTGGAAAAACCCTCGGCATCGTTGGATTTGGTCGCATCGGTCAGGCGGTCGCCAGGCGCGCGATGGGCTTCAATATGTCGATTCAGTTTTTCGACACTCAGGCCGTACCTGCCGCGGCGATTCCCGAAGGAGTGAAAGCCGTCGACCTCGATACGTTGCTTTCAACTTCCGACTTCATCTCGGTGCATGTGCCATTGCTGCCGGAGACTCATCATCTGCTCAATGAAAAGACCTTCGCAATGATGAAGTCCAATTGCATCGTTGTGAATACAGCCCGGGGGCCGGTGATTGATGAACTCGCCCTGGCTCGCGCATTGAAGTCGGGGAAGATTGCCGGCGCCGGCCTGGATGTGTTCGAGCGCGAGCCTGAGATTGAGCCCGAACTCGTGAAACTCGAGAACGTCGTTCTGGCTCCTCATATTGCCAGCGCCTCTCGTGAAACCCGTTTAAAAATGTGCATGATGGCATCCGAAAACCTCGTGGCCGGTCTGCAGGGCCACAATCCTCCGAATCTGGTCAATCCCGAAGCTTTGGGGAACCGGCGTCGCTGATGCCTGAACGAATTAAGCCGCCCGCACTTCGCCCCGGCGACCTTATTGGCATTGTGGCGCCCGCAAGCAACATCAAACCGGAGATGCTCGACGAAGGTTGCCGCGAACTCGAACGACTGGGTTTCCGCACTCTGTATCGTCCCGGCATTACGACCGCCTACCGGTACTTTTCGGGTACGGATGAACGCCGCGCTGCTGAACTGCTCGAGATGATTCGAAACCCTGAAGTTCGCGCCATATTCTGCGCTCGTGGAGGATATGGAGCGGGCCGGATCATCCCTTACATTGAGCCTGAGCTTCTACGCGCTAACCCAAAGATTCTTAATGGTTCAAGCGATATCACCACCCTGCTCGCACACTGGGACAGGTCCGGGCTCGTGGGCTTTCATGGCCCGATGGTGGCGACGGCTTTCCGGCTGGGAGAGGCAGGCTACGATCGGAACCTCCTGCTGGATGTCCTGTCCGGGAAGGTCGTTCGTTTTCCACTGGATGGCACGCGTGTGCTTCAGACCGGCATCGGAGAAGGTCGGCTCACGGGGGGCTGTCTTTCCCTCGTTGTCGCAACGCTTGGCACACCATACGAGATCGCTACGACAGATTCCATTCTCATTCTGGAAGATCTGGACACGAAGCCCTATCAGATCGACCGCATGCTGATCCAAATGAAACACGCAGGAAAGCTGGACGGAGTGCGTGGGATCGTCTTCGGAGAGATGCTGAACTGCATGCAGAACTCTAATCAGGGCTATGCCCTCGAAGACGTGATCCTTGACATCCTCGCCGACGTCGGCTGCCCGATTCTCTACGGGTTTCGAACTGGACACACATCACGGCCCAATGCGATTGTCCCCTTTGGCGTGCACGCACGCCTGAGGCTTGGCAAAAACGACGTCTTTGAATTATCGGAGCCAGCGGTAACGATCGAATGAATCCATCACAGAAGTACTATCTGACGGGAATCTGCGGGACGGCAATGGCATCCCTCGCCGGTATGTTGCAGGCAAAGGGCTATCGCGTAGAGGGATCGGACTCGGATGTATATCCGCCGATGTCGGATTTCCTCGAGCGCCTCGGCATCACGGTCTACAAAGGATATCGAGTCGAAAATTTGATCCAGGCGAAGCCCGACGTTGTGGTCATCGGGAATGCGCTTTCTCGTGGCAATCCTGAAATCGAATACACGCTGGATTCCGGACTGCGTTACGCCTCGATGGCCGAAACCACGAAGGAACTTTTCATTCGTGGAAAGAACTCCATTGTCGTCTCCGGGACTCACGGCAAGACCACCACGACCGCGATGATGGCCTGGATGCTGGAACAGGCCGGCAGAAAGCCGTCGTTTCTGGTTGGGGGAATTGCGGAAAATTTTGGCCGGAGTTTCCAGCTGTCCGATGGACCGGACTTCGTGATTGAAGGCGATGAGTACGACACCGCGTTTTTCGACAAAGGTCCCAAGTTCCTGCACTACCTCCCGCGCATCGTCATGTTGAAGAACATTGAATTCGACCACGCCGACATCTATGCCAACCTCGACGCATTGAAAACGTCGTTTCGCAGGCTGATGAACATCGTTCCGCGATCCGGATTAATTGTCGCGGGCGTGGACAGCCCTGTGGTGCGTGAACTGATACCGGCAGCACTTTCCCGCATCGCCACGGCCGGCATTGACTTTGGCGATTGGCGCGCGCGGAACATCGAGCAACTTTCCGATGGCATGAAGTTTCGGGTCACGCACGAAAACGCCGAGGTCGGCACTTTTACCATCCCGATGCTGGGAACGTTCAATGTGCGCAATGCTCTCGATGTGATCGTCACTGCGAAAGAGCTTGGACTGGAAAATCGAATCATCCAGGAAGGACTGTCGTCATTTAAAAGCGTCAAGCGAAGACTGGAACTTCGCGGCGAAGTCGATCGCGTGCGCGTGTACGATGACTTTGCGCATCACCCGACTGCCGTCGCGGAGACTCTTAGCGCGGTCCGACAGCGATACCCGAATGATCGGGTTTGGGCTGTCTTCGAGCCACGCTCGCAGACGTGCCGCAGGCGAATCTTCGAAAACGATTTCATGAAGTCTTTCGAAAAGGCGGATGAAGTCGTCATCGCGCGCGTATTCGGTGCTTCCCACCTGCTGCCCGAAGATCAACTGTCGCCCGATCGTTTGACAGAAGGAATACGAGCGCGGGGAATACCCGCAGCGACATTCGATTCAACTGCGGAGATCGTGGCGCATGTCGCAAAGAATGCGGCGCCCGGTGACCACATCGTGGTCATGTCGAACGGCGGATTCGACGGCATTCACGGCAAGCTTCTGGAGGCGCTGAAGACACGATGAGCAAGGCGGCAAAACTGATTTACAGCATCCTCTGTGATGATGTGCGTCTGGAGATGGGCAACAAACTCTCGTTGATGGGAATCTTCGAGAACGTCTTCCTGCCATCTTTTCCCGCCGTAATCATTCGATTCGCTGTGGTGAACCACTGGATGGGGGATGGGCAATACCAGACTCAGGTCCGCGTCCTGTCTCCGGACGGGCGTGAGATCGCCGTGTCCGCTGCGTCCCAACTTGGCATCGACCCCCAAGGCTACGCGGACAACGTTACTTTCTTTGCCAACGTCTCTCTCGACCGCGCAGGAACCTATTCCATTCAGACTTCCATCGACAGTAAGGTTGTCGCGGAGCGCCCTCTTTACGTCGCGATGGTCCAGCACGCTCCATCCACAATGAACTGAGAACTGCGAGTGGCCGGTCTGCCTCTTCAGAGAGGTCAACCCGCATCCGTGCGAAGCCAATCAATTTGCTGTCGAGATATTGGTCAACCCTTGTCATTCAAAAACCTTGTCAAAAGTTGCTGTCCAATGATGTAGTTGGACAACCTCTTCCCAGCGCGAACGCCACTTATGACGACGCACATGTCATATCGTCCGCTCGGACGGACCGGCATCAAGGTGTCGGCCGTTGGCTTCGGAACCAGCCAGTTGCGCGTTGTTCCCGAACAGGACGCACTCGAGACGCTCATCCAGGGATTTGAGCTGGGAGTTAATGTCGTACACGTCGCCCCGGACTATGAAGGCGCGGAAAGACTGCTCGCCCGTGCGATCCGTGAAAGTCCGTTGGGATCGCAGATTTTGATTTGCACCCAAGGATACGACGTTCATGGAAACTCTCGCGGACCAGTTCAACACTTTGAACGACTCTTCGAAGAGTCGTGCGAGATATTCGATCGCGAGTGCATCGATCTCTACGGCATAGCATGCATTGACGATCGCGAGAACTTTGGTGAAAACGTGTGGGGCGCCGGCGGCATGGTCGAGTTCCTGGCGCGCAAAAAGCAAGAGGGCAGGATTCGCGCGGCATTTTGCACGACTCATGGCGGGCCGGATTTCGTCCGAAAACTCTTACTCGCCGACGTCTTTGATGCGCTCATGCTCGCCTACAATCCGCTGGGCTTTCACCTGCTGTCCGTGTATCCGCCGCCGCCTCGACAGCCGGAGAACATGGCTCATACTGAAAAAGAACTTTTCCCTCTGGCTCGCGAACGTGGCGTCGGACTCATGATCATGAAACCTCTGGCAGGAGGGCTGCTAACTGGGGGCGGCGCTTTCCCGATTCGCAACTTTCCTATGATGGCCGGAGATTCTCCGGGTGCCGGGGACATACTGCGTTCGATACTCCGCCACCAAGAGATCTCCTGCGTCCTACCCGGAACCACGTCGGTCCGGGAGGCCATTGAAAACGCGCTGGCCGGTCATGTGGCGCAGCAAGTTCTGGACGGCCACGAAAGAGTGGAGCGGCGCGTTTTCGCCCTTCAAAGTACTCTATGCAGCCGTTGCGGCGCCTGTGAGGGACTTTGCAGCCAAAGCCTTCCGGTTTCCTGGCTCTTTCGGGCGGCATACGTGAGCATGCATCCTGGCGCAGCCTACGAGAATTGGGACGAGGCGGAATACTTCGCGTTGCACCCCGGGGAATCCTCTACGTGCTCTCAATGCAACGAGGTTACGTGCGAATGCCCGTGCGGACTCGATATCCCTGCGAGTCTCTCGCGACTGCACGAGCAGATGGTAGGACTAAGGGAAACCGGCCTTGCGCGAGAGATGGGTGCACGGATGACCAACACGCATGTAGAAGTCACTGGGGCGCGGATACTGACGGCGGATCTCCCGCGGGAAATGGTCGTTGGTCAAGGGGGTGTTGGCCGGCTGTGGGTCGAAAACTCGGGTCCGGATTCCTGGATGCACGTCGCCCGCGGAGCATACCTCGAGGCTATGGTCGACCGTCTGCGGATAATAGTCAGGGCGCGCCATGATACGCACCCCGGAGGCCGTGCCCATTTCGTCTTTTCTATTCCGCCTTTTTTGAAAGCAGGTGAGGCTGAACTTTGCATAAAAGTAAAACTCGAGCCTAACTGGCGCGCCCTGCGGCCGACAAAAGTCTTGCTCACAATGAATCACGTACTACAGATCCGGCAGCCATGACAGTACAGCTGCTTGAGCACAATTTTTCGGAGGAGATGCCAGCGTCGTGCGAACGGATTGCTTATATCCGGCTGCTCAACACGGATCCTGTGGATCCAGAATCGACCACAGCGGATCCTCCTGCCGTCTCATTAGAAGCTGGAAGGCATACGCTTTTCGAGGGGCCCGCGACGCAACTGTTCGTCGCAAGTCGAGAACGAGTTTTGACGTTTCGTTGGCGCAGCCCCCGGGGAACGGGCAAAACTTGCCTTCAGCTCAAGCTGATCAATCGACGCAACGGAGAAGTTCCTCTGCTCAGAACGGAGCTGACTCTTACGAGCCCGATGACATCACGCTCACTCCGTCTGATGGAATCCGCTTATCTCAAAAACCGATGGTTCTACCTGCCTTCTGAAGGTATTCACTGGAGTTCGAGCGGCTCTCACTATCCGTTGTTCGTCCAGGACGCAAAGGGAGCGCGATTCCATGACGTCGAATCTAGAGCGTACCTGGATTACACCTGCGGCTGGGGCGCCTGCTTTTTGGGGCACGCTGAACCGCGCATTGCACAGGCAGTGGCGGAGTCCCTGAGCAGGCGGGCCTTGACGGGTTTGCCTCAGGACATCGAAATCGAGCTGACGAATAGGCTGTGCGCTTTATTTCCAGGCGCCGAAATGGCGCTTTTCGGAAAGAACGGATCGGATGTCACGACTGCGGCCGTGCGCATGGCACGGCATTTTTCCGGCCGTCCCCTGATTCTCTATGGCGGCTACCACGGCTGGCATGATTGGAATCGACCGGATGAAACGCAGGCGGTGCCGTTCACTCCAGGCAATATCCAGGCCCTCGCCGAGCTTTTCGCTCGCTACCGCGGACAAGCTGCGGCGGTCATTCTGGAGCCGGCAGCATGGATTGGTGGAGTTGAGGGGCCGGTCCCGGACGCCGACCCCGCTTTCCTTTATGGCGTCTGCAAGCTCTGCCGCCGAGAGGGTGCTTTGCTGATTTTCGATGAGATCTTTACTGGATTTCGCTACCGAAGCGGAAGCGTGCAACGTGCGCTTGGTATTCGTCCCGATCTGACGTGCCTCGGCAAAGCTTTGGGAGCGGGCTTTCCAATTTCTGCACTGGTCGGGAGTCGCCGGGTCTTTTCTGCTGTCATGGACAAGATCCGATACCATCCGACCTACAAAGGCGAACCACACGCCTTCGCAGCAGCTCTGCAGGCGATTTACATTCACGAAACGGAAAAACCCCACCTTAAAGTGTGGAAATTCGGAAGCCAGTTGATGTCGAGGTTTAACGCCCTGTGCCAACGGCACGGTATTGCAGCGCGAATGGAGGGCCTTCCAATTCGAATGGTGCCGCGATTCGAGCATGCACCCGATGACGCCGCACGAGGGCCGCTCGCCCGAACATATCTGCAACAGCAGCTTCTGCAGCGCGGCCTGGTCAGCTTTCGGGGTTTTATGATGCCTACGGCAGCCCACTCACAAGAAGATTTGGAAGAAACGATTTGCATTTTCGATGAGTCGCTCAAGGCGCTGCGTCAGGCTGAAGTCGAGGACACGCTCGTACGGCAATTGGAACTTCCCCTGATCTTATGAACGAGACTCTTCAGCCAGGTACTTCCATTAGCTCAGGACCCGGGACGGGAGGAGGGTTCTACAGCTGTCGCTGGCTTGAAGGAGGCTTATGTTTCTCGATCGGCGCCCTGCGCGCCTGCGCCGAAATCCATCACGGCAGAGGTGAGCCAAAACTTATGGACTACGCAGGCGGCCCACTCGACTTCGACGGGATCTGCAAAGCCAAAGATGAGATTCACAGACAGAATCAGCAAGGCGGCCATCCGGCTTGCAAGGGCTGCCCGAATCTCGTCTTTCAACACTGGCCCGCGCGAACGGGGAAGTTCGACTGGATCGGAATTACACACGACGCTCGCTGCAACCTTGAATGCAACTACTGCTGGCTGCAATGGGCCGACTACGCTCCTCGTCATCATTCCGCTCTGTATAGGAAGATGCGTTACAACGTACTGAATCCGATCGGGGAGCTCCTTGCAAAAGACCTGCTCAAAGACGGGGCATTGATTGACTGGGGAGGCGGCGGAGAACCTACACTTTTTGATGAGTTCGACGAACTTTTGGCACAGTTCAGCCGACGCAACTACACGCAGTGGTTGCACACGAATGGCGTCCGCGCACCTGCAGGAATCCTGGACGGGACGACGGATTGCAGCAATATCCATATCCTTTGTTCTGTGGATGCGGGCACTCCTGAAACATATCGGAGGTTGAAGACACGCGATGAGTATCAAACCGTTTGGCGCAATCTTCTTCTGTATCGCAGGCGCGGAGCGCACGTCGTCGTAAAATACATCGTCACCGAGGAAAATTGCTCCCGCAGCGAGATTCGTTGTTTCGTACAAGACGTCGAGCGCCATGGGAAACCTCTTGTTCTGGCGGATATCGATCATCGGTATCCGGATGTAAGCACCGCTATTCGTGCGGGCCTGGCCTTTATGAAACTTACAGTGTGGAGTTCCGGCCTCGACTTTGCTTTCGGCGAGACGGGCAGCGACTCTTATCCCGAGAAACAAATCCCGCTGATGGTTGAGAAGAGCTTTCGTTCTCAGTGGCCGGCCTCTTTTGCTGAATTGTCTTATCGCCTTAGACACAGGCGGTGGATAGCCTCTGTGTCCAGAATGCTGGCGCGCGGTTTAGTGCGAGTCTACGAATACTTCTTTTGAGTGCGTAGCGTGCTGGTCGCTCTGGATTCTTACTCAAGGCGGAAACGCAGGGAAAATGTCGCACCTTGAACCATATTCAGATGACAGCTATCTGCATCCGTTTCTAGGGCTGTTGCTCGCCGGCGCCATTTATTTCGGCGCAAAACTCATCTCCCTGTTTCAGCGTGATGGGGAAGACCGGATCAGGCCTCAGTTCAAAAGCATAATCAGAAGGTGGAGGTGGTCGCGGGTGGGGCTGTTACATCAACACACGCCAGTACCGCTGAGGATTCCGGATTCCTATTACCAAAAGAAGTCTGGCTCGACTGCTCTTCGAATCTCTCTGGTTACGCCCTCCTTGAATCAAGGACGGTTTCTGGGAGCGGCATGTGAAAGCGTGCTTTCCCAGGAGTACCCCCGGCTTGAATACATTGTCCGCGACGGCAAATCAACCGACGAGAGTGGCATCGTTCTGCATAGGCTCGAAGATCGAATCACAGCCGTAAGGGTTGCGAATGACGGCGGACAGGCGCAGGCCTTGAATCTGGGTTTCGCTGAATCAACCGGCGAAATCATGGCATGGCTTAATGCGGATGACATTCTGCTTCCTGGTTCGCTCGATTACGTTGCCGCCTTTTTTTCTCAGCGCCCCGACATCGATCTGATTTATAGCCATCGCGTTCTTATTGACGAGTCTGGACGAGAAATCGGTCGCTGGATATTGCCTCCCTTTGACGGCGAGATTCTCCGATGGACGGACTATGTTCCCCAGGAGACGATGTTCTGGCGGAGGTCGCTTTGGGAAAGATCTGGCGGAGCGCTGGATGAAAAGTTCACTTATGCGCTCGACTGGGAACTCCTGCTACGTTTTATGGAGCATGGTGCACGTGTCTGCCGCGTGCCACGATTTCTGGGCGGATTTCGAGTTCACGCCCTGCAGAAAACTCAGGCAAATGCGTCGACGAGCGGCGCGGCTGAAATTGCATTACTTCTTGAAGGTCTTCATGGCCGCAAAGTGAGTTTCGAGGAGATTTCTTCACGGACGAAGCTCTACCTTGCCAGATCGACGATCTACGATGCCCTCTATCGTCTCGGGGTCTTGCGCGCCTGACGACGCACGGAGTTTCGAATTAAAGGATGCCGCCGGTGAGGATTGGGGTTAATTGCTTTCTCATGCAAGCTCATATCGGGGGGCTGAAACAGTATTTTCTCACTTTGTTCAGGGAGCTTCTGCTGCACGACGAAGACAACGAATACATCTTCTTTTGGTTTCCCCATAATGCAGCAGAGCTGGAAAAGCTTGGGACGGAACGCTGGAAACAGAGCGCTGTGTTGCTCAGTGACCAGCGAGAGATGACCGCCTATCTCGACCGAATCGACCTGTACTTCTGCCCGTTTGGCGCTCTCTACCCAAGACCTCTTCCTTTACCAACGGTCGTGACGTTGGCGGATATCCAGGAGGTGTTTTATCCGGAGTTCTTCACAGTGGGGGACCGCCACATGCACGAACTGCACTACCCGAGTTCGACGCGCATGGCCGATCGCGTGGTGACACACTCTAATTTCTCCAAAAACACAATTGTCCAACGCCATCGGCTTCCGGAGGGAAAGGTCATTGTTATCCCCCACGGCGCGGATGAGAGTTATTACCAGCCGGCCAAGCCTGTGGATCGTCCGCTGCCCGATGAATTCATTTTCTATCCGGCAAATTTCTGGAAACACAAAAACCATGATCGGTTGCTTCAAGCCCTCAGTCTTCTGCAGAAGGAGAAGAATCTCTGCATTCCTGTAATGTTCACTGGCTTTGAGCAGGCCAATGGCTATCCACTACGAGATAAGACCAAGGCGTATCGACTTGCGTCGCAGTGTCATATTCTCGGATACGTCACTGTCGAGGAGATGGCCTATTTGTATAGCCGCGCGCACATGTTGATTTTTCCTTCGCTTTTTGAAGGTTTTGGCATCCCCTTAATTGAGGCAATGGCAGTCGGGTGTCCGGTTGTTGCCTCAGATGCGACGTCGATCCCGGAGGTCATTGGAGATGCCGGGCTTCTGTTTGACCCTATGTCTCCCCGGGCGATGGCTGAGGCCATAGAAAAGGTGTGGCTCGATGCTCCCTTGCGGCAGAAACTGTGCGCTTTAGGGAAGCGGCGCGCACAATCCTTCTCTTCTGCTCGAGCTGCTCAGGCTCACCGCGCAGTGTTTGCCGAAGCCAGAACCGCATATTCTTACGTTCGTTTTTTGAAGCGGCGGTGGTTTCTGAGCAGCAACTGAAAGAACCAGACTCGCAAGATGTAGCAATCTGCAACAACCCAAATTTACTAAGATTGACCCGGCAGTGTGCCGACTGTGGAACTGCACGCACTAAAAAGTCTCTGGCTTTGTAGAGCGGTGAGTTGCGGATGTCCGAAAGTCTCACCAGACGACGAGCGACTCTTCGAGCATTTTCTCGACATCCACCTGCGTTACGGGACGCGGGGAGATTCCGATCAAGCGTTTCTGCTTCAGCGTTCCTTCAACGAGAGACGGAATGTCTTTTGAGCCGTAACCGACAGCTTTCAGTCCGTTTGGCATTCGAATGCTCTGCATGAAGGTGACGAACGCTTCCCGCAGCGCCTGACCGGCGGCTTCTGCCGTCGCGCCCTGCGTCTGAACGCCCATCCATTCAGCGATGTCCTTGTGACGTTCTGGCTTGGCGATGGCGGTGAATTGGAACGCTGCGGCTGCGCCCAACGCTGTAGACATCCCGTGGGGAACGAGCGCCTTGCTCTGCGGATAGTCGGGCGCATGAAAATCGCGGACATTCCCGGCGATCGGGTATCCCATCGCATGGGGAATATGCACGCCCGCATTCGAGAAACCCATACCGGCATAGATCGTGGCCAGCATCATCTGCGTTCGTGCCTCGAGGTCCTGACCGTCGCGTACCGCTTTCGGCAAAAATTCATGAACGAGTTTGATCGCTTTCTCACACCAGATGTCGCTGATCGGATTGGCGCCCTGGTACGGCGGGCGAAGCGACGACGACGCGGGCCGTTCGCGCTCGTCGTAGGAAAGCGCAGTGTACGACTCGATGGCATGGGTGAGAACGTCTGCGCCGGAGCAGGCAGTGACCATCGGCCGCACGGTTAACGAATTCAGCGGATCCAGAATTCCAAGCGTGGCGCGTAATCGATGATGCGAGATGCCGGTCTTGACTCGCAGTTCGGTGATGTCGATCACAGCAATGGAAGTGTTCTCCGAGGAGGTTCCTGCCGTGGTGGGGACGCAAACCATCGGCTGGAGTTCTCCCGGTACGGGACGCCCTTCGCCGATAGGCGCGTTAACGTAGGTCAGAAATGGCGCAGGATACGTGACATAAAGATTCATGATCTTCGTCGTATCCATCACACTTCCGCCGCCGATCGCCAGATATCCTTCAGCGCGAAAGTCGCGGGCAAACTCGATAGCGGCTCGGACGGACGTATCTGTCGGCTCGATGCGGACGTCCCGAAACACGCCCGCTTCGATGCCTTTGGATCGGAGCAGCGCGAGAACGTGGTCCGGCAAACCTGTCGCCGTCACACCGTCGTCGGTTACCAGCAGGACGCGTCGCAGACCCAGTGACGCGAGATCGTCTCCGATTTCTTCCGTAGCGCCCACGCCGAACTTGTATGGCGTTGAACGCATTGTAAAAATCGTATCGTTCACAAGGGTGCCACTATAACACCGAGAGGCATCCGACCATCCGACCAGCTGCCAGGGACATTGCGACAGCGCACAGCAGACATTTCGCAGCCGACATTTGGAAGACCGGGTTTTCAATGTGAAATGTCCGCTGTCTGCTGTCCGCTGTCGCAATGTCCCTGGCAGCTGGCCGGATGGTCGGACGTGAAATTGTTAGTGCCCTGATACAGGGGCGTGGCGGTTCCCAGCCGTTAGTTGACGGATGATTTCTTGCTGGCGTAGCTTGCTAACAATATCGCCACGACGTGATCGGGCAGGATCGTTTGAAAGATGCGGGTTTGTTCTTCGTCCAACTCAAACGATGAATCGGGAGCCACGCTGAGACATGCCAAGACACGGGTCTTGCTGGAAACGATAACACCTCCCACACCACGGTGGTCATCGCTGCTCACGATTAGCGTATGTGCAAGCGACGGAACGTCCCTGATGCCAAGTCGCTCGCAGGCCGCAAACGCTCCCGCAATCCAGGCCTTTGAAGCGGATGTCGAATTGATTTCAAAATTCAGATCGACCCATTCCTGGATCTCCGCGGAATCCAGACTCCGGGCGTGCGTCTTGTTCTTCGCTGAACTCATGGCCTCTTCCCATTAACGCGAGCGCGCGACTTCTACTGAATTGAATTCATCCTCCTCAGACAGCCACAGCTGTTTCTGCGATAGCAACTTGGTAACAGCTTCAACGCTGACGGGCTTCGAGAAGAGATAGCCTTGAGCGTGGGAGCAATCGAAGGCCTGGAGTTCGACGATCTGACGCCGGTTCTCCACTCCTTCCGCGGTGACGTCCATTCCCAGGTTTCTACCCAACGCAACGATAGCCTGAACGATCTTTCGCGATTCGCTTCGCCGGCCGAGATTACTGACGAAGCATTTGTCGATTTTGAGTGTCTTGATCGGGAACTGGTGGAGATAGCTCAGGGAGGAGTATCCCGTACCGAAATCATCCATCGCCAGCTTGATGTTGAGCGCGTCAAGCTGTGAAAGGTTGGCTGCCACAATGTCGGTGTTTCGCATGAGCGCAGACTCGGTAATTTCCAGCTTCAGCCGACGAGAATCAAAGCCAGTGAGCTTCAGCAGGCGCTTGATCTCGTCAACCAGTCCTGGCTCCGAGTAATGTTGCGGCGACAGGTTGACGCTCATCGTTATGGGTGAGCCAGGCTTCATCTGGCGTTCCCAGTCCCGCATCTGCCTGACTGCGGCATTCAGAACAAAGCGTTCGATCGGAACAATCAAGCCGGTCTCTTCTGCAAGCGGAATGAACTCGCCGGGGAGCCGGAAAACGCCATCGGCCTGGGGCCAGCGCACAAGCGCCTCGAACCCCGTGATTTCGCCGCTAAGGAGCGAAACGATGGGCTGGTAGTGCACCTGGAACTCTTCGTTCTCGATGGCGCGGCGCAGATCGGCTTCCAGCTGAATGCGTGCCGTGACATGGCGCCGCATCCTCGGGTCGAAGACCTCGATCTGAGAGCGATTCGAGACCTTAGCCCGATTCATTGCAATACCGGAGTCTCGGAGAAGATCTTCGGGGGTTGACGTCTCTTCGTTCACCGCCACGCCCATGCGGAACTGAAAATGAATTTGCTGCTCGTTCAATTCGAACGGCGTATTCAAGGACTGCAGAACGTGACTTGCCAGTACGTTCGCGTCGGAGGCATCGTGGACACCGGCGAAAAGAATTCCGATGGTATCTTCGCCAAGATGGCCCAAGGTATCTTCCGCCCGAAGCGAGCCCTGGACTCTTCTGGTGATCTGGAGGAACAGACCCTCACGATCCCCGCGGACGCCATCCACCACGTCGGTAAAATCACACGCCTTCAAAGATAGAACTGCAACATGACCGCCGTGTGCCCGCGCATGACCGAGACATTCGCCGATCTTGTCGATGAACAGAATCCGGTTCGGCAGGCCAGTCAACGGGTCATAGAGTTTTCGTTCGGTAATATCCGCCTGGGAGCCGGCCATGCGGTAGGCTTTGCCGGTGGAGTCCGCAAGCGCCAACCCGCGCGTCGACGCCCAACGATACGATCCGTCTTTGCACAGGATCCGATATTCACTTTCGAAGTGGCCGGCTTTTCCGGCGATGTGTTCCTGAACCTGTTGCTCAACGCGCGCTCGGTCCTCGGAATGGATGCGCGAAAACCATTCGTTCGGGTCCTGACCAATCTCTTCTTCATCGAACCCGAGCATCGATTTCCATCGGGGTGAGAAGTAGATTTTCTCCGACACGAGATCCCAGTCCCAAACACCGTCGTTTGTACCGAGGCTTGCGAGAACGTAGCGCTCTTCGCTGTCGCGGAGTCTTTTCTCCATTCTGTTTTTGTAGAGAGCGATTTCGATGTGTCCGTGGAGTTCCCGTTCTTCGAACGGCTTCAGGATGTATCCGAACGGTTCAGTAATCTTCGCTCGTTCGAGCGTCGCCGTGTCGGCATATGCGGTGAGATAAATCACGGGAATGCCGTAACGGGCTCTGATTATTTCCGCTGCCTGGATTCCATCGAGCTGGCCGTCGAGCATGATGTCCATCAAGATCATGTCCGGACGGAATAAACCGGCTTTCTCGATGGCTTCTTCGCCGGATACAGCGGCACCGACGACTTCGTAGCCCATGGACTTCAGTCGACCCTGAAGATCCATCGAGACAATTCTTTCGTCTTCGACAACAAGCATCCTTACCTTGTCCATAATCGTCTCCTACGATTAGTTCCGCAACTCGCTGGCATTGGGTCGGAAACGGATATCAAACTGTGCCCCCTCAGTCAGGTGGCACTCGATAGACCCATTCAGTTGATCTGTTAAGTTCCGTACAAGCTGGAGTCCAAGGGAATCGGTGTTTCCCCAGAAAACATTCTCAGGAAACCCGATGCCGTTATCGCTGATTCTGAGGTTCAGGTTGTTGGCATCCGTATGGTTCATGGACACCTTGATTTCGCCATCGCGCCCATTCGGGAACGCGTATTTCAGCGAGTTCGAAACCAGTTCGTTAATGATGAGCGCACAGGGAATTGCCGTATCGATGTTGAGCGATACGGGCTCCACATCGACTTTCAGGCGTACGGGATGCCGCCCGTTCTGATAAGAACGGAGCAGATGGTTCGTTACATCGCGCACATATCCGGCAAAGTCAATCTGCGCCAGATCCGAGGATTGATACAGTCGTTCGTGAACAAGAGACATCGCCTTCACTCGGCTCTGGCTGTCACGGAACGCTTCGACGATTTCCGGGTCGCGCAACTGGTTCGCCTGAAGGTTCATCAGACTCGAGATCACCTGCAGGTTGTTCTTTACGCGGTGATGGATTTCCTTCAGCAGAACTTCCTTTTCCTTCAAGGATGCGCGAATGCGCTCTTCGCTGCGCTTGCGGTCGGTAATATCTTCGTAACGCCAAAGGTGGTATTGCCTGTCTCCATCGACGGAGAGTGGGAAGTAATCGCGGCAAAACACCTGTCCTGTACCCGAGACCATTTCTTCATTACGGCATTCTTTTCTTTCGCGAATGATTTCGTCGATCCGACTGGACCAGTCTTTCTGGGCAGGAAAGGCCGTTTTGGAGTCTCTGCCGATGAGAGAGGACGTTGAATCGGTGTAATCAAACATTCTGCAGAGCGCCTGATTGACGTGGATTACGCGGCGGGATTGATCTTCCACCACAATTCCCGCATGCAGGTTGTCAATGAGTGCCGAAAGCAGCACGCTGGTCGCTCCGAGCCGTTCTTCAGCCTCTTTCTGACGCGTGATGTCCTGGGCGATACCCACGATTCTTGTCACGTGGCCGGTAGCGTCACGCGCCGGGAAGGCGGTTTCGCGAATCCAGCGAACCGATCGATCCGATCGGACGATTCGATACTCTTCGTCATACTCTCCGGCGATCTGTTTAGAGAGCGCAGCGCTGATACGGTCGTAGTCTTCGTGATAGATGGGCGCCATCCACGAACGTGGATTGGAAAGAATGCTTTCGTAGGGCCATCCCCAGATCTGCTCGTAAGCCGGGCTGACGTAAGTTTTATCCAGTCCGTCGGGCGTCGCGATCCAGAAGACCGCGGGAATGTTTCCGGTCAATTGTCGGAACTGCTGTTCCACGTTAGCGTGAGAGAGAAGAGCCGCGAGCACCCGGCCGGCCGCCTTAAAGGCACTGACGTCAGCATCCGGCCAGTTCCAGGTAAGAGGGCCGTGGTCCAGTCCCAGGCAACCCCACCAGCGATCATGCACAAAGATTGGAATGATGATCGAACGGTGGACATTCCGCGCGAGCAGAAGCTGCTGTTCCTGGTCCGTCAGGTCAACCGTCCGGTACTGCAGCGGTTCGCCGGCCGACAGCGTTTCCGCGTTTTCATGGATCCTTCTATAGAGAGCGTTATCCAGCATCTCCGACTGATGAGCTTCCGGCTCACCAAAACACCAATGCTTATAAATCGGTGCCGTGGGTCCGCCGAACTCCCGCCTGTTCTCGAGGACATAAGTTCGCGCCATGCCCGCTTCTTTAGCCAGGTGTTGCAGCACGGCGTTCACAGTCTCTTCACGGTCGTCGGCGACGGCGAGCAGGCTGTCCGCAGCGAACCTTACCGAATTCAGAAGGGCCGCCTGGCGTTGCATTGTCCCTTCCTTCGAAAGATTGTGCGTTACCGAAGAGCCCAGTATCAGAGCGTTTGCGGCAGACACGAGAACTACGGCCTGAAGTCCGATTACATCTGCAACCTGGACGCCGAAGGCACTAGCTGCCGAGGCTATGAATCCGAAAGCGACGAGCATCAACGCCACGCCGGAGTTCCCGAATTTCAATGCCATGGCAACCAGCGGCACAGACAACAGGAACAACAACGAAAATCGGTCGTGAACAAAAAAGGCAAAGATGTTGCAGAAAGCGCCACCAAGGAGGGCCAGACCTATCTGCCATTCCCAGGTGGATTCCTTAGACTCCGGTAGCAATTGGTCACCAGCGAGCTTCGCCAGCCCGCGCTCGACGCACGGAACAAACATCAACAGGAACGCCGGAGTGACCAGGAGGATTCCCGTGGAAGTCGCCGCCGCTTCACTCAGCGCGGCCGACCAGAGATCGCTGCCTTGGACGAGACCTATCGCCCACTGATAACTGATTGCAACGAGCGACGCAATCCCACCCGCCACAGGCGTTACAAAAAGAAAAGTCCAAAGGTTTCGAGAATTAAGGAGATCCATTTCCCGAGCAGGAAACGACAGGCGAATGATGAGTGAGGCCAGGATGTAAGAGCTCGTGAGGGTGAGTGCCGCCAGTAAAGCCTCGGGTAGTCCGATAGTCCCAGTAGCCGCCCAGCCGGCGATCAGTGCCTCTCCTGCGATTGCCAGCCAGATATACCGGAAGCCAAAAGCCAGCAGGAGGCCCACCGCCAAGCCAAAGGAGAGGCGCCAGGAGGCCGCTTGAATTGCGTGCAAACCCAAGGCGATCAGGATGTAAACGGAAC